>OKIW01000004.1_pt1 | contig 295019 bp, 289 predicted proteins | sample 1612991 | NCBI WGS metagenome assembly OKIW01 (sample SAMN04436827, study PRJEB24849) | human gut metagenome | biome: human gut; feature: NICU; material: stool | host: Homo sapiens | place: USA: Saint Louis, MO | collected 2011-06-23 | reverse complement strand
GACTCCGATTCTGACAGCGACTCTGACTCCGACAGCGATTCCGACTCCGACAGTGATTCGGATTCAGACAGTGACTCGGATTCTGACAGCGACTCGGATTCCGATAGTGACTCGGATTCCGATAGTGACTCGGACTCTGACAGTGACTCGGATTCGGACAGCGACAGCGACAGCGACTCTGACTCCGACAGTGATTCTGACTCCGACAGCGATTCCGACTCCGACAGTGACTCTGATTCCGACAGTGACTCCGATTCTGACAGCGACTCCGATTCTGACAGTGACTCGGATTCCGACAGCGATTCCGATTCCGACAGTGATTCTGACTCTGACAGCGATTCGGACTCTGACAGTGACTCGGACTCCGACAGCGACTCGGATTCCGATAGCGATTCCGACTCGGACAGCGACTCGGATATTCCGCAGGCCAACGCGGATACCAATACCGCACTGATATCGGAGAACCATGACAATCTCGATGGTGTAAACGGTACGATTACCCAGTTGACTGGCGTGAACTTGCTTGGCGTGGTTGATGTTTCGCTGCTTAGCGGCAACAACTTTGACTTTACCGTCGCGAGTGGAACGACTCAGGATGTGGTGCTGGATATTTCCGGCGGGACAACGCTGAGTTCGGCGGCACTGATCAATACGCTGCTGCTTCTGCTGGGCGGTACCGATACCTTCCAGGCCGATCTCGCGGTGGTGAATACGGCGACCGGTGAAGTGGTTGCGTTGGCGTCGAATGCGGTGACTATCACGGCGGGAGGCGTCAGCCTGGATTACAGCGGCGGCGCCAGCTTCAGCGATCTGCCGGAAGGTAACTATACGGTGGTGATCTCGTCGCCGACGAATACCGGACTGCTGCCGACGCTGGTGAACTTCCTGGCAAATATCAGCGTAGTGACTGCGGTGGATGTTGCGGTAACCGACTCCGTAGGATACGAATCCGCGATTATCAGCGGTAACGTCCTGCAGACGGATGCTGGCGGGGATGTTGGTGATATTGGTACGGGTATTACCGTGACCAGCATCATCGCGACTTCGGTGCCGGGGGCAGCGGCGGAAACGGTTAGCTCAGGTGGAACGATCGTTGAGGGCGCCTACGGTACGCTGGTGATCTATGCCGATGGTTCTTACACCTATCATGCGACCGGGGACGCTGATTCTGTCGGTCAAACGGAGGTCTTTACCTACACCATTACGGATGCGGATGGCGATACGGCTACCACGACGCTGACTATCAATATTGGTCTTGCTGATGATACGGATAGCGATGCGGATTCCGACAGCGACTCCGACTCTGACAGCGATTCCGACTCCGACAGTGATTCTGATTCGGACAGCGATTCAGACTCTGACAGCGACTCGGATTCCGATAGCGATTCGGATTCAGACAGTGATTCGGATAGCGACAGCGACTCGGATTCGGACAGCGATTCTGACTCTGACAGTGACTCCGATTCCGATAGCGATTCGGATTCGGACAGTGATTCTGATTCCGACAGCGACTCGGATTCCGATAGCGACTCCGATTCGGACAGTGATTCTGATTCCGACAGCGACTCGGATTCGGACAGCGATTCAGATTCTGACAGCGACTCGGATTCGGACAGTGATTCTGACTCTGACAGTGACTCCGATTCCGATAGCGACTCCGATTCAGACAGTGATTCGGATAGCGACAGCGACTCGGATTCCGATAGCGATATCGAGGCCATCCCCGATAGCAACAGCCCGGACGTTGTCGCGCTGGAAGGTAACCTGAACAACGTCAGCGGTACGAGCGGCCAACTGGTTGGCCTGACGTTACTCAGCACCGTCGATGTCTCGCTGCTGTCGGGCAATAATCTGCGCTTTAGCGTGGGTTCCGGAACCGTTGAGGATATGACGGTATCGGTGAACGGCAACTCGCTGCTGACGGCGAGCGGATTGCTGACCACTATCGTCAACCTGCTGGGGGCAGGAAATACCCTGACAGCCGATCTGTCGGTGGTAAATACGGCCACCGGCGAAGTCGTGGCGATTGCCGAAAACAGCGTCAATATCTCGGCGAGCCTGCTTGGCGGACTCTCCTATAACGGCACGGTCTCCTTCGCCAATCTGCCGGCGGGTGACTACACCATGATTATCTCTGCGCCGGAAAGTAACGGCCCCCTGGTATCGTTGATCAACGCGCTGGCGGCGGCCCAGGTGGCAAGCTTTGTCAACGTGGACGTGACGGATTCCGTTGGCTATAGCGTCGGCGCCATTGAAGGTAACGTGCTGGATACCACCGCCAGCGGCGATATGCAGGATAGCGGTCAGGGCATCTCGGTCACCAGTGCGGTCTCGGACTCCGTCGACGGATCGACCCCGGTTAACGTGACCAGCGCTGGCGTCAATATCACCGGGGCTTATGGGGTACTGACGATTCACTCTGATGGCAGCTATAGCTACCAGTTGACCAAAGGCGGGGCCGCTATCGGTCAATCGGATGTCTTTAGCTATACCATTACTGATGAAGCGGGCAATACCTCGACGACTAACCTGACGATTAATATCGGCGGCAACATCGAACCGGCGCAGGCCAATCCGGATGCGCAGGAAACGGATCTGACCGCGACGTTCGATACGCTCAACGGAGAAAGCGGTACCGTTGGCCAACTTGTCGGCGTCTCGTTACTCGGTTCCGTCAACGTTGGTTTGCTCAACGGCAATAGTTTTGACTTTGATGTCGCCGCCGGCGCGAACGAAAAAGTGCTGCTCACTGTCTCGGGGAGCACTGGCCTGAGCCTGGGCGCGGCCCTGAGCACGTTGCTGAGCCTGCTGGGCGGCGCATCGTCCTTTACGGCGGATCTCTCAATCGTCGATAAGGCGACCGGCGAAGTGGTGCAGGTTCTGACCAACGCCATCAATATTAATGTTGACGGACTGGGTCTCAGTCTGGACTACAGCGGCGGCGGCTGGTCCTCAATGTTACCTTCAGGATCGTACACGGCGGTGGTCTCTTCACCGAATACCGGCGGCCTGTTGGGCGCCTTGCTGGACCTGAACCTGGGCACCTTTATCAACGTGGAGGTCACCGACTCTGAGGGCTATCACACCGACAGCCTGACGGGTAACGTCCTGCAAAGCGATGGCGACGGCGATGTGGCGGACACCGGGGTAAATATTAAGGTGACCAGCGTTACCGCCACCTCGGTAACCGACGCCGATCCGGTGGCGGTCACCAGCAGCGGAACGACGATAGCCGGTGCCTGGGGATCGCTGACCATCCATAGCGACGGTAGCTATACCTATCAGCCTTATGGCGGAGTGAATAGCGTCGGCCAATCGGAAGTCTTTACCTACACCATAACCGACAGTCTGGGCCACACGGCGAGCACGACGCTGACGTTCGATATCGACAGCCCGGCTTCGCTGGCGGTGAATGACGTGGTTGCGCTGAACGTGGCAACGGCGCTGGCAACGGTGAATGTTCCAGCGATTGACACCTCTGGACTGAACACAAGCGGTAAGTCGAGCGGGAGCGGAGTATCAGCGAGTAAGTTGATTAACTTTAGCGTGGGAGCCGATCGTGAAATGGATACCCTCTCGGTGAAAGTGAACTACACCGCGAGTGGCTCGGTGGTCAACACCGTCAGGATTGACAGCACGGTCAGCATTTATCACGTGCTCACCGATGGCAGTAAGGTCCTGGTATGGCAAGGGACGCCGACAGAAAATTTGACCACGATTATAGGCGCAACAGCTAGCGCTACGGATACGCTAACGTTAACGGGTGTGGCATTGAGTGAAGGAAATTACGAGATGGTCCTGGCTTCGAAAGCCACCGCCACTCTGGATACTTTCTTAACGCCAGCGCCGAATTATACGGTTGGAGCTTCTATCGCCGGTATAACGTTCGACACCGCCACCCACTATACGGTGGCCGGAACCAACGTCAGCGGGAATATCCAGAACGGAAACAATTCAGGCGGTACGGAAGATTTCCATGGCGTACTGTATGCCTCATACACCGTCGCCGGACATACTTCCACTGGCAGTGCCGAATCCTGGACCTTCAACAGTAATGGCAGTATCACCACCAGCAACGGTAGCGCAGTAACCGGAAGCAGCGTCACAATTTACGGTGACTATGGCACCCTGACGATGGCGAATAATGGTTCTTATACCTACAGTCTGAAGGCAGGGATGGATGTGTCGACAATCACGCACAAGGAGGTGTTCGCCTACACGGTAAACGACAGCAATGGCGTTTCTTCTGCGGCGACGCTGACCATCGATCTGCATCCGCAGATGACCGGCAGCGTGAACGGCGACGATGTCCACAGCACCGCTTATGACGATACCTTCACCCTGGGTATCGGGGCCGACACGGTGGTTTACAACCTGCTGGCCGATGACAATACCGGCGGTAACGGCAGCGATACCTGGAAGGATTTCTCGGTTGCGCAAGGGGATCATATCGATGTGTCTGCGCTGCTGGTTGACTGGGATGGGAACAGCAGCAGCCTGGGCAACTATGTGACCCTGAGCTACGTTGGCAATAACACGGTGGTATCCATCGACCGCGACGGCGGGGCCGGAGACCATCAATCAACAACCTTAATTACGCTGGAAGGGGTGCATATCAATTCGCTCAACGAGCTGATTGATACGAATAACTCCAACTAACTGGCGTTATAACGCTGATGGCGCAGGGACGCGCCGTCGAGGTTATTTAATAGGGGAGGAATGAATCGGTCAGTGAACCGGTAGATAGCCGACTATCATTTAATAAAAATAATGATGCGGGAATGATTATATCCGTTTTTTCAGTACGTGTTTTCTGAAGGGTAAATTTGATGCGTCTATTTAAACAAAAAAGGAATGTCATAACCTGCGGCTATACAGCCCTCTTTATTTCTTTCAATCCGGCATTTTCTGCTCATGCGGAAAATTCATATTTAATGCCGAATGATATTAGCAGCCAGCGCTTAACTGATAGCCAACAGGTCGCGGGGTATAATGAGGATATTATTAATAGCCAAAGCCGAATATCCGGCCCACTGGATATTAAAAAAGCGGTAAAAAATGCGGTGAACTGGCATCCGTCTATAACCCAGGAGGTGAGTAAACTCCAGGAGATGGCGCAGAAAGTCGACGTGGCGAAAGCCAAATATTACCCGCAAGTTAGTGCGGGTATGAATAATGGTTATAGTAATACCTATTCTGATGCCGGATATACGCCATCGCTGGTGGTGTCGGTATCGCAAATGCTGTACGACTTCGGCAAAGTGTCCAGCTCGGTCAGGGCCGCAGACTCCGGCGTTGCCCAACAGCAGGCTACCGTCATGCTGAGCATCGATCAGGTCGCTCATGACACCGCGGCGGCGGTAGTCCAGGTTCAGGGCTATCAAAAGCTGGTGGAAATCGCCAAAGCGCAGGTCAATTCGCTCAAACAGATTGGCGATCTTATTCGCCAGCGCAACGATGCGGGAGCGTCGTCTTTATCGGACGTCGTGCAGACCGATACCCGCGTGGAAGGCGCACAATCCACGCTCCTGCAATATCAGGCGGCCCTTGAGCGCTGGAAAGCCACGCTCGCGACCTACATTGGCATCGGCGGAATCGCCACGGTAACGGATGACGTCCCGCAGGGGATGGATGCCGCCTGCGCGGTAGCCAAAATCGATTATCGCTCAGTGCCTGCGGTATTAGCGGCGCTGGCCCAGGCCGGTCAGGCGCAGGCGCAGCTGGATAACGCCAATGCGCAAATGCTGCCGACGATTTCCCTTGAGCCGGAAGTTACCCACTACCTCAACGATAACTACGCCAACAGCGCGGTGCTCAATAAAACGCAATATTCCGCCTGGGTTAAAGTACAGATGCCCATCTATCAGGGCGGGGCGATGACCGCCTCCCGCGACGCCGCCCAGCAAAGCCTGGCGGCGGCGAATGCGGCGATCAAAACCGCGCAGCTGGACGCCAGCCAGAAACTTAACGCCTCGCGCGATGAAGCGGTTAATCTGGCTCAGTCGTTGGGTATTCAAAAGCGCCAGCAGCAGCTGGGCGAACAAACCCGGGCGCTGTATCAGGATCAGTACCTTCAGCTCGGTTCGCGCCCGCTGCTGGATCTGCTCAACGTCGATCAGGAAATTTACCAGGCCAGATTTAGCCAGGTCCTGACGGAATCGCAACTGCGCTCCCTGGAGCTGGACTGCCTGTTCAGCACCGGCAAGATGCGCACGGTGTTCGCGCTGGAAAAACAAAATATCCAGGGCGTGGAGATCCGCCCATGACCTCACAAGATGAACGCGCCGGGATACCGCATCTGATCGACTGGTCCAATGCGATAGCCTTTATTGCCAACCACTATCGACAAAGCTTTTCGCCCGGAACGCTGCATGCCGCCGCCGAATGGGCGACGCAGAAAACCCTGCCGGAGGCGCTCCGGCACCTGGCGCGCCACGCCGGGCTAAACTGCCAGTTTTTATCCGCCGCCGATCAGAAAATGTCGGCCTGGCGGCTACCGCTAGTCATCCAGCTTCGCGACGGCCAAATCGCCGTGGTTGAAAGCGTTGACGTCAATAACGCCGTCGGGGTGCGGTTTGTGAAGGAGCTCGCGCTGCTCAGCTACTGCCCGCTGGAAACCCTGCTGCCGGAAATTGAAAAGACCATTGCTTTTCGCCCGGCGGCGCCGGAAAGGGATATTCGCACCGAGAGCTATCTGGCCCGTTTTCAGCCGGATTGGCTGCGCAAAATTGTGCTGAAAGATATTCGCCCCTATATGCACGTGATGCTGGCGTCTTTTGCGATAAACGTTCTTGCGCTGAGCGGTATTCTGTTTTCGATGCAGGTTTACGATCGGGTGATCCCGGCGCAGTCTTATCCCACGCTTTATGTTCTGTTCAGCGGCGTATTGCTGGCGGCGGTCTTTGCTTTTGTGCTGAAAATTATGCGCGGGCACGTCACGGATCTGCTCGGCAAACGCGGGGATATTCGCGTTTCTGACCGGGTCTTCGGCCACGCGCTGCGCCTGAAAAACAGCGCCGTGCCGCGCTCGACGGGGAGCTTTATTTCGCAAATCCGCGAGCTGGAGCAGGTGCGAGAAATGATGACCTCGACGATGATGACCATCGTGGCGGATTTACCGTTCTTTCTCCTGTTTCAGGTGGTGCTGTTTATTGTCTCGCCGTGGCTAAGCTGGATTGCGCCGGTGGCGACGGTCCTGATGATCCTCCCCGGCCTGCTTTTGCAGCGCAAGCTGGCGGCGCTGGCCAATAAAAACCAGCACGAAAATACCTTGCGTAACGCCATCCTGGTGGAAAGCATCCAGGGATTGCAGGACATCAAAATGATGCAGGCGGAAAGCCGTTTCTTGCATCAGTGGAATAGCTATATCGCGATTACCGCCGAGTCAGGGGTCAAAACGCGCAGGCTCACCCACGGCCTTGTCAGCTGGGGAATGTCGGTGCAAAACCTGCTGTACGCCACGGTGGTGGTGGTCGGTGCGCCGCTGGTAATTAATGGCGACATCACCACCGGGGCGATGGTGGCGGCATCGATGCTATCGACCCGCATGGTGGCGCCGATGACCGCGCTGTGCGGGGTACTTGCGCGCTGGCAGCAGGTGAAAACGGCGAAGGCCAGCCTCGATACGCTGATGGCGCTGCCGGTCGAAGGGGGGCAGGACGAACCTCGGGTTCATCGCGCCGTGCTGCACGGCAACTACGAGTTCCGCCAGGCGGAATTCCGCTATGGCCTTAACGACGCCGCCATCCCGCTGCGGATTAACCAACTGTCGATAAAAGCCGGGGAGAGAATCGCTATTCTTGGACGAATCGGCGCCGGTAAATCGACCTTACTGCAGGCGATGATGGGCAACATCGAGCTGGTCTCCGGCGAGCTGCGGCTGGATGATTTAAGCCTGCCGCAGATCGACCTCGCGGATATTCGCCGCAACGCCACCTTGCTGACCCAGGAAGCACGGCTGTTTCACGGCACCCTGCGCGAGAACCTGATCCTCGGGCGTCCGGCGGCGACGGATGATGAAATTTTCTCGGTGCTTACCCTGTGCGGCGCGCTGGAGTTCGTGCGCAAACTGCCCCTTGGTCTTGAACACGTCGTTATGGAAGGCGGACTGGGGCTGTCAGGCGGCCAGCGGCAGTCGCTGCTGCTGGCCAGAACGCTGCTGCGCGATCCGAACATTATCCTGCTCGATGAACCGACCTCGTTTTTCGACGAGCGAACGGAAAAAGCTTTTGTGGAACAGCTGGCGCAGTGGGCCGGTGAGAGAACGATGATTATCGCCACGCACAAAGCGGCGGTGCTCAATATCGTTGATCGGATCCTGGTTATCCAGGACGGGCAGCTGGCGCTGGATAAACCCAAAGCGACGGTCTTTGAACAAGAGAAAGCCCGCGGCCAGGTGGTGAATATATGAGTAAATTTCCCCTGCTGGCCGACAATGACCCGGTGGCGCTGCTGCCGGAGAGCGAACAAGACGAAGCGCAGATCGTAAAATCGCGACGGCTGATTTTCCTGCTGACCGTGATGCTGCTGGTGGGCGGCGTCTGGGCATGGTTCGCGGTACTGGACGAAGTCTCAACGGGCACCGGGAAAGTGATCCCCAGCTCCCGCGAGCAGGTGATACAAACCCTCGACGGCGGTATTTTAACCGAGCTGAACGTACGGGAAGGCAGCAAGGTACAAGCCGGACAGGTCGTGGCCCGTCTCGACCCCACCCGCAGCGAATCTAATGTCGGCGAAAGCCAGGCGAAATATCGCGCCTCGCTGGCGGCGAGCATTCGTTTAACTGCCGAAGTCAACAATCAGCCGCTGGCGTTTCCCGACTCCCTGAAAGCCTGGCCCGCGCTGCTGGCGGAAGAGACTCGCCTCTACCATAGCCGCAAGGAGCAGTTGAGCAAATCGACGCGCCAACTGGATGAATCGCTAAAACTGGTCAATAGCGAACTGGCCATCACCGAAAGGCTGGCGAAAACCGGAGCGGCGAGCAATGTTGAAGTGCTACGTCTTCGCCAACAGGTCGCGGATATTAGCTTTAAAAAGATTGATCTTAATACCCGCTATTTTGTTGACGCACGTGAACAGCTGTCAAAAGCCAATGCCGACGTGGCCAGCCTGGCGGAAGTGATTAAAGGCCGCGCCGATTCGGTCACGCGCTTAACCGTTCGTTCGCCGGTTCAGGGGATCGTAAAAAATATCAAGGTCAACACCATTGGTGGGGTTATTGCGCCGAACGGCGAGCTGATGGAAATTGTTCCGGTAGATGGCCGATTATTAATTGAAGCGCGGATTTCACCGCGCGATATCGCTTTTATTCATCCTGACCAGCAGGCGCTGGTGAAAATTACCGCCTATGATTATGCCATCTATGGCGCGCTTAACGGCGTGGTGGAAACCATATCGCCGGATACGACCCAGGACGAAGCTAAACCCGATATTTACTACTATCGAGTGTTTATTCGTACTGACTACGATTACCTGGAAAATAAAAGCGGTAAGCGCTTTTTAATCGGCCCGGGAATGATTGCCACCGTTGATATTAAGACCGGGGAAAAAACGGTCATGGATTATCTGGTCAAACCGTTTAATCGGGCAAAAGAAGCATTAAGGGAACGTTAATCAATGTGCGAGCTCCTTATCGGCTACTGGTCACCGCCGTTTGCGGTCCGGTAGCCCGGACAAGACGCGTCGAGCGCCGCCTCCGGGGAGTGTGCCGGGCAGAGACATCGCCGCAATATCTAAAACCGGTTTGTTTGCAGTCTCTGATAATAATTTTTAAACATTCAACGCATTCTTGAATAAACGGAGAGGGAAAGATGGCGCTAAGTGACTTACTGCAACAAGCCTGCTTTCAGGCGAAAAAATTAAAATCCACCGTATTGCCCTCTGACTATCCGGCATGGGTCATTTTCTTTAGCGTCAGCGATGGAAAATCACGCGCGCATACTCATATCTCCAGCGGAACCAGCTTCGATCTCGCGTGGCTGGCAGGGGCCAGAGCGCTACAGGAGTGGCGTAAAAAACAGGACAGCGAACCGCAGTGGTTACGGATTGACCTCGTGGACAGCGTTGAAAAGCTCAGCTGGCAATCCCTCAACGAAAAATTCATGGTCACCAAGCGTAACTATTTTCGCTTTGGCCTTGCGTTTGATCCGCAGTTTAATTGCGCAATGCTTGAGCAGGAAATTACCGGTAACGCGCTGCTCTACGACGGGGATAACGGCGTCGTGGCGCCGAATAGCGTCAATCTGGAAAACTATGCCCAGCGGCGGTTTAAGCAGACGCTGAGCTGGCCGCAAGATCCGCAGCAGCCGCTCTGGCGTTTTAAAACCCAGGGCGTCTTCTGCGATCGTTTTGGGACAAAAGTGATTGAACATACCGGACGGGGTTCCGGCTATCGCGTCATTGGGGAAGAGTGGCAGGACGAGTGCCTCGCCGAGGTGATTAAAAAAGGCACCGATTATCTGGCCCGTCAGGTAAAGCAAGATGGCCTCTACCATTATGGCTGGTTTCCCTGTTTCGATCGTCCGGTCCGCTCCTATAACGCGCTGCGCCATGCCAGCTCGACCTATTCGCTGATCGAGGGCTGGGAGGCGACGCGTCAGCCGTCGGTTCGTCAGGCGATAGACCGCGCGATTGCGTACCTGGTTAACACGCTGATTGAAGTACGGACGCTGGACGATGGCCGCGAGGCGGCGTTTCTCTGCGACGTGGGCGATGAGATCAAGCTCGGCGGCAACGCCGTCAGCATCCTGGCGCTGGTGAAATACACCGAAACGACCGGAGACCGGCAATATCTGCCGCTGATGGCGCAGTTGGCGACCGGCATTGCCTTTATGCAGGATCCGCTCAGCGGCCAGTTTGTTCATGTATTAAATAGCCGCGATCTGTCGCTAAAAGCCAAATTCCGCATCATTTATTACGATGGCGAAGCGGCTTTTGCCCTGATGCGCCTGTACGGCCTGACCAACGCGGCGCAGTGGCTGGAGATGGTGGAAAGAGCCTTCGCCTATTTCATTAAAAATAAACACTGGCAGCATCACGACCACTGGCTGAGCTACTGCGTGAATGAATTAACCCGCTTTCGCCCGCAAGAGAAGTACTTTCGCTTTGGCCTGAACAACGTGCGCGATCATCTTGATTTCGTGCTGCATCGCGTCACCACCTATCCCACGCTGCTGGAATTAATGATGGCGGCGTCTGAAATGGTGACCCGCCTGGACGCCTCGCCCGAGCATCGCCATCTGCTGGCGGATTTTGACCAGCAGAAGTTCTGGCAGGCACTGGAGGCCCGCGCCCGCTATCTGCTGAACGGCTTTTTCTGGCCCGAGCTGGCGATGTTCTTTAAAAATCCCGCGCGGATCGTCAACAGCTTCTTTATTCGCCATCACAGCTACCGCGTGCGAATCGATGACGTCGAGCACTATCTTTCCGGCTTTATCGCCTACCAGAAATACCATTTAGCGGCAAAAAAGCCGCCGCTCCAGCAGGACGACGCGCCGCCGGCGAATAGCGCGACCCCCGTGTTTCTGCTGGAGACTCTGCGTGACGTCGGCAACGGTATTGAGGTGGCGGCCATGCGCAGGGCGAAGCTGTTCACCGAACATCTGGGCACCGTACCCTGGCTGATTACCGCGACGTGGAATCCCGAACTCTCCACGGCGGTTAAGGCGCTGAAAGCCCGCGGCGCACTGCCCGAAGAGGTGCCGGTTTATAACCTGTATGCGTGGCTAAGCGATTGTCTTGAGATGAATGCGATCTCTGCGCTGGCGCCGCTGGTGGGCAATATCGAGCTCAGGCATGCCGTGAATCCCACCGCGGATCTACCGGTGGGTAAACACAACTTCCTGCTGCGTCCGCAGGGGAGAATCATCGAAGACTATATTGATCGCGCCGGCAATATTCTGCTGCGCAAAAGCTTTGACGAAAAAAAAGGCAACGTGCAGCTAAGCCATCTTGAAATCGCTCTGGCGGGAGGGGAGGTCAAACGCTTTGCTCAGGAAGAGGCGTTTTATGCGTGGATGCTGGAAACCCGGCTGGCGGAAAAAGGGCGCTGGCACTTTATCGTCGATAAAAATAAAACGTGGAAAAGCTTCGTCTGCTCACGGCCCGCCCAGCGTATGGCATGCACGCTGAGCGCGATTATTCACTCCCATCATCAGTTGTCTAACGGGGCGCTGAAAAGCTCATACCGGCATATCCTGGAACAGCCGGAACTCGTAGACCAGCTGATTGTCCTGACTGATGAACAGTGGCAGGACCTGCAGCAGGAGGGATTTCCGGCCGCCCGGATGGCGGTGATCCCCAACCATCTTGATAACGGCGCTATACCGGCGAATCCGCAGAAGACGCCTTCGCAAACGGTCATTTACCTGGCGCGCTACTCGGAAGAGAAACAGCACGCTTTACTGCTGAGCGCGTTTCGTCAGGTCGTGAAGGCGATCCCTGACGCGCAGCTGCACACTTATGGGGTAGGGCCGCTGCGGCGCGGCTTAAGCGCGCAGGTGGCGGAGTGGGGGCTGGAGCATGCGATCCATATCAACGGTTTCACCTCCGACATCGCGCTGGCACACAAGACGGCCTGCTGCACGGTGCTTTGTTCGACTCAGGAGGGGCAGTCCATTTCCGCCGTCGAGGCGATGGCATACGGTACGCCGTTAATTAGCTTCGCCATTAAATATGGCCCGCGCGACATCCTGCAGGACCGGCAGGCGGGAATTCTGGTGCCATGCGGCGATGAGGACGCGCTGGCGGCGGCGATGATCAAGGTCATCTCCGACAAGACGCTACAGCAAAGTATGCAGCAGGCCGCGCTGCGCAACGCGCAACGTTACTACGCCAGCGCGATCGCCGGACGCTGGGCGGCATGGCGGCAGGCAAGCGAACGTCTGCTGGATACCGGAACGGAGCAGGCGAGCGGGCTGGAAAAAAAGCGTCATCAGGCGGCTAAGGTTGGATAACCATCAGCACCTTTTCCCTTTGCCCGGCCCCCTGGAGCGGCGATGAGGCGAGTCATCACGCTGCTGCTGGCGTCCTGCTGCAGTTCGCCGCTGTTGGCCAGCGATGTCGTGCAGGTTTCGCGCTGCGTTCCCGGCTCCCTGCTTCATGAGCACCGCCTGGAAAAAACGCACGTGGTGGATGACTTTCACATTTACTACAGCCTGCAGGGCAAAGATGCCCTGCGATATCCGCAGGATAGTACCGGCGATGGCGTGCCGGACGTCATAAAAGATATTGGTCGTCAGCTACAGGCGGCGCAATATCTCTACACCTCGCTGCTGGGCCTGCGCTCGCCGCTACGGCAGAAAATTTATGCCCAGGCCCGACAGATTAACCTCTATCTGCTGGCGCTACCTAAAGGTCATGGCCTGGCCTTCGATCGCGTGGCGGCAGAAACGATGAGCGATGGAACGGCGCTGCCCTGCGGCTTAAAAATTGTCCTCAACGCCGGGCTGCAACCCGCGCGCAACGTTACGCCAGCCCATGAATTATTCCATTTATACCAGTATGGTTACGCGGTTTTTAAACAGAAATGGTACCTGGAGGGTATGGCGCGCTGGATGGAAAATGCCTTCAGACCCGCTGAGAAAAGAATCGCGCCGTCAGCTGAACTTCCTGCTTGCGAGAGTAACTTTTCTCGTGGCTATAATGCGGCGGCCTTCTGGGCTAGCTACGCACAGCACGCTTTCCCGGCGATAATCTTGCCGAATAAGGTGCTGGCATATCGCTATGTTGATGGCAGCCCGGTGTTTAAACTCCAGTCGCTGCCAGGGGGAGAGATGCTGCGGCCATTTTTTCAACAGTTAGCGCAAAGCAGTGCAGGTATTTCCCGCGAAATGAAGCTGGCTAATACCCGCTGGACTGAGAAACAGCAGCGTGACGGACAGTTCAACAGTCTGATTTGCCAGGCCCTGGCAGATACCGTAATAAAATGACAGGCAATAAAAAACCCGCAGCGCGGGTTTTTAGATCAGTTACGCAGCCTTGGAGCCTGGAGCTGCTGACGGATCGTTCTCGCCAGCTCATCCATTGAAGGTTGTTCAGGGTGTTCGTCGCTGGGCTCGCTGCTTAGCTGCGCTTCTGCAAGATAAGTGTGAATCGGCTGGCCATCATCGTCCTCCATCACCACGTGATACCAGGGCGCAAGACGCAGTTCGTCGTTAGCGGCGATCTCGTCCTCTTCCGGCTCCGTGAGCGAGTACTCTGGATCGACATCGACGATCACGCCCAGGTAGCCCAGAAGCGTGTGGCGAACTTGTTGGCCGATACCGAATTTGCTGGCTATCATAAGCACCTCCCGGGAGACATGATTACCTGCTATATGCGGGCCGATTCTCCATTTTTCAAGTTACATGATGCGGCAAGCAAACCCTTTCAGATACAGCCCTTCCGGGTAGGTTGCTATCACCGGATGATCGGCAGCCTGGCGGAACTGTTCTATAAATTGTACATCACGTCCGGCATCCAGGGCGGCATCGGCAACGATTTTCTGAAATAAATCGGTAGTCATCAGGCCGGAACAGGAGAAGGTCAGCAGTACGCCGCCGGGATTCAACAGCTGAATCGCCAGCATGTTGATGTCCTTATAGCCGCGGCAGGCGCCCATCAGCTGGCTTTTATTTTCCACAAACTTCGGCGGATCCATTACGATAACATCGAACTTTTCCCCGGCGTCGCGATATTTACGCAGCAGCTTGAAGACGTCGTCGCGGATGAACTCCGCTTTTGACAGATCCAGCTTATTCAGCTCAACGTTCTGTCTGGCGACGTCCAGCGCCTCCTGGGAGGTATCAACGCTGACAACCTGGCGGCAGCCGCCCATCAGCGCGGAGATGGCAAAACCGCCGGTATAGGAGAAGCAGTTCAGCACGCGCTTATCGGCGACGTAGCGACGCGTCGCCAGACGGCTGTCGCGCTGGTCAAGGTAATAGCCGGTTTTATGGCCGCCCTGAATGTCTACCAGCAGCTGCATACCGTGCTCGGTAATCGGCAGCAGGGCAGGCGGCAGCTCGCCGACAACCGGCCCCTGCGCCAGCTCCAGCCCCTCTTTTTTACGCACCGCAACGTCGCTACGATCGTAGATAGCGCAGTTCGGGAACAGCGTTTGCAGCGCGCTAACAATCGACGCCCGCTGGTATTCGGCACCGGCGCTCAGCAGCTGCAGAACAAAAAAGTCGCCAAAACGGTCGATGGTCACGCCCGGCAGACCGTCGGATTCACCGGCTATCAGGCGATAGCTATCAAGCCCGTCGCGTGCCGCCAGCCACTCGCGCCAGGTTTGCGCCTGCTGAAGACGACGCTCAAAAAAGGCGTTATCAATGGCTTCATCGCGATCGAAGCTCCAGACGCGGGCGCGGATCTGCGAAGACGGCGAATAGGCGCCGCGGGCCAGCCATTTTCCCTGCGAATCAACGATATCGATGGTCTCACCTGAACGGGCTTTACCTTCCATCCGGGCGACGGCGCCGGAGAAAATCCACGGATGGCGACGCAGCAGGGATTTCTCGCGTCCTTTGGTTAACACTAAGCGGGGGAAAATGGAGTCTGTCATGGGGCTACCTTTAAGCAACGGGAATGTCGGCACCGAAAAAATGGCGCGTAGGTTAGCACAAGTGGCTGAGGCAAGCACCATTCCACCGGTATCGACAGGTGAGCGTTTCGGCACAAAACGCAGGCGCTTTGGCACAATAAAAATCACGCCGGGATCTTACAGTATTTCCTCACCTGACGGAGGAAAATACGATGAAAACAGGATTGAAATTCGCTGCCGCGATAATGGTCATGATAAGTGGAACGGCGATTGCCGCGCCGTTTAGCGTCAGCAGCGCGGATATGCGCGACGGCCAGACGCTGGCGCAGACGCACTGGTTTGGCGGTTTTGGCTGCACCGGCGGCAATATCTCACCGCAAATCGCCTGGCAAAATGCCCCGGCAGGGACCCGCAGTTTCGCGGTGACCGCTTACGATCCTGATGCGCCGACCGGGAGCGGCTGGTGGCACTGGACGGTGGTGAATATTGCCCAACAGGTGACAAGCATAGCCGCTGGCGCCGGAGACAAAAATAACGCTAAACTGCCTGCCGGGGCGGTACAGGGGCGCAATGACTTTGGCTATGCGGGCTTTGGCGGTGCGTGTCCGCCGGCCGGGGATAAACCGCATCGCTACCGCTTTACGGTATGGGCGCTGGATACCCCGACGCTGCCCATTGATGGCGACGCCAGCGGGGCGTTAGTCGGTTTTATGTTGCATAGCCATGCCATCGCCAGCGCGCAGATAACGGCGATGGCCGGAAGATAAAATAAGGGCAGCCTGATGCGGAACATCAATTTTCACCATAACGCGTTAACGGCGGCGGAAATTACCACCCGACGATTATGCAAATTGCACCGCGTCACGCTGTTCTCACTTGCGATCTGCCGGGTAAACCGCGGCAGCAAAGTGATTGTACAGGGCGTCAGCGAGATGCTGGCAACGCCGCAGCAGCTGATTATTTTGCCCGCCGAGGTTGAGCTCGAGGTGATTAATCAGCCGGAAAACGGACTGTTTTGCTCCGATCTGCTCTCATTAACTCCGGAACTGCTGGCGGATTTTAAGAATCGCTATATGAGCGAACCGCAGGCTGGCCGCCTGACGTCGCTTTGCGCGCCGCTGGGGGCGGAACTGTCGTTTATGTGGCAAAGCGTGCTGCAGGCGGTACGGGAGGGGCTCAGCGGCGAACTGCAGCATCATCAGGCAATGGGACTGCTGCTGGCGCTGTATCAGGCCGGATACGCCGGACCGCTGCTCAACGAACGGCGCGAAGACATAACCGGCCAGGTCAGGCAAATTATTATGCTGTCGCCTGGCGATGCGTGGAGCGTAGCGAAAGTGGCTAAGATGCTGTTTCTGGGGGAGTCGACGCTGCGCCGCCGTTTGCAGCTGGAGTCCCGCAGTTTCCGCCAGATCGTGGAAGAGGTCCGTATGGCCTACGCGCTGGGGCAATTACAGTCGACGTCGCGACCTATTGGCGACATTGCGCAAAGCAGCGGCTACCTGTCAGGCTCGCGCTTTAGCGCCCGTTTTCGCCAGCACTATGGATTATTACCTAAGCATGTACGCTGACGGAATTTGCTATCCTCTGTAGTGAGTCATTGTCCGGAAAGGAGAGAGAATATGGCAACGGTTTGCACGATGGCGTGGGTATACGGCTCCGTTCAGGGCGTCGGGTTTCGCTATTCGACCCAGCGCGAGGCGCTGCAGCTTGGATTAACCGGATACGCACGCAATCTCGACGACGGCGGCGTGGAAGTGCTGGCCTGCGGAGAGGCTGAACAGGTGGAGAAGCTTATCGCCTGGCTGAAAGCCGGCGGGCCGCGCAGCGCGCGAGTTGACAGGGTTCTGACCGAGCCCCATCAGCCCACCAGAGAGTGGCAAAAATTCGCCATTTTGTATTAGATGCACTTTACCGGCTTGGGCAGACCGGCGATTTTTGTCGCCTGCTTAGCCGGGCCTTTCGGAAACAGGCGGTAGAGATAGCGGCTGTTGCCTTTTTCTTCGCCGAACTTGTTCGCCATCGCCTTCACCAGCATACGAATCGCCGGTGAGGTGTTGAATTCCAGATAAAAGTCGCGCACAAAGCGCACCACTTCCCAGTGTTCAACGGAAAGGCTGATGCCCTCCTGCTCGGCGATAACGGCCGCCATCGCTTCGTTCCACTGGGTTGTGTCCTTCAGATAGCCTTCGCTATCGGTCTCTATTTCATTACCGTCAAAGATAAACATGATTCTTCACATACCGCTGAAAATGGCGGCAGTGTAGCAAAAAATAAGGCCCCGCATAAGCGGGGCCTCAGAACAACCGGGGAGAGAATTAGTCTCTGCTGGCGAAGCCAAGGATGCTCAGCAGGCTGACGAAGATGTTGTACAGCGAGACGTACAGGCTAACGGTCGCGCGGATGTAGTTGGTTTCACCGCCGCGGATGATATTGCTGGTCTCAAACAGAATCGCGCCTGAAGAGATGAGGATAAACACCGCGCTGATGGCCAGATGTAGGGCCGGCAGCTGCAGGAAAATGTTGGCGACCATACCGATCAGCACGACCACCACGCCCGCCATCAGCATGCCGCCGAGGAAGGACATATCTTTACGGGTGGTCAGCACGTAGGCCGAGCAGCAGAAGAACACCAGTGCGGTACCGCCCAGCGCCAGGCCGATTAAGTCTCCCATGCCCGCAGACAGGTAGGCATTAAGCATTGGCCCCAGGATATAGCCCAGAAAACCGGTAAAGGCGAACGCGGAAATGATACCCGTTGGCTTATTCGCCGTTTTATAGGTCAGGAACATCAGGCCGTACATACCGACCAGCGTCAGAATCAGACCCGGAGAAGGCAGCATCAACACGGTGCTGGCCGTCGCCGTAATGGCCGAAAATGCCAGCGTCAGGCTAAGCAGGAAATAGGTGTTCCGCAGAACTTTGTGCGTGCTAAGCAGCGATGAACGGTCACGCGACGATGTAATGATACGATCCATGAGTCACTCTCTTATGACAGATGTAATTAATAACGAAGCATAAAAAAATCAAGGCCGAAGCCATAGTGCTTTTACCCATCTTTACTCAAGGGCTATGGGCTGAATGCAGCATTTAATTCCAGAAAAACAAAAATACACAGGATGTTTATTTGTTCGCCTTCGGAAGTCAGATCGAAATCTGATAACTCACTGAAAAATATTGCGTTATATCCATTCTGCGGCTAACTCTGGAGAGGGTACAAACGAAGCGTAACAAAGGCAAGGGATATGAAATCACAAAAATATAATCACATCACACGCGTACTACTGACCATCGGCCTGTTCTCCATGGCTATTCCGACGCTGGCCGCTCAGGTGCCGCCGGGAACGGTGCTGGCCGAGAAGCAGGAGCTGGTCAGAAATAACGGCAGCGAGCCGTCATCGCTGGATCCGCATAAAGTGGAAAGCGACGTTGAAAACAACATTATCAGCGATCTTTTCGAGGGGCTGGTCAGCGTATCGCCAACAGGAGAGATTGAGCCCCGGCTGGCGGAGAAGTGGGAGAATAAAGACAACACCGTCTGGACGTTCCACCTGCGCCCCGGAGTGACCTGGTCCGACGGTACGGCGATTACGGCGCAGGATATCGTCTGGAGCTGGCAGCGTCTGGTGTCGCCGCTTACTGCGTCCCCTTACGCGAGCTACCCCGGCAATATGCATATCGTCAACGGCGCAGAGATAGCGCAGGGCAAAAAAGCGCCCGAGACGCTGGGCGTCAAGGCGCTGGATGATGCCACCCTTGTGGTGACCTTAACTCAGCCGAATGCCGCGTTTTTGGCGATGTTGGCGCACCCGTCTCTGGTTCCGCTCGATAAAGTGCTGATATCGCGCTACGGCGACAAGTGGACCAAACCGGAGCATATGGTGACCAGCGGGCCCTATAAGCTGTCGCAGTGGGTGGTGAATGAGCGCATTGTGGCCGAGCGCAATCCGCGCTACTGGGATAACGCGCATACGGTCATCAATAAGGTGACCTACCTGCCGATAAGTTCTGAAACCGCCGACGTCAACCGCTATAAGGCGGGAGAGATCGACATCGTGTATACGGTGCCGATTAATCAGTTTGCCCAGCTCAAAAAAACCATGGGCGATCAGCTGGATGTTTCACCGCAGCTGGCCACCTACTATTACGAATTCAACACCACCCGGCCGCCGTTTAACGACTCCCGCGTACGACGGGCGCTCAATATGGCTCTCGATAAAGACATTATCGCGGAGAAGGTGCTGGGGCAGGGACAGCGTCCGGCCTGGCTTATCAGCCAGCCTGACATCGGCGGGGTAGAGCTGCACAATCCCGAGTACGCCAACTGGCCGCGCGATAAGCGTATCGCCGAGGCGAAAAAGCTGCTGAGCGAGGCCGGGTATAACGAGTCACACCCGCTGGTCTTTAATCTGCTCTATAACACATCCGAATCTCACCAGCGAATTGCCATCGCCGCCAGCTCGATGTGGAAAAAGAATCTTGGCGTGGAGGCGAAGCTGCAAAACCAGGAGTGGAAGACCATGCTCGACACCATGCATACGCATAATTTTGACGCCGTGCGCTACGCGTGGATCGCTGACTACGACGATGCAGCGACGTTTCTCAACAACTTCCGCACCGGCGACAGTGAAAATACCAGCCAGTACAGCAACCCGGCCTACGATGAGGCGCTGCGCAATGCGGCAAAAGCTTCTGACACGATGGCGCGGGGCAAGTTCTACCAGCAGGCGGAGGATTTGTTAGGGCAGGATGTCCCGGCGATTCCGGTCTACCACTATGTGCGCACCCATCTGGTCAAGCCATGGGTAGGCGGATTTACGCCGGATAAGCTGGGGTATTACTACAGCAAAGATATGTATATCAAAAAACATTAACCCACAGAGGGCAGTTTGCGCTGAAAATCTGCGCAAACTGCCTGAATTTCAGACGAATAACGAGTTTTTGTTTAATTTTAAGGCAGTTGAATAAATTGGTGCTTTACAGCCGGAACAGAGGTGTTTATAGTGCGCCTCATTGGAAGCGTGGCCGAGCGGTTGAAGGCACCGGTCTTGAAAACCGGCGACCCGAAAGGGTTCTAGAGTTCGAATCTCTACGCTTCCGCCAAATATAAACCCCGAGCTATTAAATAGCTCGGGGTTTTTCGTTTTATACGCTTTCTGTTGCGCCATTATCCAGATTAAGCGTTGATGCAGCGCCCGCGTAGGTAAACGCTGCCTCAACCTGTCCCTAACGCAGCTGCGCGCAGGCTTCGGCAATCCGCTGACAGGCCAGCGTCAGCAGCCCATCTTCTACCGCGTAGGCAATACGTAAATACCCCGGCATGCCGAACGCGGACCCGTGTAACACGGCCACCTGAGTGTGTTCTAACAGCCAGTTCGCCAGCCCGCTGTCGTCGTAGAGGGTTTCGCCGCCAGGGGTCACCCGCCCAATAAGCTGCTGGCAGTTGGCAAAGACATAGAATGCACCCTGGGGGATGCAAGCGCTCAGGCCCTCGGTGGCGGCAATCATCCCCAGCACCTGCTGGCGACGTTTATCCAACCTGTGCAGCCAGCCGTCGAAGAAATCCGCCGAATGGTTAAGGGCCGCGACCGCCGCCGCCTGTGAAATACTGCTGGGATTGGACGTGCTTTGTGATTGCAGGATCTGCATGGCGGCAATCAGCCACTGCGGCCCACCCGCATAGCCCAGACGCCAGCCGGTCATGGCGTGGCTTTTGGACACGCCGTTCACCGTCAGCGTGCGGGAAACCAGCTGCGGCGCGGCCTGAGCAAACGTGGTGAACGGGGTATTGTCGTAACGCAGCGGCTCATAAATGTCGTCGGCCATCACCAGCACCTGCGGGTAGTCCGCCAGCACGTCTGCCAGCGCGCGCAGCTCCGGTTCGCTGTAAATCGCCCCGGTCGGGTTGCCCGGCGAATTGAGGATCAACCAGCGCGTTGACGGGGTGAGGGCTGCGGCCAGTTGTTCCGGCGTCAGCTTCCAGCCGTGTTGTTCATCACAGGGCACAATCACCGGTTCACCGTCGGCCAGAGAGACCATATCCGGGTAGGAGACCCAGTAGGGGGCGGGAATAATCACCTGCTGCCCGACGTCCAGGGTTGCCAGAAAGGCATTGAAAATGAGCTGCTTGGCGCCGCTCCCGGCGATGATCTCCTCCGGGCGGTAGTGCAGCTGGTTGTCGCGCGCGAACTTGGCGGCAATCGCCGACTTTAACGCTGCGGTGCCGGAAACGGCGGTATACTTAGTCTGGTGATGTACGATAGCTTCAATGCCCGCATAGCTAATATGGGGCGGGGTAGCAAAATCCAGTTCCCCTTCGCCCAGGTTGATAACCTGCTTGCCTGCGGCTTCCAGTACCCGTACCTGGTCAGAAATGGCCGCGGTCGGAGAAGGCCGTACGGATCGCATACGACGGGCGATTTGACTGTTATTCATAAATCCTCTTTTGTATCTAATGATTCAATTAATACAATTAGGTACCCAACATCAGCAGGAAACTCGCCGTGTCACCGATCTATATTCTCGATAACAGCTCCGCCCCCGCCCGCTACGGTATCACCGCCAGCCTGTGGGCTAATCGTCTTGAGTTGCCCCTATGGAGCCTTCGCCCCAACTTCGCCGGGGATGTGCCCGATAGCCACCAGCACGTTATTCGTGCAGGGTACTGCGTGACCAGCGGCCTCTGGCGCAGCGATACGCTGCGTGAAGAGGTGCACGATATCGCCCGCCTGCCGTCATCAGACGTCGTCATTGTGCTGGCGTCCTCGCAGGCGTCGCTTATCGCCGACCTGCCGGGCCAGCGGCTTTACAGCGATGACAGCCGCCATCGCCTGACGCTAAGCGACGGGCAACACACGCTGTTAGATCTCACCGCCGACCGCTATGGCCGCTGGGATAGCGGCGTGTCGTCGTCTGCCGGCGCGTCCTTGCGCATCGCGTTGATTGGCCGCGAGGCGGACCACCGTCTGGTCTATCCCGCCACGCTCGGCTCACTGGGCGATGCGGCGGCGTCCCTGGGGCTGAACCTTGATGTCCATTTCTTCGCGCCGGTCAGTCTGTCCGCTGGGTTACACGAACTTCACCTCTTCCAGGGCGTAGTGCTGCCTGGCGGTTCGTCCATGGCGGCGGTCAACGGACAAATCCGCGTGGCGGAACAGACCCTGGCCCGCGGGCAGCCAACGCTGGGGCTGTGCCTGGGAATGCAGAGCATGATGACCGCAGCCGTGCGCCGTAGCCCGGGTTTCGAATCGGCCATTCCCGCGGAAGTCGCCCCCGATGAAGCTCTGCACAGCTTTGTTCCCTTTGCCGATGGCCGTCACCGCTGCGGCGTATTTCCTTTTTCCTCGGGGCTTATCCCCGGCGATATCCGCGAAATGCACTACAACCATCGCTACTGCTTTAACCCCGACTTATTGCCAGCGCTGTCTCCCGGCGGGGTCCGCGTGAGCGCGCAAAGCGACGGTATAGTGCAGGCCGTTTCCCAGCCTGAGCTGCCGTTCTGGCACGGAGTTCAGGGGCATCCGGAACTGATGTCCCGCCCGGATGCGCCCCATCCGCTGTTCGTCGCCTTCCTACAGGCGGCGCTTAACGCGCCAGCGTAACTCCGCTGCGACGGTCGCTGGCAAGCGCCTGCATGACGCGGGTCAGCTCTGCCAGCGCCGCGTCGCCGATCGGTTTTAACGGTGCGCGTACGGTGCCGCCGTTAAAGCCGCGCAGCGCCATCGCCGCTTTCACCAGCTGCGGCTGACCGTGTTTGCGCGCCAGCGCCCGATACGCGTACCACAGCTGATGCAAATCGCGGGCGGTGGCGGCGTCGCCCCGTTCCACGGCGCGGAAGGTATTGACGATCAGCTCCGGCAGCGCGCCGCTGTTGGTCGTGCTGATGCCATCAAACCCGGCCATCATCGGTCCGAGGAAAGCCAGATCGGAGGCGCAGAACAAACGCAAACGCCCGCGCAGGCGGTTGGCAATCTGGTCGATGGCGGTGGGGTTGAGATCGCCCTGTTTGATGCCGACCACGTTCGGGATCTCTGCCAGCCGTTCCAGCAGCGCCGGGGAGAGGGTAATGCCGATACCCGGCGCGTTGTACACCAGAATGCCGGTTTTAGATAACGGTGCCATCTCATTGAAGTAGCTGACGATCTGTTCGTCAGTGATTTCGCTAACAAAGGGCGCGGTGACCATCGGCAGGCCACCCAGCTCGCTTGCCAGAACGGTCAGCTCGCGGGCGTCGCGCGGATCGGAACTGGCGCTGCATAGCATCACCGCCACGCGGTCATCCACGCAGGCCATCACTTCATGAAACAGTTCGCGGCGTTCTTCGACGGTCATTACCGGGAACTCGCCGTAGGTGCCGCCAATCAGCAGGCCGTCATAGCCCAGACCAATCACGCGTTCGATGTTTTCACGCAACGCCGGGTAGTCGATCGCGCCGCTGGCGTCGAACGGGGTGACGGTAATGTTGAAAATACCGCGCAGGCGTTCACGGCACTCATTGATATCTTTCATCTTTCTTTCCTTACAGCAGTGTTAATGGGCGAGCCAGGGAACCCAGCTGGCGATATCCGGTTTCAGTCACCACCACGGTTTCGCTGACGCCGACGGTGAATTGACCGTAGATACGCAGGGCCGGCGGGATGTGGAAGGTCATGCCAGGCTGCAGCTCGGTGGTGACGCCGCTGTACAGGCTGAGAATGCCGCCTTCGCCCCAGTCCGGCGCGAAGGCGATACCGATGGCGTAACCGGTGCGTTTTTTGAAGTTTTCGGTGAATCCGGCGCGGTCGATCACCGTCTGGCAGGCCAGGTGCGGCGCTTCGCAGGTGGCGCCCGGACGAATGGCGTCGAGGGCGGCCTGCAGGGCTTCCTGACAAACTTTTTCCATTTCGATGGCGATAGCGGGCGGCCGGCCCAGCCAGGCGGAGCGCATCATCGCGGCGTGGTAGCGATCGTGGGCGGCGGACATCTCCAGGAAGACCGGGTCGTTATCCTGCATCACCCGACGTCGCCATGTGCCGTGCGGCACGCCGCTGCGCGGGCCGGTCGAGACCAGCGGTTCCATGCCGACATACTCGGAACCGGCGGCAATGGCGGCCCCCATCATCGCCGAGACCAGCGCGTTTTCGTCTGCGCCGCTGCGAATCGCCGCCATTCCGGCGCGCATGCCCGCATCGACATAGCGCGCCGCGGCGGCGATTTTTTCCACCTCCGCAGCCGATTTCACCGCGCGCAGCGGTTCGATGACGCCAGCCGTATCGGCAATAGCGCCGAGCTTCGCCTGCAGGGCTTCATAGACGGCAATCGGCAGGAACCAGCCGCGTTTATCCAGCCCAATGCGCTTATTGAGCCAGCCGCGCTGTTGCAGCATGCCCACCAGAAAATCCACCGGGTTATCGCCATCCTGGTAGATGGCGGCGTCTGAAATAAAGGTGTTGGCGATAAAGTTAAAGTATTCGAGCTGGCGAATCACAAAGACCGGATCCCCTTCTACCGGCAGCAGCAGCGCCTGAAAGGTGTAATAGCCCGGTGTTTGCTGACCGGTAAGCCAGAAAATGTTTTCCGGTCCGGTCACGATCATCACGTCCACGCCCGCGCGGCTTAAGCGTTCGCGGGTACGTCGAATGCGCTGCGCATATTCGTCGGCGCGAAAGGCGGACTCGCTGCCCTGAATCACATTGTTAACATCTTGCATCGTTAAACTCCTGGAGTAAGTTGGCCCGCGCGGCATCGAACTGCACGCCCAGACCGGGAGAGTCTTTAACGGCGACCATGCCATTGCGGTATTCCAGCCCGCAGACGGGATCGTCGGTTAATCCATCGGCGCCATACAGTTCGGCAAATGCCGGTTGCACCACACGGCACAGCTGGAGCGCGGCGGCGGTGGCGGCATGGCCTTCATTCATCTGACCAATCATGAACGGCACGTCGGCGAGCCGCAGACGGTTGGCGGCGACAAGCGTCGGAGCGAGGCCACCCAATTTCACCAGCTTGAGATGCCCCCATAGCGCGCCTTTGGCAGCAATCAGCCGGGTAATGGCTGCGTCGCTATTGAGGCTTTCGTCGAGCATGATCGGGATGCCGTAACCGTACAGTTCCGCAAGCTGGCTGTCGTATACCGGGCTTAACGGCTGTTCGATATAGCTGAGATTCAGCTCGCGCAGATAAGGGAACGCCGCGTGAGCCTGCGCCAGCGACCACTGGCCGTTGACGTCAATTGCCAGCGAAATCTGCTGGCCAAACCGCAGACGCAGCCTTTGCAGGCGGGCCAGGTCGGTGGCGAAATCCGCTACGCCCGTGCGTAACTTCAGCTCGGTGAAACCGCGATCGACATAGCGCTGCGCCTGCTCCAGCATCCGCGACTCGCTGCTCCAGAACAGGGTTTGATTGGTGCGCCAGGCGGGCAGGCCCGCTTGCGCCCCCAGCCAGGCGGCAACGCTTACTCCCTCCTGCCGCGCCAGCAGATCGTGCAATGCCATATCCAGCACCATGCGTGACGGCGGCAGCAGCGTGTGGTCCTCATCATCCAGCGCGGCAAGTAGCGCCGCGGGCTGCCGGCGCCAGTCCCAACGGCTGAGGATTTGAAGCAGGTTGTTCAGCACCTGCTCTTCGCTATAGCCATGCAGGTATCGAATATTGAGCCGTACTTCGCCAACCCCCGTCACGCCCTGGTCTTCCAGACGCAGCCAGACCGTGTCGAGCGCCGTCACCGGGCCAGAGGCGGCGGTATGCAGCGTCACACCGGTATAATGCAGCTCTCCCCGAAAGAGCTGCGCTTTCATAAACCGGGCTCCGGCGGCAGCATGGCGAGCGCAATATCGAGATAGATATCTGCCGCGGCGATAAACTCATCGACGGGGACGAATTCATCGGGCTTGTGCGCCACGGCCAGTGAGCCGGGGCCAATGACCACGCCCTTTGCGCCCAGCGAACGGAAATGCACCAGATCGCAGCCGCCCTGAAAACCAAACGGGCCAGGCTCGCTCTGTCCGTGACGGCGGCAGGCGGCAAGGCTTTGCTCGACAATGGCTTCGCTGCTGTCGGTTTGCGTCGCGCCACCGGTGGTGGGCTGCCAGGCGATAATTTCGGCTTCCACGCCCGCATGAGCGTACGCGTGGTCGAGTAGCTGTTGCAGTTCGGCCTTGACGACCTCTTCGTCTTCACCCGGGACCATGCGGCGGTCAAGCAGTAGCTCACAGCTGTCGGGCACCACGTTGTCCGCATGCCCGCCGTGGATGCGGGTCACCGTCAGGCTGGCGTTACCGACCAGATCGTGGCAGCGGCAACGCACCTGCTGGTGGTGGGCCTCTTCAATCAGCCCTAAAAGGCGCGCGGACTGGTAAATGGCGTTAACCCCCAGCTCCGGCGTGCCGGAGTGCGCGGTGACGCCTTTTACCCGCACGCGAGGACGCAAGCTGCCTTTGTGAGCGGAGAAGGTCGCATTCGATGTCGGCTCGCCAATCACCGCGAAATCAATCGCCGGTGGGTTATCACGTACGTAGAATTTCGCCCCTTCGCTGGCGACCTCTTCATCGGCGGTGAACACGCCCATCAGCGTGCCGGACCAGCGCTGACGGTTGGCGGCCAGCCAACGCAGGGCTTCAACCATCGCCACCAGTGGGCCTTTGGCATCGCAGGCGCCGCGCCCGTACAGGCGCCCATCGCGCTCGGCGAGCGTGAAGGGATCGCTGGTCCAGCCGCTGCCCGCCGGAACGGTGTCGATATGGGTGTTAAAGGCGAAGCACGGCCCCGGTCCATTGTGCAGGACGGCGATAACGTTGGTCCGCCCCGGCGCGTATTCGCTAAAGGAGAGGTCGAATCCGGCGGTCAGCAGCCAGCCTTCCAGACATTCGGCGGCTTCACGCTCATGGCCCGGCGGATTCTCCGTATTGATGGCAACCAGCGTCGCTAAGTCTTTTTTCATACGCGCGCTGTCAACCTGGTAACTGGACATAGGAACTCCGTGGTTAATGTAATATTTGCGTCAGGAAGCGCTGCGCGCGGTCGCTGACGTGGCCGGCGAAGAAATCGTTGGTGCTGGCGCGATCGATAATTTCGCCGTTTTCCATAAAAAGAATGTTGTTAGCGGCCCGGCGGGCGAAGCCCATTTCATGGGTCACCACCATGCTGGTCATTCCTTCTGCGCTGAGCTCTGCCATCACTTCCAGCACCTCGCGGATCATCTCCGGGTCGAGGGCTGACGTGGGTTCGTCGTAGAGCATCAGCTCGGGCTTCATCGCCAGGGCTCGGGCAATCGCCACGCGTTGCTGCTGGCCGCCGGAGAGCTCGTCCGGAAAGTGGTCCGCGCGTTCGTTGATGCGCACCTTCGCCAACAGGTTGTCCGCCAGCGTGCGGGCATCAATGCGGTTCATCCCCAGCACCGTCATCGGGGCCAGCATGATGTTTTCCGCCGCCGTCAGGTGCGAGAACAGCTCGTAGTTCTGGAACACCATGCCAATACGCTGCCGCAGTTTGTGCACCGGCACTTCGCCGCGGCTGATGTGCTGGCTGGCGAAGAACACGTCGCCGCTGTCGGCAGGGGAGAGCATGTTGACGCAGCGTAGCAGGGTGGATTTCCCCGAGCCCGATGGCCCAATCAGTACCACGGTTTCCCCGTGCTGCACCTCAAGTGAGCAGTTCTTGAGCACGGTCTGGCGGCCAAAAGTCTTATCAATGCCGATCATCTCCAGCAGCGGTTTCTCGCTCATGGTTCCTCCCGGGCGGGTTTTGGTAATTTAAACAGGCGGTTCAGCCGCTTCTGGCTTTTGCTGCGGCGCTGTTTGGGATCCAGCACGCTTTCCAGCCACGACTGGAAGACCATAAACAGGCTGGTGAGCAGCAGGTAATAGATGCCTGCGGCGCATAGCGCTTCGAAGTAGCGGAAGCTGGCGCTGGCGGTCTGGTTGGCGACCAGCAGCAGTTCCTGAACAGCGATAACCGAGACCAGCGCGCTCGATTTCAGCATGCTGATCATCTGGTTACCCATCGGTGGCAGAACGATGCGTGCGGCCTGAGGCAGCACGATTTTTCGCATGATCTGCCCGTTGGTCATACCGAGCGCCATGCCGGCGGTGCGCTGGCCGCTTTTTACGGCCTGCAGGCCAGAGCGCAGAATTTCCGCCATGTAGGCGCCTTCATTAAGCGAAAGCGCCAGCACTGCGCAGGTAAATGCGGAGAAGCGTAAGCCGAAGCCTGGCAGCACGTTGTAGACAAAGATTATCTGGAACAGCACCGGCGTCCCGCGAAACAGCCACAGGTAGAAAAAGGCCAGCCCTTTCCCGGCGCGAAACGGCGCTTCCTGCAATAGCGCCAACACCAGGCCCAGCACCACGCCACACAACAGTGAGCAGAGGGTAATCAGTAGCGTCATCCAGGCACCCTGAATAAACTCGGGTGAGAGGAAGTACTGCCACATAAGTTCGATCGACATAACGTTCTCCGGTTAATGGCGAGACGGGTTAGAAAAGAGCAACGGAATCAGGGAAGTTCCATTTCTGTATCAGTTGCTTGTAGGTGCCATTTTTGACGAGGCCCTGGAGACCTTTTTCCAGCAGAGCCTGGGTTTCGCTATCGCCTTTACGCACGGCAAACGCGATGTGGGTATCTGCCTCGAACTCATCGCCAACCGCTTCGAACATGCCCGCTTTTTCGGTTAGCAGGGCGACGGTCCCCGGCGTGGAGAGGAATTCAGCATCGGCGCGGCCCTGGGAGACGGCAACGGCGGAGTCGGTAGCGGCGGGGAAGGTCATGACGTTAATGGCCGGTTTTTTGGCGTCCAGACAGCGCTGGTTGTCTGCCCGGGCCTGGCTCTCTTCGATCCCCCCGAGCGTTACGGCGATATTTTTACCGCAGAGGCTCAGGTCGCGTCCGGTGATTTTTGCCGGATTACCTTTGCTCACCACCACGCGGCTGCCGATCTTCAGGTAGGGCACGAAGTCGACCTGCGCGGCACGGGTCGGGTTGACGTACATGGCGGAGTTGATGATATCGAGGCGTTTCCCTTGCAGTGCTGGGATAAGCCCTTTGAACTCCATCGGCATCGGCGCAGGCGTCAGCCGGATCTCTTTGCTTAGCGCGTTAATCAGGTCGATATCGAAGCCGGTGAGCTTGCCCTCTTTCACAAATTCAAAAGGCATAAACGTCGCCGCCGTGCCGTAGGTCAACTTGCCCGGGGCGATGGTTTCCACCGCAGCATGGCCCACCAGCGGGAGGGCGGTCAGCGCGAACATCAAGGTACGCACGTGGCGAAACAGTAAAGAATTGCTGGACATAGTCGTCTCCTGGTTAAGGTCTAAATTGAATTTAATGTGTCAATAAATACAATTGTACATGTGAAGAAAGCTTCTCATCCTGGTGCATATTGCACGTTAATCGTGCAGTCCTTGCTTTGTTTTGCTGCAATTTGTTGTGCATGATATTGTATATATCGACCACAACAATGCATTTCAGGGAAGCGTTCTCCATGCAGCCTGACTCCACTGCGAGCAGTCGCCGGATAGCCCGGCAAATACTCGACCTGATATCTGAAGCAAAATTCGATCCAGGTCATCATTTACGCGAGCAACATCTTGCCGATGCACTGGGGGTTTCGCGTACGCCGGTGCGCGCCGGGTTAAAAGAACTGACCCGAATGGGGGCGGTTGAAGCGCGTCCAAACCAGGGATTTTTCCTGCTTAAACGTAGCAATGAGCTGGAGCTGCTGGAGATTGAGCAGTCCAAGAGCAATGACCAGAAGCTCTACGAACAGCTGGTCCATGACCGTATTGCGGGCGTGCTGCCGGAATCGTTTACCCAGACTGAAATCAGCCAGCGCTATGAAGTCGATCGCGGCGTGCTGACCCGTACACTGGTGAAGCTATCGGAGGATGGTCTGATTGCGCGTAATGCGGGGCACGGCTGGCGCTTCCTGCAAACCCTCAACTCTGATGTCGCCCTGCGCAACAGCTACGGTTTTCGCCTGATGATTGAACCGACGGCGCTGCTGACACCTAACCTGCATGTTGACAGGCAGATGCTTAAACGTCTGCGCGCCCAGCATCTGCGCCTTATCACCCACCCGGACATTACGCAGGTTCCGGCAAAAGAGATTTTCGAAACCGACGCTGCATTCCACGAGTTGCTGGCGGAAGCCAGCGGCAATCTGTTTGTGCTACAGGCTATCCAGCAACAAAACCGGCTGCGCCGTTTGCTGGAATTTGGCAGCTATCACAATAAGCGCCGCGTAAAAGAGTGGTGCGAAGAGCACGTTGCTATCATCGATGCCCTGCGAGAGAACAAGCAGGAACAGGCGGCGGAATTGATGAGAAAACACCTGCAATACGCGTTTGACCAGGTCAATGTCAAAAACGGTCGCGCATAGCTGGCATCGCTCTTGCACATATTGCTTCTGAAAATACAATCAGGAGCATTTATGGATTTGCAGATACAACAACGAGTGGCGCTGGTGTGCGGGGCCGGAAGCGGACTTGGGCAGGCTATTGCCCTTTCGCTGGCGCAGGAAGGCGTGAGGGTGGCGGTCACCGGCCGCAATGCTGATAAACTGGCGCAAACGGTGGAGCGTATTACCCAGACGGGCGGCACTGCCCGCGCCTGGCCTTTGGATCTGGCCGCCCCGGAGCGGTTCGATACGGTGATTGCCGATATTCGCCAGCAGTGGGGCGATATCGATATTCTGGTCAACAATTCCGGTGGCCCGCCGCCCGCATTGGCGCAGGGGACAGGTGGCGCAGTCTGGCAACAGCAGTTTTCAGTGATGGTCGCCTCGTTGATTCAGCTCACCGATAAACTCCTGCCCGCCATGCGCAGCCGCGGCTGGGGACGCATTATTACCACCACGTCATCCGGCGTGATTACCCCCATTCCTGGCCTCGCCCTGTCGAACGCGCTGCGCATGAGCCTGCTCGGCTGGTCGAAAACTCTCGCCAGTGAAGTGGCTGGCGACGGCGTGACGGTGAATGTGATGGTGCCTGGGCGCATCGCCACCGACCGCGTGGGGCAGCTGGACGCACTCAGGGCGCAACGGGAAAACAGCAGTGCGGAAGCGGTCGCCGAAAAGAGTCGTATGAGCATTCCGGCCGGGCGCTACGGTGAACCGCAGGAGTACGGCGCCGCCGCTGCGTTTCTGGCAAGCCAGCCTGCCAGCTACATTACCGGGGCGGTGATTCGGGTTGATGGCGGATTGATCGGCGCGATTTAGTCACGGAGAATGCGTCATGCCGGTCGGTTTCGCCGCGGACCGGCATGACGGCTTATCAGCCGCTCCGAATTGTTTATTTTGCAGGCAACGAAGTCCATCTCTACAAATTTAACCCGCAGGTGTTGGGATCGGGTCTGAATACAATAAATTTTCTGATTAAACTTTTATTCTTCCTGCGTTGTTAAAGCGGAATGATTCACCATAAAAAATGCGCAAAGCGCGAGCAGTACGGCCCCAGCGGTAAGTATCCATCCGGCGTGGTGAAAGGCGGTTAAGCTCCCATTAGTCGGAGCGAATTGGAGGTAGCTCGCGGTAATCAATGCCGTTCCCGCCATCGCGCCAATACGCTGGAGGATGTTAAGAATAGGCGCGGCATCAGCGACATGACGGCTGCCAGCCATCGCCATGCCCGCTGCCATAGCGGGTACCGTCGCCAGGGCTAAACCGAACCCTCTGACGGCGATTGCGCCACCCACAAGCGTATAGTGACTCTCCGCATCAATCATCCCCAGCGGCAGGGTGGCAAATGCCGCGAGTAAGCCGCCCACGATCAGCACCGCGCGTGGCCCCAGCTTATCAGAAAAGTAGCCTGCCACCGGAAATCCTATCGCCGAACCGATTAACTGAGGAGTAAGAAGCAAGCCCACTTCAGCCAGTGTTTTATGGCAAACGTCGCGGAAATATAGAGGAAGCAGGAACTGCCCGCCAAAATTCACCGCGCCGCCGATAGTCATCAATATGGCAGATAGAGCGAAGCCCCGATGTTTGAAAAGCCCGAGATGAAGTAAGGGGGATTCAATGCGCAAAGAGCGATAAATAAACAAGCAGGTGAACAGGGCGCCCACGCTGAGCATGATGGCGTTCCAGCCATATTTGCCGCTATTCAGGCTGAGCTCTTTCATGCCTTCCATCAGTATCGGCAGGCTGCAAAAGACCAGCGCCAGCCCCAGCCAGTCCAACGAGAGAGGCCTGTCATTTTTTATGGTCGGACGGGGAAGCAACTTCCATCCGGCAAGATAGGCACACAGGCAGAAGGGCACGGTGATCCAAAATAACCCTCGCCATCCGCAGCTTTCAAGCAGGAGTGCGCCAAGCGATGTCCCCAATAAGGGGGCAATGACGATGGCGACGCCAATCGTGCCAATGACCCGCCCCAGGCGTTCGCGTCCGACGACCAGACCAAGAATAGTTTGCCCCGCTGGTACGAGTAATCCGCCTGCCAGACCTTGCATTATCCTTGCGGCAAGCAGCACCTCGAAACGCGGGGAAAGGGCGCAAACTGCCGAGAAAATCGCAAATAACATCAGCCCATAGAGCCAAAGCTGCGTAGCGCCAAAGCGTCTGACGGCCCAGGCGCTCAGCGGAACGCCTGCCGCAAGGGCCATAAGATACGCTGTTGCTATCCATTGTATTGCCGAGTCCGGCACCCCCAGGCCGATGGCCATGGCGGGCAGCGCCGCGCTGAGCATCGTTGATGAAAGCATGGTGGAAAAAGCTCCCAGCGTGATAATGGCTGCCTGCATCCACAACACTGGCGGTATGGCATTTGTCGGTCGCGGATGGGTTGTTTCCTTGACCAGCTTGTCTTGATGGATATTCATAAAAAGCCCCCTAACAGACGATAAGCGAAGAAATCTATCATTGATCAATTTATCTATCATTGATAGAGTAATTTGCATTAAAGTTTCCGTCAGGCGCCGGGGTCAGACAAAATGACTCTTCACAGGCCGCTGACACGGGTAAATGGATTAACAACAGGATCAATATCATGGCGAAAATTCAACGAGATCAGGTGATTGAGGCAGCATTAGCTCTCTTGGATGAAGTCGGTCTGGAAGCGTTGACGACCCGTAAACTGGCACAAAAACTGGGCGTGGAATCCGCGACGTTGTACTGGCATTTCAAAAACAAGGCCAATTTGCTGGAAGAAATGGCTTCAGCTGTTTTAGCCAAACACCATGCGCTAGCGGTGCCCGAAGAAACTTCGGAATGGACAAGTTGGCTGGCGGATAACGCACGTAGTTTCCGCCGCGCTCTGCTCGCCCATCGGGACGGCGCTCTGTTACATGCAGGGACTTCGCCGACCCGGGTGGGAGGAGAAACCTTTTATCCAAAGCTGGTTTATCTTGTCCGAGCCGGTTTCAGTGAGGCAGAAGCCGCAATGATTTTACTCGCGATTAGCGAATATACTTTGGGGTGCGTATTAGAGGAACAGTCGCGAACGTACGGTAATGATAATAAAAAGTTATCAAAAATACCGGCAGAAATTTCCCATATCGAATCGTTGGTCAAGCCACATCCGGATACCGCTTTTGAGTATGGTCTGTCTTTGATAATTAAAGGATTATCAATGCCATCAGCTTAATATTGTGCTTATTACAACACGATTAGCATCAGAGGCTTTAGCAAAAATTACCACAGAACCACCTTGATAATACCGGGAGAATGCATAAGGAGGAGACCCCATGTTTATTTCTGAATCCGTGATCGCCGTTATCATTGATTGGATCGACGATAACTTACATAAACCACTGCGTATAGAACAGATAGCTCACTACTCAGGCTATTCAAAATGGTATCTGCAGCGTTTGTTCCTGCAATATAAAGGAGAGAGCCTGGGACGCTACATTCGTAATAAAAAGCTGGATTCAGCTGCCCGAGATTTACGCGAGACCGATGAGAATATTTACAGTATTGGTTTGCGCTACGGCTATGACTCGCAGCAAACCTTCACCCGATTATTTACCCGGCATTTCCATTTGCCGCCCGGTGAATATCGCAAGAAAAACAAAACAACCTATTACGTCCCGGGCAAAGCTGAATTTTAATCTCCTTTCCGATAGCCCTTGGCCAAGCCGCCGCAGATAACTCGATGCGAAGAGATTTATCAATAAATAGAAAAGCAGACAGCGCCGAAAATACAAAACCTCCTGTTCTTTGGGTAACCATGAGGAACGGCGCGGAAAAAGCCGCGCCTTGTGAGTTATCAGGAGGTATCTGGTCAGCAGGGCGATTAATGGTAGGTGGGAAGCCAGTCGCCATGCGCGTCAATCAATTCGTCGCACAGCTTGCGGGTGTCATCGATCGACAGTTCGGCGGAAGTATGCGGGTCGAGCAGAGCGGCATGGTAGATAGCTTCGCGCTTGCGCGTAACCGCCGCCTCGACGGTCAACAGTTGGGTATTGATGTTGGTACGGTTCAGCGCCGCCAGTTGCTCAGGCAAGTTGCCGACGTAGCATGGCGTGACGCCCTGGCCATCCACCAGACAAGGGACTTCGACACAGGCCTCGGAAGGTAAGTTAGTGATCAAACCGGTGTTGAGCACGTTACCGCCAATTTTATAGGGCCGATCGGTTTCCATCGCTTCGATGATATAAGACGCGTATTCATGGGTACGGCTATGGGTCAGGCTGGTGTCATGGGTCAGCGCCACTTTCTGCTGCTGCCATTGTTCAATCTGCTCAATACACCGGCGCGGATATTCATCCAGCGGAATATTGAATCGTTCAATCAGTTCCGGGTAGTTGCGTTTGATCCAGTAAGGCATGTATTCGGCGTTGTGCTCTGACGATTCGGTGACGTAATAGCCGAAAGTTTTCATGATTTCATGGCGCACCATATCATCATGCTTGCCCTGCAGGGCGCTGGCCCGGCGCTTAATTTCCGGGTACAGATCCTCGCCGTGGCGGCGAATGTCCAGCAGCCAGGCCATGTGGTTGATACCCGCGATATGAAATTGCACGTCGTCGGTTGGCATATCCACGCTTTTCAACAGCGTTTCAGCGCAGACCTGAACGCTGTGGCAAAGTCCGACCGTTTTCACCTCCGTATGACGCAGCATAGCGCCGGTTATCGTGGCCATAGGATTGGTGTAGTTCAGTAACCAGGCGTTCGGGCAGACGGCTTCGATATCCCGCGCGAAATCAAACATTACGGGTATGGTGCGCAGTGCGCGGAAGATACCGCCAATTCCCAGGGTATCGGCAATCGTCTGCCGGAGACCATATTTTCTCGCGATAGTGAAGTCGGTAATGGTGCAAGGGTCGTAGCCGCCGACCTGGATGGCATTCACCACGTAATGGGCGTTTTTCAATGCCGCGCGGCGATTCTCAACGCCAAGGTAAGCGGCGATCTTCGCTCTGCCCGCATTGGTATTGCTGTTGATATTGTTCAACATGGCGAGTGATTCATTGAGACGCGCGCCGTCGATGTCGTACAGTGCAATCTCCACCTCCTTCAGCGTCGGGGTCGCCATAATGTCCCCGAGTACGTTTCTGGCGAAAATGGTGCTGCCCGCGCCCATAAATGTCACTTTAATCATGGTATTTCTCCGTTCCTGCTGTTTTCGTCAGGCAGACTGTACGCTGTGGCGTGACCCGGAAATATGGCTAAATGTGATATTGCTATGGCGAAAAATGATGTCGCAAAGAAAGTGTGAGCCAGCTCTGAATCTGACTGAACCGGGGGACTTTACTGGCGGTATCTCTGATAATGTGAGGGGAAAAAATCGCGAGTTACTGATGCACAAGACTTTTACTCTCAATCATACCGACAATATCGAATTGAACTTGTACCAGTACGGCGAGGAGAGTTGTTATAAGGGGCACCGTTATGGCCCCGCTGTCCGTCAGCATTATCTATTTCATTATGTGATAAGTGGAACCGGCACCTTTTACAGTGAATCCGGCGCTTTTCCTGTCGTCGCGGGGGAGGGGTTTCTGATCCACCCCCATGATGTGACCACCTACTGCGCGGATAAAAAAGATCCCTGGCATTATATGTGGCTTGAGGTCGATGGGCTGATCGCCGCCAGAATTTTCGCGGAGTGCCATCTGAGCCGGCAATCGCCAATTTACCGACCCAATCTGAATAATGACAACCTCAGCGCCCTCGGCTACCTGCGGCACATTATCGAACATGGCGATGAACACCGGCTGAAGGTGCAGGGGCTGTGCTATCTCTTCTTTTCGACCTTAATCAGCAATACGCATGATCACCGGGCTCCTCTCCGTGATGACAAGACCAGACACCTGCAAAAGGCGATCAAAAAAATTGAAAATCGCTACCACGAACCTCTGACCGTTGAGAGCCTGGCCGCATACTGCAATATCAACCGTAGCTACCTTTGCCGGTTGTTCAAAAGCGCCTACGGTATAGGTCCCAAGGAGTATTTGCTCAATTTTCGTATGAGCATCGCCGTCAGCCTTCTCAAAAACAGCAATACGGCGATTAAAGTTGTGGGTATTTCCGTAGGCTATGAAAATCAGCTGCATTTTTCTAAGGCTTTTAAGAAAATGCACGGCGTATCTCCGGCTAAATGGCGGCAAAAATACCTTTCTGAACAGCAGCCGGCGACGTGACGTTTACCGCTTATTTACCTCTGTGGTGTGGTTGAAATAAAGTTTTATCGGGGGGAGCCGATGCTTTTGTTGGCGGACGATTTTGTCTGATACAATTTTATATGACCTTGCATCAAGCGAAATTGTGGCTGAATGATAAAATGGTCACTATTTGTCAATCAAAGACCACCGCGTTAAGCTAACAGAATGACTAAAAAAATGAACGTACCATCAGCACGTGGCCCGCTCGATCACAGCGTCCGGGAGCAAATCGTCAACGCCGCATTTGAGCATTTCGGGCATTACGGCTACGAAAAAACCACCGTAGCGGAATTGGCTAAATCTATCGGTTTTTCAAAGGCCTACATCTATAAGTTTTTCGATTCCAAACAGGCTATCGGCGAAGTGATCTGCGCTAACCGCCTGGAGACGATCATGACGGCGGTACTTGCAGCGGTGGCGGATGCGCCATCAGCCAGCGAAAAATTACGCCGCCTGTTTCGCGCGCTCACCGAAGCGGGAAGCGAACTGTTTTTCCACGATCGTAAGCTCTATGACATTGCCGCCGTCGCCTCCCGGGAGAAGTGGCCATCAACGGAAAGGTATGCGGAACGCCTGTTAAAGCTGATAGAAAGCATCGTTGTCGAAGGCAGGCAGGACGGCGAGTTCGAGAGGAAAACCCCTCTTGACGAGGCAACCTATGCGATATACATGGTGATGTGCCCCTTCATTAACCCTGTTCAGCTGCAGTTTAACCTTGAAGCGGCGCCGACGGCAGCGGTCATTCTCTCCTCGTTGATTCTAAGAAGCCTGGCCCCCTGAATGATAACCGCTCTTTTTTTTGGCCACTGGTCTGAGCATGCGGGAGCTGATTAAGCGTTTCCCATGCTCAGGCTTTTTGCCGCTTGTCGTCCGTGCCGGGATTTGATGGCCCAACTGAAGCATTTTTTACAGACCTTGCGATGCATATCTACTAAAGAAAAGCGTAAATCATCAGTAGCCAGAGTAGGGCGCCGACGATAATCATCATTTTCAGAAGGACATTGCTGGCCGGGAAAATATATACCGGCGGCAGGGCGGAGCGCCTGGCCTTAATGAGTAAATAAGGCGGCAATAATATACTCCATAGCACCAGTGAAATGCCGGCAAAGGCGAGAGCAGATAAAAATCCTTGTGGGGCGAAAATACAGGCCAGAGCAGGAGGGAAATAGGTCAGAAATATTGCCAGCGGGCGCGATCCCCGGCGGCTAATTTTATTCAGTATATCCTCAAGATAATCACTCAAGCCGATTGAGGCCGACATCAGTGAGGCTAAAACGGCAATACACCCAAAGGAGACCAGCGTCAGGCGGGTCGCCGAGGTGGTCTGGTGGATATTAAGGGCGGTAATGAAGGCCCCGATGTTCCCGCCCTGGTCGCTGACATGCTGGATCGCCTGAGGCGTGAGCGCGCCCATGGTCAGCGTCAGCCAGAAAGCGTAGACGATCAGTGAAACCGCAAAGCCGTAATAGAGAGAGCGGATAACCGCGCGATGATTATCCCGTCTGTACATTCTGCTCAGGGAGGGCACGCTGCCATGAAAGCCAAAAGCGATAATACAGACCGGCACGATCGGCAGGTAATACCCGAGCGGCGTGCTGGCGGAGATGTCGAACAATCTGAGCGGCTTTACGCCACCCGCGGCACCGGCGAACAGCAGAAAAAACAGGGTGAACTTGGCGGCGATAAGGCCGGAGAGGATATAGCCGGGTAATCTGCCGCCTGCCCACAGGATCGCCGAGGTCGTCAGCGACAGCAGTATTATCGGCAGCCAGCTGCGGCCCCTGGCATCGGGCGGTAAGAGATCGCGCAATATTGACGCGGCGCCTGAGATGTACGCGTAGGTCAGTAGGTAGAGCACAAAGCAGAAGGCTACCCCGATGATAACGCTGGCGGCGGGGCCGAGCAGCGCGCTGGTGAAAGTATGAAAGCTGGCGCCGGGAGGAAATCGCATCGTGATGTCAACGAGGATTAGCCCCGTCATCAGCATCAATATGCCCGTTGCCGAGAGGATCAGCAGGCCTTTTAAAAACCATACGTGGACGAACGCGATCGGCAACGCGAACATGCCGCCGCCGATAATGGTCGCCACCATGAGAGACGTTCCGCGCAGAGGGAACCCTGTTCCTTTCATATGAATGAGTGTCCGTAAGCGGCCTGACGAAGCAGGCCGGCAGCAGCTATTTATTTCGTGGCTTCAGCCAGTGATTCTCTGAAGTTTCGATAGAAGTCGTCGATTTGCCCGCTCTCGTGGAGAGCTGATAAAGCGCAGCGCAAAATGGCGTGCCCTTCTTCAACGGTCGGATACATCGCCACGGTCGTCGCGAAGCCGCGATCGTGCAGCTTTTTGCACATCGTGATGGCGAGATCTTCGTTACCAATCAGGATCCCCCGAATCGGCATCGTGGTACCCCGGTTTACGATTTCGGTCTTGCCGAAAACTTCGTCAAAATAGCGAATGACATTCTGTAACTTCTCCTGGCGGGCAGCGACGGTGCCGTCCAGGTGGAGGTCGGCGGCGGCTACGCAGGCGGCAATCCCTGGCAATGACGGCGGTCCGCCAAAGGCGTAGGTTGTGCCATAGGTCTTAATAAAATTGATGGTCTCTGCGGCGTGACAGGCGATAAATCCGCCGTGCGAGCCAAAAGCTTTAGACAGCGATCCGGCGATAATAATACGCTCGTCAAGCCGATGGCCTAGGCATGCCATCACATATCCCGAACCGTAGTCGCCGTAGATAGAGGTGCCATGCGCATCGTCTATATATGCGTAGCCGTCATACTGATGCGCCAGGCGGACAATCTGCGCGACCGGGGCGACTCCGCCCATGGAGCCTACGCTGTCTGATACCGATATCGGCGTCAGTCCCTGGCTGGCGGCATAGCGAAAGGCCTCTTCGATCCGCGGCGTATCCTGGAAATCAATTCTGACGACGTCCCCGAACTGCTGTAAAAGACCACGGTTGATTTGCAGCGTCGCGTGGGCGGTCTTCTCCATAATAAAATAGGGTTTTTTACTGAACGTAAAATGCGGCAGCGTCCCGGACGCCAGCAGCGGTAATACCGCGATATGGCAGGGCGTCACCGCGTTGAACGTCAGGGTATGAGCCCCATGCATGATTTGATTCAGTCGCGCTTCCAGCTGCGGGAACAGATCGACTTTTACCCGCGTTCTGGCGACGGAAACCTGCACGCCAAAACGCTCAATCGCGTCGATAACCGCTTTTTTCAGCGCCGGATGAGTCTCCAGCCCAAGATAGGAGCATGAGACAAACTCCACCATTTTTCTGCCATCGTCGAGGGTAATGACCTTGCCATCCCTTTTGGCTACCACCAGTTCATTAATATGTTCAGAGAACACCCTGGTTTGATATTTTAGCGATCTATCTATTTTCCTTTTTTGCCAGTTTTCCATTGCGTTACCTTCATTGTCGTGACTACCAGAAGAGATAAAATTGCCAGCGTTAACGTGCTCGTGCCGAGGGTTCTGTCAAACCCCAGGCCGGTGTCCGTGAGTTTTACAGCGAAATAGCTGATGGCGCCGGCGCAGACTGTTTGAATAAAACCGGTGACCGATGCCGCAATACCGGTTTTAGTACCTTTGATTTGCAGTGCGATAAAGTTGGCGGTCGGGTAATAGGCGCCAAGGCTGTAATTAAAAATCATCGATCCAGCGATGCATAATATGAGTGAGTGGCTACCGATAATAAATGGGGTGACCGCCAGCGCATTGATGATAAACAAAATCCAGGGGTTATTTATGCGCTCAAATTTTGAGAACTGATTGCCAATAATAAAAAACAACACGGAAGCGGAAAACAGCAGCGAGTAGTGCATTGTGCTCAGCCCAAGCTGCTGCATAAAAATGGCCGGCGACAGCGAGATATAGCAAAACAGCGAACTCAGGATCAGCGAAACCAGCAGCGTTCCCTGGATAAATGCCGGCGTGATAAACCCGGAAGAAGAGGGCGCCGCAGCGCTATCGCGATGCCCAAGGCGGCGCGGAGACAGCAGGAGGGTAACGACGCTAAACAGGGCCATAACGAGGAATATATGGTTCCAGCTCAGATGGCCGAGGATTGCGGCGCCGGCCAGCGGCGCAATAAGCGGAACCACCGCGCTGGCGGAAGAAATATCGGAAAGGGCGCGCTTGAGCGTCAGGGGAGAAAACGTCTCTTTGGCGATGGCTTTAGACAGAACCGGTCCTGCCCCGGCGCCCACGGCCTGTAATGCTCTGCCGGCCAACAGCATTGATAAACTATCGGCCATAAAACAGAGGAGGCTCCCCGCCAGGAAAAGCAAAAAGCTGGCCGTCAGCACGCGTAATTTACCCAGCTTTTCGCCGATAAACCCTGATAATAATTGGCTACAGGCGTATATCACCAGAAAACCACTAATGGTTAACTGAATAGATGAATAATCGCTGTGGAACGCTTTTTGTAACAGGGGTAGCACCGGCACGATCATATCTGTCGCCAGCGCGGAAACCGATGCGGCGAGAATAAGGTATAAGTATATCCTGAGCATGTTAAACTCTTCGGTTAATATTGATTAAAACGTGGCGTTATTATTTTTAATGCGGTGCTGTTTTTTTAGCGAGTGAACAAATAGCGATCCCGGTCAAAATTAGCAGCGTGCTCAGTAAGTGATAGAGGTGCGGCTGGGTGTGTAAAAACAGAATGCTTAATATGCCGCCAGATAGCGGAATAATATGGGTATAAATTTCCCCGCGAGTGGCGCCAATGGCCGCGATGCCTTTATTCCAGAATAAGTAGGCCAGCCATGAGGGGAAAATAACCAGGTACGCCAGTCCGGTCAGGAAAGCGATATCGTGGTACGAAGCGAATGAGGTCGCGGGATGCCGCCACAGCCAGAAAATCACCACCGGAAGCAGAATAAGGGCACCGAGAAGCGAACTGACGGCGACGAAAGCGTTGGCGGGGATACGACGATCTTTGTTACGTAACAGAGAGCAATATACCGCCCAGCTCAGCGCGGACCCCATTGCCCACAGATCGCCCTGGCTAAAGCCTTTTAGCCCCTCAGCGTTGGTCAGGTTGCCGTGCAGAAGCAGCAGGAGGACGCCTGCGGTGCTAAAAAGTACCCCCCACCAGTTACGCGCCGACACCCGGTCGCGGAAAATCAACCGATTAATAATAAGCACCATGCAGGGGGTCGCAGACATGTAAATCGCTGCGTTCAGCGCCGAAGTCGACTGCAGGCCAATATAGAGAGTTAAGGGAAAACTTACCTGCCCGCACAGCGTTAAAATCAGCAGCGTTGGCGCATTTTGGCGGAACAGCAGGCGACTATCGCGGATTTGCCGCTGATAGAGCAATACCAGCAGTATCGCGGTCAACGCCCATCTCGCTTCGGTCATCAGGATCGGGTCCGCGCCCTGAACGAGAATATGCCCTACGACATAATTCCCTCCCCAAAACAGGGCCGCCAGCGTGAGTAACAGGTAAGGCATGCTGATTCCTTGCATCGCTTCGAACTGTACTAAATGGTAACTTTATTTTTTTTAATATATCAATTAAATTTTATTATTATTTTGGTTTTTGCTATTTTTTGTTTAAAAAACAAATAATTAAAAATTTGTTACGCATGTGCAAAAAATCTGATTGCAGCATATATATCTGTACGATAACGTATCTATACCATGCATTATACAGGGATAAATCGATGCGTAAGACAGAAAATGGTTTCACCGGGAATGAACAGCATTCCGCAATGGCCAGGCTCTCTCTGGATGACATGATTGACCAGCTTCTCCACAGCAACGCGCTTTCACTAAAACTTACGGCCAATCCGCTACTGGCCGACAGAGTCTGGTACCTGACCGAAAACACCTGCATCAAAGCTTTTACCGCCAACGATCCGCAGGCTAAAAAGCGTGCCCACGGCGCGCTGTTTAAACTGTACCAGGCATGGCTGGCGGAGCCGCTATCGGCAGCGGCAAAAAACCAGTTCCATCCCTTGCTCTGCGGGATTAGAAGCTACATCGAGTCAGAATGGCTACGGGTGGAAAAAAAACGGTTCGCATTCCCGATACCCGCGCTTAACGCCGGCAATATCGTTGAGGAACTTCGTGACCTCTGTCAGAAACACCCGGCCTCGCACCATCCTCTGTTTGATTTTCTCGCTTCTTCTGCTTCCGTTACGCAAATAGACTATTTCTTCAAAAGCGATAGCGCGCTGAATCTGCTGTTTTTCGATCTGGTGGCAATGGGGCTGGTCGGTTCTCTGCCTGAAACGCGCGCAGAGATTGCCCAGAATCTCTGGGACGAAATAGGCCAGGGCAGCCAGGAGATCACGCACGTTAATCTGTATAAGGATTTACTGAAGAGAAGGGATATTGCGTTGCCTGAAAACCATTTTGCCCATCTGTACGACTGGCAGGGGCTCGCTGGCTACAACGCGTTTATGTTGGGCGGCGTTAACCGTCAGCATTACTACAAATCGCTTGGCGTCATGGCGATGACGGAACTGTTGGATCCGCCGCAGTACCAGAAGCTGGTGACAGGATGCCGCCGTATCGGGCTATCGGATCGCGACGTCCATTATTACTCAGAGCATATCGAGGTTGATATCGGCCATGCGGATGGATGGCTGAATAACGTTATCGTACCGATCGGCAATAAAAATCCGGCTGCGCTGGAAGAGGTCTACTCTGGCGCAGCGCTGCGTCTTCAGACTTGCTGCGATTATTACGATTGTCTGCTGGAGGCGTTACGCACGCTCGCTGACCGCGAATCAGAGGGTGCCGCCCTCTGAATAGATAAGCGCTTTCGCCGCGCTCCAGGCCGTTATTCCGGGAGGGATCTCCCGGCACTCCGATGACTCGGCCTGTTGGGCGGCAATCGCGCCATCAATCAGCATAAGCATCATCATCGCCACCCGTTCCGCAGGCTCTGGTTTTAATAGCCCGATGAGGATGTCGCGGAAAAACTGGTAGAGGCGCGATTTAAACTGTGAACATATCGTTCGGATAGCGGGAGACGAGGTCCCGTATTCAAACAGGGCGCGGGTGAACATGCAGCCGTGAAAATCCGCACAGGTGAACCAGTTATTGTAGTATTCAAAGACGGCAAATAGCTTCTCACGCCCCGTGGGCTTATCCGCGGTAATGTCCTGCAGCGCCTGCATAAACTCACACTCTTTCTGCTGTAAAATATCAAGAATGAGCGCCTCTTTATCCGGATAGTAGCGGTAGAACGTCATTTTGGAGATGCCCGCGTTCTCCGAAATTCGGTCAATACTCGGCGACTGATACCCCTCTTTGTTAAACAGGGACATAGAATGGCGGATAATTTCCGCTTGTTTTGGCTTCATACTGTTTCCCGTTGAAGGTAGTAATACAGAGGGCTTTGGTAGATAGCAGTCAGCAGTTGATATGTCGGGCGGGCATCGCAACGATGCAGACGCAATGTTATCCCGGTACCGATATCCATGCCCCAGCGGTGGGCGGCATGAGTGAACGCGTTAACCCATCAAAAACGTACGTCGATTCTTACATCCGGCCTCGAAAAAAGCAAAAATCCTCAGGCCATCTCAGTTGCGCATGAAACAGAAATACGCAGGCGTCGCCATTTCATGCCCTTATGCCCTTCACCTTGCGCTCGGGACGGATAAAGAGAGGCCGGGTAGAAGTTAGCATCCCCCCCGAACAGGGGGTGATGTTTTTGTGATACAAGTCATAAAATAACGCTCGGTTATTGTGATGTTACTTGCAGTCAATGGATTTGAATTTAAATCGACCCGCGCTATCTCTGCGGGTTTTTTTTCGTCCGGCGATTGTCGGTGGGCGGCGACTCCACCTGCTGTAAATAATCCTGATACCAGCCGCTGATGCATTGGGTCACGGGATTTTCGTTGAGGTCGAAGCGCCTGCCGTCGAGCCTGCTCACCGGGGTAATACCTGCCAGCGTTCCGGTGACAAAGCTTCGTCAGCAGTGAATGCTTAGACAAGGCTAAAGGATCTTTCCTGCACGCCGATGCCCTGCCGGCGCGCCAGCGACAAGATCGTGCGGTGGGTAATACCGTTAAAGCAGTACAGGCCGTGTGAGGTCCACAGTTTGCCCCGGCATACGAGAAAAAATTGGTGGAATGGCAACTGGCGACGAAACCATGAGGGTCCATCATCAGCGCTTCATCTGCACCGGCAATAGCGTCTGAATCTAATGCAGCGGCTGTGGGTATTAAGACGCAAATCGAAGAAATCCGGCGCGCTGGTACGATAGGTCGAGGTGAACAAGGCATGGCCTCGCCGTTTGGCCTGTTCATCAACAACCTTATATTCCGCTACGCAGACGATAGTAGCGCCACCGAGGATAAAGCGCGGGTCCTGATTTGGCGTGAGCTTTTTGCCGCGGGTGACCATGAGTCGCAGAGGGCGCCGTCCGTCATACCGTTGATCTTCAGCGTGTTGTACATCATATCGGTTAGCTCATCACGACTATGGCCGAGCCCCACTTTTCCATCTGCGTGTGAGCAATGCGTATCTATGAATTATTCCTGGCATATTTTTACCCTGATGAGAAAGTCATTTGTGAAAACAATGTATTACGCGAACACGATGACGGAGTTTGTTATCAGTGCATTATTGTTCTTCTGGTTTAACTCATGCCCGAACGTTATTTACTGATACCTAAGCTGTTTAGCTTAATCATGGCGTGTTGCACAGATTATTGATAACTCAATACGCTATCGTTTTAAGGTGGTTTATTCCTGTCGCCGAATTTAAAAACACCGAACGGGTGGGAGTCATAGCTTGCGGGGTCGTTAAAAGTATCACTTCTGACCGGCAGGCTCATCAAAGAGCGGCAATATTTGCCCGACGAGCGTCCCGGCCTGAAAATGATATCGCCATGCCCCTTACGCAGCGTCTGGCGATAGAGTGCAGAAGATGAAAACGGCTTTAGCGGGTAAATTTCCCTATCCACGGGCTGCTTGTATCCTGTGACCAGAGTTGTAATAGCATCTCCCTGAACTTTTCCGCTGCAGGGCTAAGCGCCGTTTCTCTGCGCAGCACGAGACCGAGCGTGCGGCGAATAACCGGCTCAACGAGTGGACGGCTGACAAGAATGTGATGCTCATCGGTCGGCATGGCCAGACTGGGAACCACTGCCACGCCAAGCCCTGCTTCTACCATACCCAGCGATGTCGACAGATGCCTGACCTCATAGAACCAGTTGGGCTTCCAGTCCATATTCTCCAGCGCTTGATCGATCAGAGAGCGGTTACCGCTTGAGCGTCTAACGCCAATAAGCCTGAAGTTGGCCAGGTCTTCCCACAAGATCAGCGACTTCTGCGCCAGTTCGTGATCCCGTCGGCAGGCTAATACGAAAGGCTCATTGACCAGCGGCGAGAAATCAATATTGGGATGTGTGATGTTTATCATGTTTATGCCGAAATCTGCGTCACCGTTTAAGACAGCTTCAAGACAATCGCTGGCGCTGTGCTCGAGGATTCGGATACGGATATTGGGATAGTGGTTGTTATAGTCCCTGATGACGGAGGGGAGGAAATAGAACGCTGCGGTGGGGAGACAGGACAGGGTGACGACACCGCTTTGATGAGTGGCCATTTCTTTAATACTCAGGATTGAGCTTTCATAAAAATCTATTAAATTCTTTGCCTTAGGTAAAAACTCTCTGCCTACTGCCGTGAGTTTGATGTTTCTGGTTGTCCGTTCAAATAGCGTAGCTCCAAGCTGCTCTTCAAGTTTTTTGATCCGCCGCGTTAACGCCGGTTGGGATGTGTGAAGAAAATGTGATGCTCTTGTGAAGCATCCAATTTCTGCAATTTTAACAAACGCTTGTATACCTTGAAGATCGTGCAGCATAAGATTTCACTCCAGACTTTGTCGCGATGCAAACACACTAACCTAACCGCTATTTATACGCAAAACGTATTAATGGTTGGTTTTATTGGCATTAGCATTATGTATTCGTCTGTGGAATCCTGACATTGCTCTTATCAATGCGTGAAACGAGAAACATAATGTTAAAGATTCCTTGTGTACTGATGCGTGGCGGTACTTCGAAAGGCCCGGTGCTTCTGGCCAGTGATTTACCGACAAAAATTGAAGAACGCGATGCTGTGCTGCTGGGCTTAATGGGCGCGGGTCACGAACTTGAAATTGATGGTATTGGCGGCGGCAGCCCCCAAACCAGTAAAGTCGCGATTGTTAGCCCCTCGGACAGTCCGGATGCTGATGTTGACTATTTATTTGTCCAGGTGATGGTCAACGAGCGTCGCGTCGATACCACGCCCAACTGCGGTAACATGCTCTGTGCCGTAGGACCCTTTGCGATTGAAAAAGGCCTTGTTAAGGCGCAAAGTCCGGTGACGACAGTGCGAATTCGCAACCTGAATACCGGTACGCTGGTAGATGCGGAAGTACAAACGCCGAATTTTTATGTCAACTATGAAGGCGATACGCACATTGATGGCGTTCCGGGCTGCGCCGCGCCGATTGGCCTGACTTTCCTTAACTCCGCTGGATGCAAGACGGGAAAGCTGCTGCCAACCGGTAACGTCGTCGATGTGATTGATGATGTGGAAGTCACCTGCATCGATATGGCGATGCCGATGGTGCTGATTAGGGCAGAGCGGATGGGAAAAAGAGGAGACGAATCACCGGCCGACCTTGATGCTGACAGCGCCTTTATGACTAAGCTGGAAACGATTCGGCGTAAGGCGGGTGCGAAAATGGGGCTGGGCGATGTTGCCGATAAAGTGATCCCAAAACCGGTTCTGCTGAGTGAACCCGGCGCAGGCGGGACTATCAGAGTTCGTTATTTTATGCCTCATACCTGCCATAAATCTCTGGCTATCACGGGGTCTATCGGCATAGCAACGGCCACGATAATTGAAGGGTCGGTAGCCCATCACATTGTGGCCGATCAGCCCAGGACGCCGTATACCAATATAATTAATATTGAACATCCAAGCGGGAAAATTTCCGTATCTTTACTTAAAGAGGGAAATGACATTGAGAAAACACGTGCCGCAGTGATTAGAACCTCCCGTAAATTATTTGAAGGCACGGTTTGCGTCCCGGAATATGTTTTAGCGGAGGAGTTATAAATATTTTATATCATTAATGCGATGAAGTACTGATGTCCTCTAGCGTGTAGTTGCTACATAACTCTGTACCTAAAAAAATAATGTCGAGGATTTTATGGCTATAACCCATACGAAAGATAATCAGCTTAATTCTGCTCCCGTCAAGGTCAGTAATTATATTCGGATCATCCTGGCCCTGGCGCTATCCGGCCTTGCAGAATTAGCCTCACTTTTTTTTATTCAACCTCTGTTACCGGTTCTGGCCGTCGAATATGATGTGCCGGTTAGTCAGGTGAGTATCATTCTTTCTGCAGAAACGGCGCTTCTGGCGATAGGATTATTATTCACCGGGACGCTGTCCGATCATTACGGCAGAAAAAAATTAATTATCGTTTCGCTGCTACTTGGCGGACTGCTGACGATGCTCTGTCCTCTTGTCGAATCATGGGCGATGCTGGTGGCTCTGCGTGCGGTCATTGGTCTGGCGCTCAGCGGTATCGCTGCTGCCGCAACCGCCTATATCAGCGAGGAGGTCGCGCCGGTGGTGGCTGGGGTGGTCACTGGATACTTCGTCTTTGGTAACTCGATGGGAGGGATGTCCGGGCGTATTGTGGCCAGCCAGCTGATCGACCATATCTCAATAAACACCATTTTCTATGGTTTTGCGATCAGCCTGATTTTGGTTGCTTTGCTGGTTAACTTTTTGCTCCCGACGTCTCGGAACTTTAAGCCAACGCAAAACCTTAACGTTCTTCGTGTAGTGAAAGGCGCTGCATCTCACTTTAAAAATAAAAAACTGGCGTTAGCTTTTGTGATTAGCTTTATCATTTTTGGGGTATTTACCTCTCTCTATAACTACCTGGCTTTCTTCCTGAAAGGCGAACCGTTTCATATTTCTCCGGCGAATGCGGGCCTGCTCTCCTTTAGCTTTGCCTTGAGCTTTTTCACCGCCCCTCAGGCGGGACGCCTTTCCGCAAAATACGGCAGTATGAGAGTCCTGCGCGCGCTGTTTGTAATGATGGCGCTGGGAATGTTGCTGACTTTAACCTCTAACGTCGTCACCTTTATTATCGGCGCGGTTGTTTTTACCGGCTGTTTCTTTGGTTGTCACTCCATTGGCTTAAGTTGGGTAAGTAAAAATGCAACGCATGCACGAGGCCAGGCCGTCGCGCTGTATCTGTTCTTCTACTACATGGGCGGCTCAGTGATTGGTTTCGTGAACGGTTTTGTTTTCCACTCTATGGGCTGGCAGGGGATGACGGGATTCATTATTGCACTACTGGCCGTGGGTGCGGTGGTTGCAACGTATTTGTCTTCCAGCGAAACAAAAGCCATGGTTCCGGTTGAGTCTTAAATTCTTTGTAGCGAAGTAAATTACTCACGTCATATCCAATGGCGTGAGCAAAGAAATTCAATGTTAGTAAGGTGTCATCATGAAATTAGCAAGCTATGTTCATCATGGTCGTAAGAGTTATGGAATTTTGACGGAGACAGGCATTATTGACCTGGGTGGCAAAATTGGTCATCAATATAGTACGCTGAAGGACTTGTTGCAGTGGGGCGCCATTGAGATTGCCGGGCAGTATGTTAATTATCCGGTCGATATTATGATGGCTGATATTACTTTTTTACCCGTTATTGAAAGCCCTGGGAAAATTATCTGCGTCGGTATGAATTATGCGGAAAAAAGAAAAGAGTTTTCTGAAACCAACGATGCACCGACCCTTTTCGTTCGTTTCCCTGACTCGCAAACCGGGCATGCAACGCCGATATTAAAACCCGCGCTATCTAATGAATTTGATTATGAAGGCGAACTGGCCGTTATTATTGGCAAACCGGGTATGAATATCGAGACCGACGCTGCCCTGAGCCATGTTGCCGGCTATAGCTGCTATATGGATGGATCGGTACGCGACTGGCAGCATGCCTGGTTTACCGCCGGGAAAAACTGGCGGCAGACCGGCGCATTTGGGCCCTGCCTGACAACCGTTGATGAAATACCCGATCCCCACCGCTTGTCTATTCAAACCTATTTGAATGGCATCATGGTTCAGAATGATTCGACGAGCAATATGATCCATAAAGTCGCCGATCTGATTAGCTATATCAGTACATTTACTGCTCTCAGCCCCGGCGATGTCATTATTACCGGCTCCCCAGGCGGCGTCGGTAAAAAAAGAACCCCCCCTCTCTTTATGCATCAAGGCGATCGGGTCGAGGTGGTTATTGAAAATATTGGTCATCTCATGAATACGATTATCGAATCAAAACCGCAGCACGAAATGCAGATGTCGTAGTCTCCGCAGGCTCGGGCAAGATTATTTTTTGACGCCCATTAAGGTATGGGCAGGAGAAACAAGATGTACACCGACCAAACGCTAGAATTCGAGAAAGTGGAAACTAGCAACGGTACCTTCAGAGAAGAAATCATTCTCTTTCTGAAGAACAATGGATTAGGTATCGACGGCGACATTGAGCAATTTGTTGTCGCACGCTGTCAGCGGCAGCTGGTTGCCTGCGCCGGGCTTGCGGGGAATACGTTAAAATGCATTGCGGTTGCCAGAGAATGGCGTGGCACAGCGTTAGGCCTGAAAATCATTCATGAAGCGGAGTTGCAGGCTATTCAGAACGGCGAACATCAGCTTTTTCTTCTGACGTGTCCGGATAATGTGCGGTCATTCCAGGGATGCGGATTTTATCCTTTGGTCACACTCGATAACAGAGCGACGCTGATGGAAAATTCGCCGGTTGGCATCCATCGCTACTGCCGTCAACTGCGGGGCCAGCATTTGGTGACCGCCGTAAATATCGGCGGGATTGTGATGAATGCAAATCCCTTTACGTTAGGGCACCAGTATCTGATTGAGCAGGCGGCGAAAGCGTGCGACTGGCTACATGTCTTTGTCGTTGAGGAAGATCTGTCCACGTTTTCTTTTCGGCAACGGTTTGCCATGGTTCAGGAGGGTTCACGGCACCTGCCTAATATTACTGTTCACCCTGGCTCAAAATACATTATTTCTCGAGGAACATTTCCCGGTTACTTTCTCAAAGAAAAACAAATCATTAATGAGGTGTATGCCGCAATAGATTTGCTTATGTTCCGCCGTTACATTGCTCCGGCTTTAAATATTAATCAGCGCTTTGTTGGCACTGAACCCTTTTGCAAGGTGACCGCGCAATATAATGATGCAATGCATCACTGGCTGGAGGATGAGATGACAATACCTGCCGCCAGTATCAAGGTGAATGAGATTCAGAGGATGACCGATATTAATAATCTTCCCATCTCCGCCTCTGCGGTCAGGAAATTATTAAATCACGAAGATATGCACACCGTTAAAAGTATGGTGCCAGCGACTACCATGCCTTATTTATATAAATGGTTATCAGCGAATCAATCAAAGCAGCCCGATTTGGATATGGTCGATGCTTAATAAATAATTGTTCAGGATATTTATATGAAAATATTACATGCGGCAATCGCCGGGACGCTCGAATCCAGCGACCTGGTTGTCAAAGTCAGCCCCTACGATGATGGGCTCGATATAACTATCAACAGTGAAGTGTACAAACAATTTGGTGAACAGATTACGGCAGTGGTCAATGAAACACTTTCCATATTAAACGTTACGCAGGGCCAGATTATTGTGGAGGATAAGGGCGCGCTGGACTGTGTTATCCGCGCCAGAATGCAGGCGGCGATTTTACGGGGAACGGCCAGCAACGAAATTGCGTGGGAAAAATTATGATGAAAAAATTACGTCGCAGCATGCTTTTTTTACCGGGTTCAAGCGCCGCTATGCTTTCAACCGCCTTTATTTATAAACCCGATTCAATCATGTTTGACCTGGAAGATGCGGTCTCGTTGAAAGAGAAAGACAGCGCGCGGCTGCTGGTGTTCCATGCGTTACAGCATCCTATGTATAAAGATATTGAAACCGTTGTCAGGATTAACCCGCTGAATACGCCGTTTGGCTTAAAAGACCTCGAAGCGGCGGTGCGCGCCGGCGTCGATGTTATCCGTTTACCCAAAACCGATACGCCGGAAGATATTTATCAGCTTGAGCGTGAAATTGTGCGTATTGAAGAGAGCTGCGGCCGTCCGGTGGGCTCTACGCAGCTCATGGCGGCGATTGAATCGGCGGTGGGCGTCATTAATGCCGTCGCTATCGCCAGGGCATCTCAACGCCTGATGGGAATTGCGCTGGCGGCGTTTGATTACGTCATGGATATGCAAACGGAACGCGGCGACGGTACCGAGCTGTTTTACGCGCGCTGCGCGGTATTACATGCGGCCCGTGGGGCAGGCATTGATGCGTTTGACGTGGTCTATGCCGATATTAATGACGAGGCCGGCTTTTTGAAAGAAGTGGATTTGATTAAGCGTATGGGCTTTAACGGTAAGTCGCTTATTAATCCGCGGCAGATTGAGATCTTACATAATGCCTATGCCCCCACTCAGGAAGAGGTTGATTACGCGGAGCGTGTTATTGCCGCGGCCGAAGAAGGGGAGCGTAGCGGACTTGGGGTGATTTCACTGAACGGCAAAATGATTGACGCGCCGATCATCAACCATGCCCGGGTGGTTATTGAACGCAAAAATGCCTCCGGCATCCGTCAATAATCTCCATTCAGTCACCAGCAACAGGATTTAACTATGAATCAATTAACAGAAGTCCTTCATAATATATCCGGCGCCCAGCACCAATATGAGGTATTTTCCGGCGCAAATACCCATACGCCCTATCTTGCGGATACCCGGCAAAAATATCAGCGCAAACTTTTCGACACGCTGGATGAGGTTTTATCGCGCTGCGATTTACGCGATGGGATGACCGTTTCATTTCATCACGCCTTCCGCGAGGGTGATAAAGTGATTAACTACGTTATGACCCGGCTGGCGGAAAAAGGCTTGCGAGGGTTAACGCTGGCGTCAAGTTCCCTGATGACCTGCAACACGCCGCTGATCGAGCATATTAAACAAGGCGTTATTAGCAAAATCTATACCTCCGGGATGCGCGGTGAATTAGCGGATGCGATTTCACACGGCCTGATGGAGGAGCCGGTACAGATCCACTCGCACGGCGGTAGGGTCAATCTGATTGAAAAGGGTGAAATTAATATTGATGTCGCGTTCCTCGCGGTCTCCTGCTGCGACGAATATGGCAATGCCAGCGGCAGCGGCGGCAAATCCCGATGCGGTTCGCTTGGCTACGCGATGGTCGATGCAAAATATGCCCGCAAAGTGGTTTTGCTGACGGAAAGCATCGAACCGTTCCCCTATATGCCGGCCAGCATTATTCAGGATCAGGTTGATTATATTGTCAAAATCGACAGCGTAGGCGACCCGGCGAAAATCAGCGTTGGCGCCGCGCGCGTGACCAGCAATCCGCGAGAGCTGATGATCGCGCGGTCTGCTGCGGACGTCATTGAGCATTCCGGTTATTTTCGCGATGGCTTTTCTCTGCAAACGGGATCGGGCGCGGCGTCCACCGCCTGTACGCGATTCCTGGAATCCCGCATGAGGAAGCACAATATCGTCGCCAGCTTTGCCTTAGGCGGCATTACCGGCAGCATTGTCGATCTGCATGAAAAGGGACTGATTACTAAGCTGCTGGATACACAAAGTTTTGATGGCGCGGCGGGGGAGTCGCTGGCGAAAAATCCGCACCACGTTGAAATCTCGACCAGCGTTTACGCCAACCCGGCGGCGAAAGCCGCCTGCTGCGACCGCGTGGATATCGTCATTTTAAGTGCGCTGGAAATTGATACGGATTTTAACGTCAACGTACTGACCGGCTCCGACGGCGTGATGCGCGGCGCGTCGGGCGGACATTGCGATGTCGCTGCGGCGGCAAATTTAACTATCGTGGTCGCGCCCCTGATCCGCAGCCGTATTCCCACCGTCGTCAGGCACGTCACAACCCGCGTAACGCCGGGAGAGAGCATTGACGTGCTGGTCACCGACCACGGCATTGCCGTGAATCCTGCCCGCCCGGAAGTCAAAGAGAGGCTGACGGCGGCCGGTTTGCCGGTTGTTGATATCGAGGCGCTTTATCAGACATCGCTGGTGATTTCTGGCGAACCGAAACCGATCGAGTTTACCTCGCGCATTGTCGGCGTCGTGCGTTATCGCGATGGCAGCGTCATTGACGTGGTAAGGCAGGTGAAAGAATGATCGACGAAACGACAAACGCTTCCTGCGCCTCTATCACTCTTGAGGAAGTCCTTAAAGCCAGAGAAGCGCGCGCGAGTGTACAACAGGCGTGGCTGCGCCGCTTTGAACAACCGATGGTATCCACCACGCTCGTCTGGCCCGGCGAGGTAAAAGATACGCCGCTTGCCCGGCAGGTTATGGCGCAGGCGACGCACGCGTTCAGCCAGCTGCTGCGGAAACATCGCTGGGACGTTTCCAGGCACGAGGTTAGTTTTCAGCCCACCGGGCCCGAAGCGTTCTGGTCCATAGCGGCGCCTGCCTGGATGATCAAGCACGTGACGGCGCATCTTGAAGATCATCATCCTCTCGGGCGTCTGTGGGATATCGATGTCTTTTGTCCCACATCCGGATTAATTAAGCGCAGCGCGATCCGACAGCCGATGCGCAGATGCTTCATTTGCAATGAGGCTGCCCACGTCTGTTCCCGTATGCGCCGCCATTCTCAGAATGAACTTGCGCAAGTGATTGAGGATTTAGCCTATGACTACTTTCGCGGTGAACGCTGAACGGGCTGAGCAACGGGAAAGCATTGCCTGGCTGGCTGCCGAGGCGATGTATCGGGAAGTGAGATTAACGCCAAAGCCCGGGCTGGTTGATGGCGAGAACAATGGCTCGCATCGTGATATGAACATCGCGCTGTTTATGGCCAGTATTCGCGCCGTCTCGCCCTGGTTCCCCCGCTTTTTTGCGCAGGGAGTGGCGACCGCGGATTTGCCTGCCCCGCAGACGCTATTAGCGATAAGGCCCACAGGACTGGCCTGCGAACAGGCGATGTTCAACGCCACGGGGGGAGTCAACACCCACAAAGGCGGCATTTTCTCCCTCGGCCTGCTGTGCGCCGCCGCAGGGCGCCTTGTTAAGCGCAACCAGATGCTTAGCCAGCGCAATTTGTGCCGGGAAACCAGTGCGATGTGCGCGGGCCTGGTTAGCCATGAACTGAAAAAAAATGGCCTCGCCAAAACCAAAGGCGAGCATATTTTTCAGCGCTTCGGGTTTAGCGGCGCGCGGGGTGAGGCGGAGAACGGTTTTTATACCGTCAGGCAGTTTGGGCTGCCCCAGTGGCAGAAAGCGCGGCGGGAGGGGCTACCTGAGCAGGATGCGCTGCTCAGAATGCTGCTGGCCCTGATGGCCTTCAACCCCGATACCAATGTGGTGTCCCGGGGCGGGCTAAGCGGCCTGCAGTATGTGCAGCGCTATGCAAAACGCATTCTGAAGATGGAACACCTGGCGGGTGAAAAGCTCAGAAAAGCGCTGAGACACATGGATAAGGCGTTGATTGATAGAAATCTCAGCCCTGGCGGCAGCGCGGATCTCCTTGCCGTTGGCTGGGTACTTTCCCATTACCCGGCCTGACGGGCGGTACTGAACGTGGAGAGGAAAGCTTAATGACTACCCAACGTCTGGAACAGCTGCGCGAAAAGTTGACGATTATTCTGGTGCCGGGCCTGCGAGACAGCGATGAGCATCACTGGCAAAGCTATTGGAGTCGTCGTTTTCCGTATTGGAAGCGGATAAGCCAGCGGAACTGGCTGGAGCCGGATATTGATGCCTGGGTGTCCGCTATCCGTCGGGAGCTGGCTACCTGTCAGCTCCCGGCTGTGCTGGTCGGGCATAGCTTTGGGGCGCTCGCCGCATGTCGCCTGATTCAGACACAAAAGGTGAATATAGCGGGTATCGTCATGGTTGCGCCTGCGGAGCCATCGCTCTTCGAACTGGAGGAGGCGGTACTTCCCGAGCGTCTGCGGACGTCCAGCCTCATGTTTGCCAGCCGAAACGATCCGTTAATGACCTTTAAGCGAGCGCAGTACTGGGCGGAATGCTGGGGAGGACGTTTAATCGATCTGGGTGACGCCGGGCATATTAATGCTGAGTCCGGATTCGGCGACTGGAATTATGGTCTGGAGCAGTTAGCAGCATTTTGTGAAGGGCTACCGCAATTTATTAAAACTTAATGTTACCAACCGAATATCGCGATTACATAAACAACCTTCAGATAAATAACTTCTGAAACGGAGAGCATATGTTAGAAGCTTATAATAAGCATGTCGACGAACGTGCTGGAAAAAATATTCCACCGAAGCCGTTAACCGCTGAGCAAACGCAAGAATTAATTACATTACTAACCAGCAAGACCTGCGAAGATAAAAATGCCCTTGTTGAGCTGTTAGCGCATCGCGTGCCGCCGGGCGTCGATCCGGCGGCGAAAATTAAAGCCGATTTTCTTTATCAGCAGATTAAAGAAGAAAAACCTGCGAGTATTATTGCGCCTCAGCAGGCTATTGAACTGCTGGGCACCATGCAGGGCGGTTATAATGTTCAACCGCTCATCCACTTACTGGACGATCCCCGCTGGGCCAGCAGCGCCGCGGAACAATTAAGCGCTACGCTGCTTATTTTTGAAAAATTTAAGGATGTGGAAGAAAAGGCGAAACAAGGAAATACCTGGGCGCAAAAAGTGCTTCAGTCATGGGCCGACGCCGAATGGTTTTTACGTCGCCCGGCGCTGCCGGAGAAGATCACGCTGAAAGTATTTAAGGTGCCGGGGGAAACCAATACTGATGATTTGTCGCCTGCGCCCGAGGCGTGGTCACGTCCGGATATTCCTCTGCATGCGTTGTCCATGTTGTGTCATCCGCGCGACGGCGTCAGCCCGGATGAACCGGGAAGCCGTGGGCCGATACGGCAGCTAGAGCAGTTAAAAAAAGAGGGCTACCCGCTGGTCTACGTCGGAGATGTCGTTGGCACAGGCTCTTCCCGAAAATCGGCAACTAATTCTATTTTATGGCATCTTGGCAACGATATTTCATGGGTGCCGAATAAACGAAGCGGCGGCTTTGTTTTTGGCGGAAATATTGCGCCCATCTTTTTTAATACGCTGGAAGATTCCGGCGCGCTGCCGCTTGAAATGGATGTTTCCGCGCTATCAACGGGAATGCTGATTGATCTCTATCCGTATCGCGGAGAAATTTGCGAAGCCCACAGCCAGCAGCCTATCACCTCATTTTCCCTGAAAACGGACGTTCTGCTTGATGAAGTGCGCGCCGGCGGGCGCATTCCGCTAATTATTGGCCGGAGCCTGACGGCCAGAGCGCGGCAATCACTGAACCTTGCGCCCTCCGACGTTTTCCGCAGGCCGAAAGCGCCAGCATCCTCCGCCGCCGGCTTTACGCTGGCGCAGAAAATAGTGGGAAGAGCCTGCGGCGTTGCCGGGATCCGACCAGGACAGTACTGCGAGCCGCGAGTCACTACCGTCGGTTCGCAGGATACTACCGGAGGAATGACGCGCGATGAGCTTACCGATCTGGCCTGCCTGAGTTTTTCCGCTGATTTGGTTATGCAGTCTTTCTGCCATACTTCAGCCTATCCCAAGCCGGTTGATGTGAAGCTGCATGAAACGCTGCCTGAATTTATCAGCCGCCGGAACGGCGTGGCGCTGAAGCCGGGGGATGGCATTATCCACTCCTGGCTTAACCGTATGCTAATTCCTGATACCGTAGGGACCGGGGCGGATTCTCACACCCGTTTCCCGCTTGGCATCTCTTTCCCCGGTGGCTCCGGGCTGGTGGCCTTTGCTGCGGCAACGGGCATTATGCCGCTGGATATGCCGGAGTCCGTACTGGTCCGTTTTACGGGAGAGATGCAGCCGGGGATAACCCTGCGCGATCTGGTGCACGCCATTCCGCTCTATGCCAGAAAGCAGGGATTACTGACGGTGGAGAAAAAAAATAAGATCAATATCTTCTCCGGGCGTATCCTGGAAATCGAAGGACTCGGCATGCTGAAAGCGGAGCAGGCCTTTGAACTGGCTGACGCCTCGGCCGAACGCTCCGCAGCGGCATGCGTGCTGCGTCTGGAAGAAGAGAACGTGGCGGAATATCTGCGCTCCAATGCCACATTGCTACGCTGGATGATTAATCAAGGTTATGAAAATGCCGCCACGCTGGCGCGGCGAATTGCGGAAATTGAGGCGTGGCTGGCGAATCCGTCGCTGCTGGTGGCCGATGAGAACGCCGAATATGCCGCGGTGATTGAGATCGATCTTAGGGAAATTACCGAACCTATCGTCTGTGCGCCGAACGATCCGGATGACGCCCGGCTGCTGTCGGAAGTCGCGCGTACGCCGATAGATGAAGTCTTTATTGGCTCCTGCATGACGAATATTGGCCATTTCCGCGCCGCCGGTAAAATTATTGCCGACGCCCGCGAGATACCCGCACGGCTGTGGCTGGCTCCGCCGACGAAAATGGATGCGCGTCAGCTTGCCAGTGAAGGGTACTTTAATCAGTTCATAAAAACGGGCGCCAGAATCGAACCCGCCGGCTGTTCGTTGTGTATGGGGAACCAGGCGCGGGTACGTCAGGGCAGTTCCGTTGTTTCAACATCGACTCGTAACTTCCCGAATCGTCTTGGCACCGATGCGAACGTTTTTTTAGCGTCGGCGGAGCTGAGCGCCGTGGCGGCGATGATAGGGAAAATGCCGACCGTTGAACAATATTTCTGGCACATGGATAAAATCAAAGCAACAAGGGACGACATTTATCGTTACCTGAACTTCGATCGGCTGCCAGAGTATCAGTCAACGAATAATGAAAAAAATATTATTAAAACATTTGCTGGCTAATTCTTTACTGCATTAAACAATAACGGTGAATAGCTCACTTGTTCAGCGGAAGCTTCAGAAGAATGAGGCTTCTGCTTTTAACGACACGGATTGTAGCCGAGGTGAAGCATGTTGAAGTCCAAGCTAATAAAAATAGCGGTGCTTATTTTTATTATTATATTAGCTATAATAATTCCACCCCCCGACGGATTGACGAAAGAAGCCTGGATACTGGCCGGCATCTATCTGGCGTCCATTATAGGGCTGGTGAGTAAGCCTTATCCTGAGCCCGTGATTATGATGTCGGCGGTAGGCTTGTCATGCTTAACGGTGGCAAGATTTGATGACTCTCCCGTCAAGTCAATGGATGTACTGAGCGGTTTTTCCTCGGGAACGACATGGTTGGTATTTAGCGCGTTTACTTTGAGCGCCGCTTTTGTCACTACCGGGTTGGGGAAACGTCTGGCGTACTGGTTTATTTTAAAATTTGGTGGGACAACCCTACGGCTAGGGTACGTCACGGCGCTGTTGGATCTAATGTTGTCACCGGCGACGCCTTCTAACACTGCGCGCGCCGGCGGCGTCGTATTCCCGATTATCAATAGCATTGCCCTGGTGTTAGGTTCGACGCCAAAAGAGAGTCCGCGTAAGGCCGGACGTTACCTGATGGTGAATGTGTATATGGTGACTAAGACCACCAGCTATATGTTTTTGACCGCGTTTGCCGGAAATGCCTTAGCGTTACAGTTAATTTCCGATATTTTTCATATTCGCATAAGCTGGGTAGGATGGGCTCTGGCGGGGGTACCGCTTGGGCTATTGATGTTAACTGTTATTCCTTATATCACCTACAAAATAGTGCGCCCGCAATTAAAAGAAATAGACAATATAAAAATAGCCACTGCGGGCCTGAATGAATTGGGTGCCATCAGTTCGAAAGAGAAAGGGCTGATCGTCGTATTTATCTCCGCGCTCTCAGGCTGGATATTTTCTCATTATCTGGGGCTGAATGAATCCTCCGTTGCGGTGATCGCCATGGCTGGCGCTTTGCTCGCGAATGTTATTTGCTGGAATGATGTGCTGCAAAATAAGGGCGGCTGGAATACGTTAATCTGGTACGGCGGCATTATTGGACTGAGTGCGACCTTAAGCAAAGAGGGATTTTTTAAATGGCTTGCCGCCTTTATGTCCGCGCATCTGGATTTCCTCGGCGCCGGTAACACGACCATTGTGATTATTGTTTTTTTAAGCATCATCGTGCGCTATTTATTCGCCTCCGGCGGTGCATACGTCGCGGCTATGGTTCCCGTCTTCGCTACCGTCGGACTGGTTACCGGAACGGCGCCTGCGCTGCTGGCGCTCGCGATCCTGTTTTCTAACTCTTACGGGGGCTGTATCACGCACTATGGTGGTGCCGCCGGGCCGATTATTTTTGCCGCCGGTTATAATGATATTAAATCCTGGTGGTTAACCGGGACCATAATAGCGTTATTAACTTTTCTGGTTCATATGGTTGTTGGCATTCCGTGGTGGGGCTTTTTGATTCAGCACGGAATACTTTGAGGCCGGCCTGCATTTTTATTTGAACCTGGCGGCTCGCGACATAACGAAAAAACCCCGACATGATGTCAGGGTTTTTGAACTGGCGTGACTCCATCATCGGCAGCGAAGCTGAAATCTACGCCAGTGAATAAAGCGCAGCTTAGATGGCGTAGACGTTACCCGCTGAAGGGCCTTTCTGGCCATCTTCAATGGTGAATTCGACTTTCTGGCCTTCGTTCAGGGTCTTAAAACCGCCGCTCTGGATAGCCGAAAAATGTACAAACACATCTTTGCTACCGTTGTCCGGGGTGATGAAACCAAAGCCCTTCGACTCATTAAACCATTTTACTAAACCAGTCATTTTATTAGACATTGATAATACCTCAACATATCTGAGCCTTACGGCGAAAAGGTTTCGCACAGAATCTAATTAATAACGATAAGGAGACTCAAAAGGAAGAATTATCAACGGATAACACTTGAGATGAGGACTGCTTTACTAAACCGCTTTATTATGTCTGTGTACTTAACCGACTAATCATTAGTCACATACTTCACCGCGGATAGCAAGACTTATTTCAATTGATATGGCCGGGACGGAGAGTAATACGGAAAGAGGGGGAGTGATTCGCCAGCGCCTTGTTGAGGGTTTAATGATAATAACTATCATAGTTTCATTGGGTTAACTAGATTTTGGATTACGATAACGTGGATGAATCTGGAGGGGGTATTTTTTTATTTTTGCGAACAGGCTCATGCGGTGGTGAAGCCATATCATGCGTCGCAGCGCGATAAATTTAAGGCCATTTCTCATTATTTTATCCCCAGTGGGGCATCTGGATGGCTAAAATTTAATTTGCTTATGAATGGTATTCATGCATTAATGAAATTATTAATTCGAAAAAAACGCATGAGCTTAAAAAATTTATCGGCCGTTCTCATTACCAGGCGCTATCGCTGATACCCCCTTTCTTTTGAGTCCATACGTTTAATCCGACACGTTTTCTGTCAATTACCTGATGCGCAACTGGAGTCAGTATGTCCTCAAGAATTAAAGGTCTGGTCAAGTGGTATAATGAGTCGAAGGGATTTGGTTTCATTTCACCTCTCGATGGCGGCAAAGATATTTCGGTCCATTGCTCGGCGCTTCGTGGGGATAATTTTAATACCCTGTTTGAAGGCCAGAAAGTTGAATATGCTGTACTCCATAGAGACGACAAAGGTCCTGCTGCTACCCATGTTATACTGTGCGATAAATAACGATTTATAGCGTTACGGCCGCGATAGTGAAAGCCGTGTTGGCGATATCGCGACGGCCTGTCTCTGGATTATTCCTCTCTTATTCCATGCCCTGTCCCTGAGCACCACGACCGTCGCGTACGGTTTTTCTTATCCGGCAATGCGGCAGAAATGCGTTCGACGGATTCTGGAAGCGAGTACAATTCACCGGCTTTCAGTCAGTATTTAAATCCGATGACAGGGGATGGTGATGGTCAGACGCTTTGTGGTGTGTTTCTTCATGCTGTGCGCATTCTCAGTCCATGCCGCTAACGGCGGTAATGGCGGCGACGGTGGGAATGGGAATAACTCGGATGGGGGCAATGGCTCTGATGGCAGCGCGACCGCGTCTGGACGCCCTGGGTGTCCGGGCGGAACGCAGCCTGACTCGTCCGGAAAATTTTATCTCCCGGGCACAAAAGAACCGTGCAATCCGGGCAGGCAGGATGCAATGAAAAGCGCGCGCCATTAGCCAGCCGCTTTTTAGCGACTGGCCAGAATAATGGATGACGACCAGACCGCCGACGAGTGAGGCAAGCGAGTCTAAAGCGCTGCGACATACTTCCCCTTAACGCGGCGTAAAACCCATCCTGTCGTTCCGGCAACGCTCGTACCAACCTCGTGCTATTTAATATGGCGCGGGGTGTTTTCCCCTTTCCGACGTTGTTCAATGCACCGCGTAATCATCACGAAAAAGACGGGGACAAAGAAGATAGCCAGCACCGTTGCGCTTATCATGCCCCCGAAGACGCCCGTTCCCAGGGCATGCTGTGTCGTGTCGCTCGCTCCGCTGGCCAGCATCAGCGGTACGACGCCTAATGTAAATGCCAGCGAGGTCATGAGTATTGGGCGTAAGCGCTGGGTTGAGGCGAGTAATGTTGCATCCACCACGTTCATTCCCTGGCTCATCAGTTGTCTGGCAAATTCCACAATCAAAATCGCATTTTTAGCGGAAAGGCCAATCAGGGTTATCAGGCCCACTTTAAAAAAGACATCGTTGGTCATATTCGCCACCGTCACGGCCACAACCGCGCCGAGCAGGCCGAGAGGAACCACAAGCATTACCGCGAAGGGAATCGACCAGCTTTCATAGAGTGCGGCCAGCACCATAAATACGACCAGCACCGAGAGTATTATCAGCCCCGGCAGCTGTGACGCGGACTGCTTTTCCTGTAACGAACTCCCCGCCCATTCTCCGGCGAAACCCGCCGGCAACGGGTCCGCCAGCCTCTCCATCGCCCCTATTGCGCTACCCGTGGACTCGCCCGCGGCGGCGCTTCCGCTAATGCGGATGGCCGGATATCCCTGATAACGATTGAGCTGCTGTGGGGCAACGTTCCAGGAGAGCGTCACAAACGTCGCCAAAGGAAGCATCTGCCCCGAGCGGTTCTTCACCGACAGCGTCAATAACTGCTCCGGTTGCATACGGTAGGGCGCATCCGCCTGAACGATCACCTGTTGAACCCGGCCATTATTGGTATAGTCATTGACGTAACTGGAGCCCGTTGCGACGGAAATCGTTTGATTAATCTCATCAAACGATACGCCCATCGCTTCCGCTTTTTCCCTGTCGACGTTAAGCATCAGGCTGCTCCCTTCAGGGAGCCCATCGATATAGACATCGTTCAACAGGTGACTCTGGTTCGCACGCTTTACCAGCTCATCCGCTGCCTTTTTCAGGGCCGGATAGCCCTTGCCGCCACGGTCCTGCAAATACCAGGTAAACCCGGATGAGGTCCCCATGTCGGAGATAGCCGGAGGGAGCAGGCTCATCGTTACGGCATCGGGAACGCTTTCCATACTGCGTTGAATATACTCTGCTTCACCCTGGGCGGTCGCGCCCTCGCGATTTTTCCAGTCCTTCAGGGTGGTGAAAGCCATGGCTGAGTTCTGCCCCGAGCCTGAAAAGCCATATCCCAGGATCATGATGTTGCTTTCAACGGCCTGCCGCGCGGCGATTTCATCTTCAAATCGTTGTACCACTTTAAGCGTACGCTGCATCGTGGCGTCGGAAGGGAGCTGGATCGACGACATAAAGTAACCCTGGTCTTCATCCGGTAAAAATGACGAAGGTAATGAGGATAGACCGGCATACAGCGCGAGACAGAGCGCGGTATACAGCAACATCATGCGTCCGGTCCGTTTCAGAACAAACCCGAGCCCGGAGGCGTAAAATGAGGCGAGGCGGTCAAAACGGGCGTTAAACCATGCGGAAAACCTGCCGCCTTTACTCCGGTCAGGCTGATGAGGCCGAAGTAACGTAGCGCAAAGGGCAGGGGTGAGCGTCAGCGCCAGGAATGCCGATAATAAAATGGACACCGCCATAGAAATGCAGAATTGCCGGTAAATAATCCCTACCGACCCGTCGGCAAAACCCATGGGAATAAATACCGCGGTCAGCACCAGTGTAATACCCATAATGGCTGGGGTGATTTCGCTCATCGCTTCCCGCGTGGCCTGCTTCGGGGAGAGCCCCTTTTCTTCCATGAGGCGCTCAACGTTCTCCACAACAACAATAGCGTCATCAACAATGATGCCGATTGCCAGCACCATGCCGAACATGGTCAGGATATTGATGGAATAGCCGCTAAGCAGCATCACCGTTAAGGTGCCCAGTAGCGCCACCGGGGCCACGATAGCAGGTATAAACGTGCAGCGGATTTTGTGCAGAAACAACAACATAACGAGAAAGACCAGCACCATTGCTTCGGCAAATGTTTCCACCACCTTCAAAATAGAAAGCTTCACAAAGGGGGCAGTATCAAACGGAACCGTGAACGCCATTGCTTCAGGAAGCACGCCTGAAAGCTCTGCGAGCCGCGCGCGGACCCCCGATGCCGTGCCGATCGCATTTGCGCCGGGAGAGAGCTGAATAGCGGCAGCCGTGGCGGGAACGCCGTTTTCTCGTATGCCAAACGCATAGCTTTGTAACCCAGACTCCACGCGCGCAATATCAGCCAACTTTAGCCGTGCGCCAGTCACCTCAGATTTTAAGGTAATGTTGCGAAACGCCTCAACGGATGAGAGCTGACCTTTAACGGTTATCGGATAAGTAACGGCCTGCTGCGGCGTTGTTGGTTCATCTCCCGTTCTGCCGGGAGAAACAATCACGTTTTGTTGGCCGACAGCGGTCACGACGTCCGTGACGGAAAGCCCGTAACCGTGGAGCTTTATAGGATCCAGCCAGATACGCAGCGCTTTTTCCCCGCCGAAGAGCTGAACTTTGCCAACGCCAGGGACGCGGCGCAGCTCATCGATCACATTGCGGGCAAAATAGTCGCTTAAATCAGCCTCCTGATACTCTCCCGTCGGGGATTTTAACCCAACCATCATCAGAAAGCCGGAATTTGCCGCCTCAACCGTTATGCCATTTTGCCTTACCGCCTGCGGTAAACGCGGCTCGACGATTTTAATCTGGTTTTGCAGATCCATCTGCGCGAGCTTAATGTCCGTTCCCGGCCTGAAGGTTACCGTAATGGAAGCCATTCCGGTGGTATCGCTGGTGGATTCAAAATAAAGCAAATTATCCACGCCAGAAATCTCACGCTCGATAAGTGAAACAACCGACGTATTCATCACATCCGGGCTGGCCCCTGGATAGCTGAGCGAAATAATAATGCCCGGCGGTGCGACGGCAGGATATTGCGCAACCGGCAGGCGCGGAATGGACAATATTCCCGTCAGCACGATAAATAGCGCGACCACCCAGGCGAAAATAGGACGTTCAATAAAAAAGTGCGGCATCAGATAGACATCCAGTCAACAAACAAAAAGGTCAGTAAATTCAGGATGACCGCTCGGTTTCCCGGGGCCTATCCTCCGGTAAACTCGCGCGATAGCGTCATCCGGGCGGCAACGTTCGAGCAATTGTCTCCTGCGCGAATGGCATATATCGCGATCCGGCCAGAACGAGGTCGAGGAGGAAGAGGCGAAGTCTAAATGCGCGATGTTGACCGCCAATGGCCGATTTATGGAGGGAGTGTGTATGTGTACTCCCGGTTAACCTTATGAGCGCGGCTACCGCACTCTGCTTAAGAGGGCTATCTTTCTCATGGCGTAAAATCAAATCATCCGCATCAATAAATACACCGGGGAACCGCAGAAAACGATCAGCAAAAAACACTCATAATAAAAGACAATATCATATATGCCGGGTGTAATATTCAAAAGAATATTAAATACAACAATGCTATAAATAAATATTAATACCAGCCAGAAGACGATAATCGCTAATTCTCTTAACGCGCCAGGTTTCTTTTGGAATATAAACGCCAGGACTGAGAAGGTGATACTGGCATCGACCAATGGCGATGACAGCGTCGTGGAAGCTACCTTTTCATCAATGGCATGCACCAGGTATAACCATAAATAAAGTAACGCCCATGCTGTCAGGGAAAATATAAAGGCAGCGAGAACTTTTTCACGACGAATATTACTTAAGCTTTCCATAATGTTTTCTCTGACAGGGGCCCACATCAGTTGTCTGGCGAGCTGAATTCACAGGCGTGCGTGTCACACTCACGCTTGCACTTTTCTTCCTCGATGATGGATTGTCGCAGCGGTATGTTGATTGTTTATTTCGTGATTGTGTAGCCAGTATGGAGACGCGTTCCGCGTGCTTTATATCGGCAGGAAAAAATGCGGCGTGTGCAACTTTTTAACTCCGGGCTTGTCACATTGCTTTTAACCGGAAAAATATTCGCTCGCGGCAGGTGCCTGAGATTTGGTTGTAGAACCTTTAAACAAGTACGGCATAAAATCTTTTTAAGATAAAATAAAATCTATTATCGGTAATGTGGAAACTAAAATGAACAAAAGCAATCTGATAATTATCGCCGAGGATGACGATGAAATTGCCGCTATTCTGACAGGCTATTTACATCGGGCGGGAATGAAAACCTGTCGGGCGGAGGACGGCGAGCAGGCGATCAATCTTACCCGTCTGCATAAACCGGACCTCGTGTTACTGGATATCCATCTACCCGTTTATGATGGCTGGAACGTGCTGACGACCTTACGCAAAGAGACTAACGTGCCGGTTATCATGGTGACCGCGCTTGACCAGGATGTCGATAAACTGATGGGACTGAGGCTCGGCGCAGATGACTATGTGATAAAACCGTTTAATCCCTCCGAGGTGATCGCCAGAGTGGAAGCGGTACTCCGCAGAACCCGGCCGAATGCCGAAGTCGCCAATTCAAGGCCATTGAGATTGCCGTTTCTGACAATCTATCCCGATGAATTTTACGTGGAAATTACCGTCGAGAATAAGATTGTCACCCCGGTGTTGACCACCACCGAATTTAAGCTTTTGACCTACCTGGCGCGCAGTCCGCGAAAGGTGTGCTCACGCGAAGAGTTACTGGATGCCTGCCTGCCCGAGGGGGATTCACTCGATCGAACCGTTGATAGCCATATGAGTAAGCTGCGGAAAAAGCTTGAACACGCGGGGCTCAAAGGCATCCCGGAGAGCATCAGAGGAGTGGGCTATCGGTTAGGTGAGAAAAAATGAACAAAGAAACGATTCTGAGCCGTCAGATATTGACCTATATGCTGTCGTTAACCTTCATTATTATCGCTATCGCCGTGGTGGGCTCTTATCTATTTTATAGCTTCTTGATTGATTACCTGCCGGGAGGCGCCGTCTCCGGGAGCGAAGATGATATGACCTTGCTGGACTGGCTGTGGATCACGATAGCTTCAGTCACCAGTCTGGTGGTATCGCTGTTTTTTACCGTTAAACTCTCCGCCAGAATATTGACGCCGTTAAATGCCGTCGCCCAGAGCCTGAAACAAATTTCGCAGGGCAATCTTGGCGCACGAGCGTCCGGCACCAGCTCTCAGCTGGGCGAGATTAATAATCTTGTTAATGATTTCAATGAAATGGCGGAAAAACTGCAGACCCTCGATGTTCAGAGGAACCTGTGGAACGCGGCCATCGCTCACGAACTCAGAACCCCCGTCACTATTCTGCGCGGAAGGCTTCAGGGGCTGGTAGAAGGGGTATTTGAGCCAGAGCCCGCGCTATTCAGAAACCTGCTGAGACAAACGGAAGGCCTGACTAATTTAATTGAGGATCTGCGGGTCGTGAGTTCCTCCGGCGGCGCCGGTTATACGCTGACGCTCAGTGAGGTCGATCTCGAAGCGACGATTACCAGCGCGCTTGACACTTTTTTACCGGAGTTTCGCAGCAAGCAGTTCACCCTTATCACTGAACTCAAGCAGCAGTTGTGCGTTTGCGATCCTTTGCGTATGACGCAGTGCCTGACGGTGCTGTTCGATAATGCGTTAAAATATTCCACCTCCCGAACTTTGCTGATAAAGAATGGAACCTCTGGCAAAGAAAATTATATTCTGGTTCAGGATCGTGGTCCCGGAATCCCTGAAGAACTCCAGCGGTTGTTATTTGAACCTTTTCAGCGCGGAGAATATGCCAGACATATTAATCCTCAAGGCTGCGGATTGGGATTATCGGTCGTCAAAGCGATTATGCTCGCTCACGGCGGTAGTGTGAGCTATCGGTTGTCACGAGAAAATCACTCGATTTTTAAATTATCATGGCCTGTCAACCTGCCCTGAGAAAACAGGCTCAATTGAGCCTGTTTCTGGAGACATCAGTGCCACATGTCTCCGAGTTTAGCATCCCATATCGCCGGTGTGATATTAAGTTTACCTCGCTTCGGACTTAATGTTATTTCACTGAAATAAATTTCATTTTCTTTTAGCATCAGGTCGACACGACAGTAATCAATCTCTTTTGCCAATTCCTGCGCGGCAGTGACGGCGCGATGAAAGGATTCGGGTTCAGGAACCGGCCCCAGTGTGTTTGGATATTCCATCTGAAAAGGCTGCAGCCGCCACGATCTGTCATAGACATTAATATATTCGCGCCCCTGTTTATCGGTGAAATCAGCCTCCACAAAGCAGGCTACCCCATGAAAACAATGTATTCTTAACATCTCAGGCGTAACGTTTTTATCTCGGTCAGAAAATAAGTCGATAAACATCTCACAGAGAATAACCGGGGCAATATGCTTATATTGCCACTCTCGGGTTGTGTAATACATATTCTTTTTAAGCGCCAGCTTGAGTCGGTTTAAGGTATTGGCTGGATTAAAATTGTCTCTGTCGCTGCATATAACGGTGCTGCCGCAGTCATGATTGCACTTCAACACGAATTTCGCCGGGAGTCTGCTAAAATCAATATCCTCTGCGCGCTGGTAAACGCCAATTAACGGTATCACCTGCACAAGCTGCGTTCGTGTGAGGACATATTCTCTGACCGCCAGTTTGTCGGCCAGCAGAGTATAAAGGGCGTTATGATCGAAGACGAGGCGGTGGCATATCTTCTCACTCAGCGTGATGGGTTTTTTGAGATTAGCAAAGGTTTGTGACGTTTTGTTGAGTTTGGCAGTATGAAAATAAAGATCCGAAGTCATCATTCCCCGGTATTTTCTGAATAAGTATTCGACGTATTTAAGAGAGTAGTTCAGCTTGTTCATGGTTCCTCCTGAGCGTAATGAACATTCTGACGAAGGAGGATTGAGTGATATTGTTCAGATTATGGAGTGGAGATGGAGCAGGCTGGCTGTGACCAGCCCTGGCGTGAAATCAAACGCGTTCGCGGCTGGCGCCAGTAAGAACCGGCTTTTAGTGAATCGGTAAAAATACCGTTGATACGGCAACGCTGGGTGGTCACAACAGCGCGTCAGAGGGTTGTCAGTTTTAACTTAAATAAGGATATCGGTATGAGTCAGATGGTACGAAAAAATTACCCCGAACTGGGCGAGGTCAAGGCGCCCTATGTCCATTCGGTTAAGCACGGAAACACGCTCTACATTTCAGGGCTCACCGCGTTCGGCACCCGGGCGCAGCGGGACGGTATTGCCGCCCAGGCGGAGGAGATTTTTATGCAGATACGAACCGTTGCCCGCGCCGAAGGCATTGATTTTTCGTCTCTTATCAAAGTCACGATCTTTATCACTTCTTTTGATGAGATCGGCGAGCTGCGCAAAGTGCTTTACCGGAATTACGGCGATCACCTACCCGCCAGCTCGCTCGTAGAAGTCAGCCGTCTGTTTTCTGCGGATCTCAAAATTGAAATTGAGGCGATATTCGGCCTGTGAGCCCGTGTTTATTGCCCGGGCCGCGGTCTGCGCCGCCGAGCAGACTCAATCAATTTATTTGAAGCATTCGGTTAAACAAACGATATTTATTCTCACCTGGTTATGCGTAGAGTAGAGGCATAATGTGGCAGACACGTTTTTCATTATGCGCCATCTGCCGACGACTTCCCTGCAACCCAGGACACCCACGTCATGAAAAAGATTGGCTTTTTATCATTTGGTCACTGGACGCCGTCGCCGCAGTCCGGGACGCGTTCGGCCGCTGACGCGCTGCTGCAATCCATCGATCTGGCCGTTGCCGCCGAAGAGCTGGGCGCGGATGGCGCCTATTTCAGGGTGCATCATTTCGCCCGCCAGCTCAGCTCGCCGTTCCCCCTGCTGGCAGCGGTCGGGGCGAAAACCAAACGTATTGAAATCGGCACCGGCGTGATCGATATGCGCTATGAAAACCCGCTGTATATGGCCGAGGATGCGGGCGCGGCGGATTTAATCTCCGGCGGCCGTTTACAGCTGGGTATCAGCCGCGGCTCGCCGGAACAGGTGATCGACGGCTGGCGCTATTTTGGCTATGTTCCCGGCGAAGGCGAAAACGAGTCGGACATGGCGCGCCGCCACACCGAAGTGTTGCTGGACGCGCTGCGCGGAGAGGGGTTTGCGAAACCTAACCCGCAGCCCATGTTCCCCAACCCGCCGGGCCTGCTGCGGCTTGAGCCTTATTCTGAAGGGCTGCGCGAGCGAATCTGGTGGGGCGCCGGTTCGAATGCGACGGCAATGTGGGCGGCAAAGCTGGGGATGAACCTGCAAAGTTCGACGCTGAAAGACGATGAAACCGGCGAACCGTTCCATATTCAGCAGGCGAAGCAGATCCGCGCCTATCGCGAGGCCTGGGCAGAAGCGGGCCATACGCGCACGCCGCGGGTGTCGGTCAGCCGCAGCATTTTCGCGCTAATGAACGATCGCGACCGGATGTATTTCGGTTCAGGCCGTGACGAGAGCGATTCGATAGGTTTCCTCGACGAGAAGACCCGCGCCATTTTTGGCCGCAGCTACGCCGCAGAGCCGGAAAAGCTGGTCGAACAGCTGAAGCAGGACGAGGCGATTGCCGAAGCGGATACGCTGTTGTTGACGGTGCCGAACCAGCTTGGCGTGGAGTATAACGCCCACGTGATTGAGTCCATACTGAAGCACGTTGCGCCGGCAATGGGCTGGCGCGACGCATAAACCCGCGCTGAGCGACGCCCCGCACGCGCGGGGCGAAAGGGTTTTACGCTGCGACCTTCGGCTGTAGCTGATAGATCCAGGCGGTCACGCGCTGACCGTCTTCCGTGGTAACGTCCACGGCAACGCGATCGTAGCCTTCTTCAAACGCATCCAGCATTGGCCAGTGGGCGCTAAGATTCGCGGACAGGAACAGGTAGCCGTTGACCCGAGGCCCGTTGTTGTCGAGCACGATCCCCGGAAAATCCGCGGCTGCTCCCCAGCCGCGTTCATAAAACAGACCCTTCACATAGCCGGGCAGCCACTCTCCGCCAATGTTGTCCATAATATGGGCATTCGAGTGGCCCGGACGCAGCGTACCGTAGACAAATAAGCGTTCCATTATTCCTCATTCATTCAAACGTTGAATGCCCGGAAGGGCAGCGTAAGACTAAAAATACGCAGTCAGGCTTGGGTTAGCAAGGCGCCCCGCGGGACGCCCGCTCTTCATCAGGGCTCGGGCCCGAACATCTCCACCAGCTGCTTCTTATCGGGCATGCCGATCACCTGCTGGAGCTCGTTTTGTTCATTCATGTAATAGATAGCCGGCGTCGCGCTGGCGCCCAAATCATCCATCAGCTTTTGGTTATGCTGAAGAAGAGTAAAGGTTTCCCGCGGCGTCACGCCGTCAAAGCGCGGGATTTTTTTACCGCCAGAGAGTTCATACTCTTGCCAGGCGGCTACCGGATCTTTGGCATTCAGGATTGCCGTGGCGTAGCGGCCGCTTTTCGGGTTGAGAAAGGCAACCAGTAGGGTATTCAGCTGGACCTTACCGGCTTTTACCCACGGCTGCGCCGCTGACCAGAACGTCTTACAGTAGGGGCAGAACGGATCGGCGAAGACAATCACTTTTCTGGCAGCGGAATCAGCGCCTTCCTTGAGCGGCCGGGCATCGTTCAGCTTTTTCCACATTTCGCGGCCTAACGGGGTATAGATCGCTTCTTTAAAGTAGCCCTCGCTGAGGTTTTGCCCTTTATCATCGTAAAGATACCCGGAAATAACGTGCTTCCCGTCCGGCGTCAAAAACAGGGTCACCCCCATATCCTGATACTGACCGACCCAGCCTTTCACGCCGCCGGGGGAATCTATCTCCTTAATAATTTTAATCCCTTGCTGTTCACCAAAATTTTTAACTATCTGGGGGATCGCCCCCTCGGCAAGCGCCAGGCCTGGCATCATCCAGGCCGCCAGCAGTAAATAGTATTTCATCATATCGCCTCGCAATGCAGGGGGATCGCTCCCCCTGACGTGGGTTACTGTTTTTTCAGCGCGTCGCCGATTGTGGCATCAAATTGCTCCCATGGGATCCAGCCTGAGAGCATCTCATCGCCGATAAGCATGGCCGGCGTTCCCTGAATGCCAAGCTTTTCGGCGACAGCAAAGCTGCGCTTAATCGTCTCCAGGCTTTGCGCATCCGGCTGAACCACAATGACTCCCGCCTTCTTCTTCGCCTGCTCAATGCTGGCACTGTCGTGATACCCCTTTTTCGCCATCAGGATATGGTTAAATTTAACAAATTGTGCAGGATGCGTGCGCCACAGGGTGAGCGCATCCCTGGCCGCGGTCATTGAGCTTTCGGAGCGCCAGGGCAGAAACTTAAAGATCACCGCAACATCCGGGTGTTTTTCCACAATTTTCTCCAGATAGGGGTCAAACTTTTTACAATACGGGCAGTTATGATCGGTAAAGACGACCAGCGTCAGCTTCGGATTTTGCGCGCCGATTCGCGGTGAGTTGGGATCGTGAAAGAGAAAATCGCCGTCCTGCGACAGCACCTGCTTTAGCGATTCCTGCCCGGCCTGGGCATTCTGCCGATCGAGTTTTTCGGCCGCGGCGATCAAAATTTCAGGGTGGCCGATTAGCGTCTCCTGAACCAGTTCCTGCACGCGGGCCTCCTGCGCCGGCGTAAGGGGCGAAGACGCCACAGCCGTCAAAGATGCCGGGAGGAGAGCGAGGGTGAGCAGCGTTTTTTTCATCGTTAATTTAACCTTTGGCATGATTGAGGGCGTTGAGGACGGTTTGTTGATCGAGCAGCGGCGGCAGTATTTCTCCCTGCGGCTGGCCCGGACCGTAGACCTGGTTGAAGGGAATGGCGTAGCGATTTCGGCTCTGCAGGAAACGGGCGATCGGCTCAGAAGGCTTGCTCCAGTCGCCGCGCAGCGCCACGACATCGGGCTGAGCCAGCGCGCGGATGATCGCGGGCTGATTTAACACCCGGTGTTCATTCACTTTGCACGTTACGCACCAGTCGGCGGAGATATCGATAAACACCCGTTTGCCCTCAGCCCGCGCGCTGCGGATGGCCTCCTCGCTGAGGGGGTGCCAGCGAATTTGCTGAGCGTTAGCCTGCGGCGACGAGACGGTGGAACCCTGCGCCAGCAGACCGCGAACCTGAAAACCGCCATACGCCGCCAGGACGATAACCACCAGCCAGAGGGCGGGAGTCGTTCGCTGATGGGCGACTAACAAGGCGATCAGGGCCGCTACGGTGAGAGCCAGCGCCATCACGCCGCTGGCGGTCTCGCCGAGGTGAACGCCGAGCAGCGTCGCCAGCCAGAAGCTGGAGGCCAGCATCATGACGCCAAGCGCCATTTTCAGGGTGTTCATCCAGCGGCCGGGGCGGGGGAGCAGGGCGGCGGTTTGCGGGAACAGGGCGACGAACAGCCACGGCGCAGCCATCCCCAGCCCGAGCACCATGAAAATCAGCCACAGCTCATGAAGCGGAGCGGCAAGCGCGAAAGCGACGGCCGTGCCCAGAAAGGGGGCCGAGCAGGGCGTTGCCAGCAGCGTGGCAAAAACGCCCTCGCAGAAACTCCCCGCTATCCCGGCGCCGCCGGCGGTCGCCATCCGGCTAACGGCAGTCGAGGGAAGCAGCATCTCGACTATCCCGAACAGATTCAGCGCGAAGAGAAAGGTGACGGCAACCATTACGCCGATAAACCAGGGATTCTGGAACTGGATCCCCCAGCCCAGTGAAGCGCCGGTGAGCTTGAGCATCGTCACCATCAGCGCCAGCAGGGCAAACGAGGTCAGGATGCCCGCGCTGGTGGCCAGAAAACGTAGCCGGACCGGGCCCCGATCTGCCCCAGCCTGCAGCACCGCGCTGAGCTTCATACCCATCACCGGCAACACGCAGGGCATCAGGTTAAGGATGACGCCGCCGAGCAGCGCGAAAAGCACTATTTTCCCGAGACTAACCGTCGCCGTTGGCGCGAGATCCGCACCAGTGATAAGGTTCATCTGCTGCGCTTTTTCGCCATTTGTCAGCACCAACGACAGCGCTTTTCCCGCCAGCGTGGCAGGTATTTCTCCCCATTCATCGGTGACCGGCACCGTCACCTTCAGGCGGTCGCCCTCGGCGCGTACGTCCGGATCGCCGGCCACAATCCCACCGTCCATCGGGTCAAAATAGATCCCGGGATTTTTCCATCCGCCGGTCGTGGTCGCGGTGATGACCAGCTGGCTACCGACAAGATGCGCGGCGACATCGTTCGTCACCCCGTTATCCACCGGGACGGCGCGCATGGCCCGGGCAAAGGCTTCCCGGAACTCGCCGTCTGCGGGCTGATTGAAATCGAGACGCAGCCGATAGTCGGTCAGCAAACAGACGTTGCTGCAGGTCGACAGCGTGAGCGTGCCTTCCAGCACGTCGCCGGGCGCGGCGGCGATCGTTATCGGGATCGCTACCCGATCGTGATAGCCCTGGGTCGTCAGGCCGGAAATCTTGAATCTTGACGGGGCAGGCCAGTACCACCGCGCCCGTTCGCCGTTGTTCCAGATTATTTGCGGGGCGACGCCGCCTTCACCCGGCGAGCGCCAGTAGGTTTTCCAGCCGGAAGCCAGCTCAATAGAGAGCAGTCCGTCGATCCGATCTTTGCCTTTTTCCGCCTGAAAGCGGATCCGGGCGTGGTCGTTTTGCGGGGATGTCAGCCATCCTGTGTCCGCCCCGTGGGCAACGCCCGCGCAGGTCAGCACCAGGAAGACGAAGCCCCTGAAGATATTCAGCATTTTTTTCTCCGTGAATTTAAAAAACTAATCGTCTAAGAACGATTTTTTCATTCACGGAAAACGCAGTTTTTGAGATGTATTCGCAGCGTGGGAGGCCGGACGGGATCGTCCCGGAAAACCACCGGACGGCCTGCGGCGAGCAGCTGAAGCAGGGCAAGGAATAAAATAACGGCCGGTAACGCGCCATCGAAGAAAAGCGGCTGCGCGCAGAGCAGGGATTTGGCGCTCAGTTGACAGGGCGAAGGCCCTTGCTCAGCCTCCTCTGAAGAGGGCTGCTTGGCCTGCGCGCTGAGAGCGCTGTCCTGCGTCTGGGCGCTGGCGTCCGCCAAAAAATGGTGCAGATAGGCCGCCCGCTGAACAAGGCAGAAAGCCATGACGAAGCAGGTGAGTATCAAAATCCATTTACCAGGGAGTCGACGGTTGCGCATAGGGTACCAGGACATTTCAGAACCCGGGGATCATAAACAATCCTTATCAATGCACAAGAGGCTGGCGTGTAAGGTTTTGTCTGCATCCTCAAAGGTGACCCGCATCGGCGGCGCAGAGAGGGGGGATCCAGATATTTCGTGCATTTATATTATTTACACCGCCCATTCAACGGGCTAGTATGCGCGTCGCTAATTGGTATCGGCACGCCACTGCTGAACTTTGCTGATTAGCACCTGACCGCCATTAGCTCATCTGGAAGAGCGAACGACATACGTTGTAGGGAACGGGGTTCGAGGCCTCGATGGCGGCCCAATATCGACTTAGTACGTTAACAGAGTGCTTTCCGCTTCCGCACAATTTTTATTTCGCCCAGCGCCATGGTCTCCTCCCGGCTATTGCTGCTTATACGTGACTATTTCCTGTGAAATCATTTCTATTCTTTAGCCTCTGTGAGTCACGGAAGGTTATTATCCGGTTTTAGCCCCCCCCTTTGCGGCAAGGAATATCAGCGTCCTGCCTGCTTCTCGATTTAGCTAAGTCCAGTCGATTAATTTTAATGAGAATTTACTTATTAGGATTAAGTCGCGTATTTTTCAGAAATTTCATCACTTTTTATATGGTATTCTCCGTTGTTCAAGGAGTGAACGAAGGAAAAATGAATGCTTTACCGCTATGCCGTTTTCTCCAGAAAACATAATACGTTTCATATTCTTCTGCTGTTTACCATTTTGATAATAAGTTTCATACATTTGAGCGTGCTGCTGGAAACCGATAACACATGGCTGCTGGGGCCGATGGTGATTTATCTGCCCATTTTTTTCCTTTGGCGAAAAGTCTCAGTGTTACGCAGCAGAATCGCTGATTAATGTGCTGGTGGAGTTCCCTACATGAGTGAAAATACAACATCTAAGCCAACCTCTGAACCGAAAGTCCTGCAGCCGGTATTGCGGAAAGTCGACCTCAACCTGCTGACCATTTTTGATACTGTCATGCAGGAACAAAGCCTAACCAAAGCGGCGCAAACGCTGGGCATGTCTCAGCCTGCGGTCAGCAGCGCGGTCTCTCGCCTGAAGGTGCTGTTTAAGGATGAACTGTTTGTCCGCAACGGCCGCGGCATTAAACCGACAGAGCGCGCCTTTCAACTCTTTAGCTCGGTTCGACGCGCGCTATCGCTGGTGCAAAATGAGCTACCGGATACGCTTTTCGATCCGCTGGACTGCGAACGTCTCTACAACCTTTGCGTCTGTAGCCCGCTGGATAACTATCTGACGCCGCTTATTTTTAACAAAATAAGTGAGATTGCGCCCAGGGTCAGTCTGTCCTTTAAATCTTCGCTAAGTCAGCAGGTGACAAATCAGCTGCGCTATCAGGAGGTGGAATTTGTACTCGATTACAACAAATTCAATCATCCGGAATTTACCAGTATCCCGCTGTTCCATGACCGGATGGTGCTGGTGGCCAGACGCAACCATCCGCGTATCGCATCGCCGCTGAGCGAGGAGGATATTTATCGCGAGCAGCACGCCACCGTCGCGCTGGATCGCTACGCCTCCTTCAGCTATCCCTGGTATAGCTCTGAAGAGCAGCGGGCGTGCGTCGCTTTTCACGGTAATGCGATGGTCAGCGTGTTGAGCGTCGTGTCGCAAACCAATATGGTGGCTATCGCGCCGGAATGGCTGGCGAAAGAGTTTGAAGAGCAGTTTGCGCTACAGCTGCTGCCTCTGCCTTTAGACATGGACAGCCGTACCTGCTATCTTTCGTGGCATGAAACGGCGGGCCAGGAGAGAAGCCACCGCTGGATGGCGGAACTGTTGATAAAAATTTGCCAGCGCTAAACAGACCTGAAGAAATGCCTGGTAAGACGCCAGGTATTTTATTATTAACGCTCAACTCCTCCTCTGAAAACTATTTAAGCTACCTCGCTTTACTCTTGTTCATCAGACAATGATGACCGAATGAAATACGCTGTATTACTAAAATTAATCCGCCAGAATTTCATTAAAATATCTCTTTGCAGAAAATCGCGCATTTGTCCGGCAGAGCCAACCGGCGGTTTCTATACCCAATAGATGTCGAGTTGCTTCGAGGCGGCAAGGGAGTGACAAATTCGTCGGGAACGAATTTGATCAGCCGAAGGCTGGCCTCCGGTGAGAGGCGGGAGCCTCTCATTAATCCCCAGGAGCTTACTCAAGTAAGTGACTGGGGTGAACGAACGTAGCCAACAAAGAAGCAACTTGAAAGACGACGGGTATATACTCTTATTATCCAGCCGGGCCGACGCCTGAATCAGGGGATGATGTTGATGCGCAGAAAAATGATGAAGCCTGCGGTGGCCGCCGCCGCCCTGTTGATGTCTTCTACGGCCCTACGAGCGGATGAAATCAATCTTTATTCGGTGAATACCGGCTCCTGGATTTACCATCTGTCGAACAACCACGGGCAGTACACCGAAGGCTTTGACAACCAGTTTGCCTCCGTTGAGCGCAAGTTCTCCGAAGATTCTCAGTACAGCCTGCTGGCCGGAACGATGAAAAACAGCTTTGACGATCGCTGCATCGCGCTGGGGGTACGCCGCGACTGGGCCTCGCTGGGCAACGGCTGGGTATTTAAGGGAATTTATGGCTACGTTGGCGAGTTTTTCTTCTCGGCCTTTGAGCACTGCGGCGACCATGGTTCTTACAAGGATTTTAAAGATGCGACCGGTATTGGCTTTTCTCCCTATATTTACCATGGTTTTCAGTACAACTTTACCGATTATTTCGGCGTGGAAAGCGGAATTATTCTTCCTGCCGTCTTTGTGGTGAGCGTGCAGTGGAGTTTTCGCTAACGCAGTGGCGAAAACCCGCCCGCAGTGGGGTTTTGAAGGCAGTGTAAAATAAACTTAAGCTGTCTTAAGGTTATTTTAATGTTCATCGCGGCAGCTATTTTTTTATAGCATTTTCCTCGCCTGTTGCCGCCCGCGCGCAGTATATTTCTCTTTTTTAATTAGATGGTAATTGTTTGCATTATCATTCACATTTCTCTGTGATTTAATCCTTGCCGGCCGGCTGCCAGTTACCTTTTGCCCACCTCTATTAAGGATTAGCGTATGCGTTTTCGTCTGGTGTCTTATTGCTACGCTGCATTGATGGCTTCTTCCGCGTTTATTGCTCCGCAGGCGTTGGCGGCGGCCAGCAGCGACGGGATTGTGGTCTACAACGCGCAGCATGAAAATCTGGTTAAGTCCTGGGTTGACGGTTTTACCAAAGAGACGGGAATTAAAGTGACGCTGCGGAACGGCGGCGATAGTGAGCTGGGGAATCAGCTGGTGCAGGAGGGGACGGCATCCCCGGCGGATGTCTTTCTGACCGAAAACTCCCCGGCGATGGTGCTGGTGGATAACGCGAAGCTGTTTGCGCCGCTGGCGGCCGAGACCCTTCAGCAGGTCGCCCCGCAGTACCGCCCTGAGCACGGCCGCTGGATAGGCATTGCCGCTCGCAGCACCGTATTCGTCTACAATCCGGCGAAAATCAGCGAAGCGCAGCTGCCGAAGTCGCTGATGGACCTGGCGCAACCGCAGTGGAAAGGGCGCTGGGCCGCTTCACCATCCGGCGCGGATTTCCAGGCCATCGTCAGCGCGATGCTGGCGCTGAAAGGCGAGCAGGCCACCCTGGCATGGCTTAAAGCGATGAAAACCAATTTTGTGGCCTACAAGGGCAACAGCACGGTGATGAAAGCGGTGAATGCCGGTCAGATTGATGGCGGCGTTATCTATCATTACTACCGCTTTGTCGATCAGGCGAAAACCGGCGAGAACAGCAAAAATACCCGTCTCCACTACTTTAAAAACCAGGATCCTGGCGCCTTTGTCAGCATTTCCGGTGGCGGCGTTCTGGCCTCCAGCAAACATCAGGAACAGGCTCAGGCCTTTATCAAGTGGATCACCGGCAAGCAGGGGCAGGATGAGCTGCGCACCAACAACGCCTTTGAATATGCCGTTGGCGTTAACGCCGCATCCAACCCGAAGCTGACGCCGCTGCAGGCGTTAGAGGCGCCGAAAGTTGAACCGTCTTCGCTGAACAGCAAAAAAGTGGTCGATTTGATGACCCAGGCTGGCCTGCTGTAATCGTCCGTTAAAGTGAATACGCTATGTCTTCTCTGAGTTTCGCGCTCGGAAAAAAAGCCCAACGCCTGCCCGAGCGCAGGCGTCCTGCTTTTCCGATGATCGCGTTAGCCGTTCTGTTTTCTCTACTGGCGCTCTTGCCGCCGGGTTTTGTTATTGCCGTAGGGGTCGATACCGGCTGGGAGACAATCCAGGCGCTGGTCTTTCGCCCCCGCGTCGCCGAGCTGTTGAGCAACACCCTGTGGCTTATCGCGCTGACGGTACCGCTGTGCATTGTGCTGGGCGTTGGCCTGGCCTGGCTGACGGAGCGTACGCTGCTGGCGGGGCGGCGAGTCTGGTCGGTGCTGGCGGTTGCGCCGCTGGCGATCCCGGCCTTTGTACAAAGCTACGCCTGGGTCAGCGCGGTGCCGGCAATGCACGGCCTGTCTGCCGGGGTTTTTCTCTCGCTGTTGGCCTATTACCCGTTTATCTATATGCCGGTTGCCGCCGTTCTGCGGCGGCTGGACCCGACGTTGGAAGATGTTGCCGCTTCATTAGGTACGCCGCCGTGGCGGATCTTTTTCCGCGTGGTTTTGCCGCAGCTCAGGCTGGCGATATGCGGCGGAGCGCTGCTGGTGGCGCTGCATCTGCTGGCGGAGTTCGGCCTCTTCGCGATGGTCCGTTTCGATACTTTTACCACCGCTATCTATGATCAGTTCCAGTCAACCTTCAGCGGCCCGGCGGCAAATATGCTGGGCGGGGTGCTGGCGCTTTGCTGCCTGGCCATTTTGCTGCTGGAAGGAGCATCGCGGGGGAAGGCGCGCTATGCCCGCATCGGTTCGGGCGCCGCGCGCGAACAGCAGCGGCAGCCGCTGAGTCGGCTGGCGGCGATCCCTCTCCAGCTCGCGCTGCTGACGCTGGTGATGCTGGCGCTGGGGATACCGCTGATGGTGCTTTGCCGCTGGCTCTGGCTGGGCGGCGTGGAAAACTGGATGAGCGCCGACCTGTGGCTCTCTCTGCGGCAAACGCTGCTGCTCGGCGCGGTGGGCGCGCTCCTTACCACCGCCTGCGCAATTCCCATCGCCTGGCTGGGCGTTCGCTATCCGCAGCCTCTTTTTCGTCTGCTGGAAGGGTGTAACTACATGACCAGCTCGCTGCCCGGCATCGTGACGGCGCTGGCGCTGGTGACGGTCACCATTCACTACGCGCGCCCCATCTATCAGACCGAGGTCACGCTGCTGCTCGCCTGGCTGCTGATGTTTATGCCCCGGGCGCTGGTTAACCTGCGGGCCGGGATCGCGCAGGCCCCCGTCGAGCTGGAAAACGTCGCCCGCAGTTTAGGCCGCAGCCCCGGCCGGGCGCTGTGGAGCGTCACCATGCGGCTGGCGGCGCCGGGCGCGGCGGCGGGGGCGGCGCTGGTGTTTCTCGGCATCACCAATGAATTGACCGCCACGCTGCTGCTCTCTCCGCTCGGCACCCGCACGCTGTCAACCGGCTTCTGGGCGTTGACCAGCGAAATTGATTATGTCGCCGCCGCCCCTTACGCGATGCTGATGATTCTGCTTTCGCTGCCGCTGACCGGCATTCTCTATATTCAGTCGAAAAAAATCGCAGGCCTGTAAATGCTTGAACTCTCCTCAATCTCAAAATCTTTTGCCGGTACGCGGGTGCTCGAAAACCTCAATCTGACGGTGGCCGCAGGCAGCCGCACGGCGATTGTCGGCCCCTCCGGCTCCGGTAAAACCACGTTGCTGCGGATCCTGGCGGGTTTCGAAACGCCGGATAGCGGGCGGATTGTTATGCAGGGGCGCACGCTGTTTGCGCAGGGGACATTTATTCCCGCCCACCTGCGCGGGGTGGGCTACGTGCCGCAGGAGGGCGCGCTGTTCCCCCATCTGAACGTCGCGGACAATATCGCCTGGGGGCTCGATGGCAGTCGCCAGGAGAAATACCAGCAGGTGGCGGCGCTAATGGAGAGGGTCTCGCTGGACAGTCAGTTGGCGAACCACTGGCCGCACGAAATTTCCGGCGGTCAGCAGCAGCGCGTGGCCCTGGCGCGCGCGCTGGCACAGCGGCCCGCGCTGATGTTGCTGGATGAACCTTTTTCCGCCCTCGATACCGGACTGCGCGCGGCTACGCGTAAAGCCACCGCTGATTTACTGGCGCAGGCCGGTATCGCGTCGATTCTGGTCACCCACGATCAGAATGAAGCGCTCTCCTTTGCCAGCCAGGTCGCGGTGATGCGTCAGGGGCGCTTTGCCCAGGTTGGTACGCCGTATGAGGTCTACAGTCACCCGGTTGATGAAGAGACCGCGCTTTTTCTCGGCGATGCGCTGGTGCTGCCCGCCGAACTGTGCGGCGGCCGAGCGCGCTGCGCGATAGGTGAAGTCTTAACCGACAATCCGCAGGCCGTCGGCCAGGGAAGGGTGATGCTGCGCCCCGAGCAGCTGGTTATTTCTCCCTGCCGGGCGGATGACCCGCAGCTTACCGTACGCGATGTGGACTTTAGCGGCCATCTCTCCACGTTAACCCTGACGCTGCCCGGCCAGCGCGAGCCGCTGCTCGTTAAAACCGTCAGCCGGCAGTTATGGCGGCCGGGGGCAGCGGTACGTATTGAGGTGGTGGGCGAGGCGCGAGTTTTCGCCCGCTAGCGGCGCCGGGCTATAAATCAATGCACAGATTCGCCGACCGGCTGCGCGAGCAGCACAGGGCGATCTGCTGCGCGCTGGCGGATTTCTCCGCCTCCGACTGTACGGTGTCGCGATGATCGACAACCCCTTCGATAACCGGCGTCAGGCAGGCGCCGCAAATCCCCATCTCGCAGGAGAGCGGGACGGCGACGCCGTTTTCCTGGAGCACCTGGGCGATGGTTTTATGCGGGGGCACCGGCCACCGCTCTCCCGAGGACGCAAGCGTCACGTTAAAGGTTTCTCCCTCCCCAGCGCCGGCTGGCGCAGCGGTGGGCTGAAAGGCTTCGCTATGGATCTGCGTTTCCGCCCAGCCCCGTTCCATGGCCGCCCGACGCGCGGCAACCATAAATCCCTCAGGTCCACAGAGATAAATCGGATATCCGGTATGCGTCTTGTTCAGCGCGGCGGCTAAATGTTGCCGGGCGCTGTCTCCTTCGCAAGAGCTGTGAATCACCACGCTTTCGGCGCTGAATCGCCGCTGCAGTTCGCGGACAAACGCCCCCTGCTCGCGGTTTTTCAGGTAATAGTGCAGGGTAAACGGCACGCCTTCCGCCTTAAGCCTAAGCGCCATCGCGTACAGCGGCGTAATGCCGATCCCGGCCGCCAGCAGCGTCACCCGTTCCGCCGTACGTAAAGGAAACAGATTGCGCGGGGGAGAAATCAACAGCGTCTGGCCGGGGCGCAGCTGCTGGTGGATATAGCGCGAGCCGCCGCGAGATGCTTTCTCCAGCGCCACGCAGATCAGGTAGCCGTCGTCAGGATCGTCCGGGCCGGTCAAGGAATACTGGCGGATAATGCCGCACGGCAGATGTACGTCAATATGCGCGCCGGGCTGCCAGGCGGGGAGCGGTCGGCCGTCCTGCGCCACCAGCCTGACGGCGAGGCTCTGGCTACCCTGGCGCCAGATGCCGTCAACGATAACCTCTACTACATCGCTCATGATGGCTCTCCACTTAAACGAGGAAAAAGTCGCCGAAGCCCATTTTTTTCAGCCCGCGGCGATAGGCGATGGAGCTGCGATCGGCGGGGATATGCGCTTCGAGCGTTAAATCCAGCGGCAGTCTCTCCGGGCGCTGGGTCTCCACCATCAGGCGATCTTCCTCAAAGACGCGCAGGTTAAAGGCGTGAACATCCTCTACCGGCACGTGCAGATCGAAATTACGCGCGATGGGCGCGAACATCCGGGTGATCCGTGAAGAAACCGGCGAGGCGGCGTTCATAATCACCAGCCGGGCCTCCCCGGGAAAATGAATCGTCAGGGTGGCGGTAAACGGCAGATGCATCTCGAAATGGCGCAGCCACTGAAAGCCTTCCGGCGCGCGAAACTCGGAGCTGGCGGGATAGTTGCCGACCGAACTCCAGTAATCGGCGATAAAACCAAACGGCGTCTCCTGCGGGGTGTAGTTTGGCACCACCTGGTTATCCGGGTCGGCGAAGGTATCGGTGTGGATCCAGGCGAAATGGGCGACGTCCAGAAAGCCCTCGACCTGGCGGCCCGCAAAGCCGTTGACCTCAAAGGCCGGGCAGTTGATTTGCTGAAAGCCGTCGTCGTGCCAGTGCGGCATCACCGGCAGCGGCATCGGGTTCTCCGGGTCGAAGGCCATGCAGGTCCAGATCAGGCCATAGCGTTCCTCAACCGCAAAGCTGGTGAGGTTGAGCTTCGCCGGTACCGGCTGGTCGGGGCTGGACGGGATACGGTTACAGCGGCCATCTTCGCCGAAGCGCAGGCCGTGGTACGGGCAGACGATCCCTTCTTCGTCGTGAAAACCGAGCGTCAGCGGCACGCCGCGGTGGGGACAGACGTCGCGAGCGACCACCACCTGGCCCTTGATACGATAGATAACCAGCTGTTCATCAAGCAGGGTGGCTTTTACCGGCGCGGGGCCGATATCGCAGGCGCGGGCGACGGGATGCCAGCATTTCGCCAGGCGCAGCCAGTCCTCGGGCTCAAAGGTGCAATGGGCGGGCGGGGTGGGTTGTGGTTTGTTCATGGCTTCTCTTCCTGCTCACAAAAACATTTGTTTAATTGTTGTGAGTTTATTGTTGCCATATTAGGGTGTTGACATCCATCAGCAAGAATTCACCCAGCCGTTGCAAAAAAGAGAACAGGTTACCGATGAGCCCATTTTCACGTTTCGCTATCTATTTTGCCGAAGTGGCCCGCAGCGGCAGCCTGCGGCGGGCGGCGGAAAAGCTGCATATTTCCGCTTCGGCCATCAACCGGCAAATTTTGCAGGCGGAAGAGGCCTTCGGCACGCCGCTGTTTGAGCGCCTGCCGGAAGGGCTGCGCATGACCACCGCCGGGGAGCTGCTGTACGACAATCTGCTGCGCTGGCAAAAGGAGTTTCATCTGACGCGGCAAAAGTTTGATGAGCTGCAGGGGCTGAAGCGCGGCAGCGTTAGTCTTGGCATGGTGCAGGCGCTGGCGGAAGGGAGCTTTGCCGCCGCGCTGGCGGACATTATCGCCAGCTGGCAGTGGCTGGAGCTGAATCTGCAGGTGGCGGATAGCCATACCATCAGCCAGAAGGTGCGGCAGGCGGATCTCGATTTCGGCCTGATTCTGGATCCTGAAGGCCTGGCGGGGCTGAGCGTGCTGGCCTTTGCCGAGCTGGAGATGGGCGCGGTAATGCGCCCGGATCATCCTCAGGCGCAGGCCGCGATGCTGTCGCCAGGGGAGCTAAGCGAGGAGCGGCATATTGTCCCCGGTGCGCCGCTGATCGTCCATGATCGGGTCGCGATGCTTTATCGCCATTATGATTTTGCTCCGGCCAACAGTATTAGCTGTAACGATATCCGGCTGATCAAATCGCTGGTGCTGAAAGGCGGCGGCGTGACGATTCTCAGCCGTCTGGACGTGCTGGAAGAGGTGAAGCTCGGGCAGCTGGCGTTTGTCCCGCTACGCAACAAGCTGCTGCGCCCGCTCACCCTGGCCCTGTGCGCCGCGCCGTCGCGCCAGCTCTCCCGCCCGGCGCAGATGGCGATCCAGAAGCTGACCGCCGTGATGGAGGAGATGCAGGCCGGGGCAGCGGGTTCACTACCATCTGTTGGCCGATAGCCCGGCTAAGGCGTTTACGCCGCGAGCCGGGAAGGGCGCCGATGCCAACATTTTTACCCCAGCGGGCCGCCCTGAATGGTTTCGCACAGGCCGTTGATAATCCGCTCTCCGGTCTCGGTTTCCAGCTCTTGATACCAGGCTTGCGTCAGCGCCATATCTTTACCATGGGTCACATCGCAGCGTTTCCGCGCCTTCAGCACCAGGTCGCGGACCCGATCGCAGCGCAGCGCTTCGTACTGGCGCAATACCTCGGCGATGTCGCGGCTCTCGCGGAACAGGTCTCCCAGCACCACCGCATCCTCCAGCGCCGCGCAGCCGCCCTGGCCGATATCCGGCGTGGTGCTGTGCCCGGCATCGCCCAGCAGCGCTACCTTGCCGCGAACCAGCCGCGCAAAAGGTTCAATATCATGGATTTCAATACGGTTGGTGGTCTGCGGATCGAGGGCGGCGATCAGCTTCTGCACCTGCGGCGCCCAGCCGCTAAAGTAGCGGCTGAGATCCGCCCGTAGCGTGCTGCGATCCTCGGCCAGCCCTGCCGGCAGCGGAACATCAAAGAAAAAGTAAAACCGGCCATCGGAGACCGGCATCAGCGACACCCGTTTCCCCTCGCCGACGAAAGTGGTCCACTGGTTGCCCGGCGCAATCGCTTCATCAATCTCTACCAGACCGTTCCAGTTAACGTAACCCGCGTAGCGGCGCTCAGGGGTATAGCCGAGCACGTAAGGACGCAACGCCGAATGGCTACCGTCGGCGGCAATCAGAAAATCTCCCTCTGCCATCGATCCGTCGGTAAACCAGACGCGAACGCCGTCGGCGTGTTCTTCGCAGCGGGTGACGCGTTTACCAAACTGCACGGCGTCGCGTCCCCAGAAGGCGAGCATCTCGCGCTGCAGTTCAGCGCGGGAAACCGGACAGGGGCGGCCGCCGGTACGCTCTACCAGCGGAGCGAGGCTGAACTGGGTCAGATCCTCCCCGCGCAGATAATCCTTATAAGCGAGAAAATGCATCGGCCCGCCGTAGTTCTCGATAATATCGCCCATACCTAAATGCTTCATGCACTTCACGCCGTTCGGCCAGATGGAGATGGCCGCGCCCACCGGTTTGATTTCTTTCACCGCTTCAAAGACTTCGCAATGGATACCTGCATTTTTTAACCCCACCGCCGCGCTCAGGCCGCCGATTCCGCCGCCGATAACTAATGCTTTCATTTGCTTCTCCTTTACATACGTCGTGATTGGCTTGAGCAATTTGCGTACCACTTTGGCGCAGGCGCGGATTTCGCCGATTCGGCCTCCCCGCCATCGTGCGGTTGCACAGTCGTGGTGCGTGATGGGGGTTTTGTTGCCTTTTTATGAATCAATAATTTCTATATTGGGAATGTAGAATCTAAAGTTTCATTACGGTGGCCAGCCCGGGCGCACAGGTGTTAACCCGGTAGATGATTTATCTCTTTGTAAAACAGAGGAAAAATTAAATGTTGCGCAAGTGTGAGCGAATTTGGCCTGTTTTGTGCACCCGTTCCCGCACGCTTATTCGCAACGGGATGAAACGACCATGTCAGATGAAAAAAACGGCGGCTTACTGTACGGCATCGAGCAGCGGATACCGCCGCTTCCGGCTTTTTTTAGCGCTTTACAGCACGTACTCGCCGGGCTGGTGGGCATTATCACCCCACCGCTGATTATCGGCGCGGCGCTGGGGCTGGGGGAGTGGCTGCCCTATTTGATCAGCATGTCCCTGCTGGCCTCCGGCATTGGCACCTTTTTGCAATCCAACCGCGTTTGGGGGATCGGTGCGGGCATGATCTGTATGCAGGGCACTAGCTTTGCGTTCCTCGGCGTCGCCATTGCCGGCGGTATGTGGGTAAAAGGGCAGGGTGGTACGCCGCAGGATATTATGGCCATGCTGTTTGGCGTCAACTTCGTCGCCGCGCTGGTGCCATGCCTCGTCAGCCGCTTTATTGAACCGCTGAAGCGCATTTTTACTCCGGTGATTACCGGTAGCGTGATAGCGCTGATCGGCATTAGCCTGATTAAAGTCAGCGTCATTAACTGGTGCGGCGGCGAGCAGGCGAAAGCATTTGCCAGCATGAGCAATATCGCCCTCGGCGCGGGCACACTCGGGACTATCGTCCTGCTAAGCTGCGCGAAAAACCGCTGGCTGCGCCTCTCTTCAGTGGTGGTGGGGATTGCCGTCGGCTGCGCGGCGGCGGCGCTGAGCGGATCGTTCCAGCTTAAAGGCGTCGGCGATGTCTGGTTCCGCTTGCCGCAGCTGTTTCCGTTTGGTTTTCAGTTTAACAGCGCGATTTTTCTGCCGATTGCGCTGGTGTCGCTGGTCTGCATTCTTGAGGCGGTGGGGGATCTGACGGCTAACTGCCTGATCTCTCAGCAGTCGATAGATGACGAGGCCTTCCGTTCCCGGCTGAAAGGCGGCATTCTTGCCGATGGCATAAGCTGCATGGTGGCGGCGATGCTGTGCGCGTTCCCCAATACCACCTTTGCGCAAAACAACGGCGTGATTCAGATGACCGGCGTCGCCAGCCGCTACGTTGGCCGCTACATTGGGGTGATTTTGATTTTGCTGGGACTGTTTCCGCCGTTCGGCGAGATACTGCGCCAGATCCCGGTGCCGGTGCTGGGCGGCGCGACGATGGTGATGTTTGGCTGCGTTGTGGCGGCAGGGATCCGCATTATCACCCAGAAACCGCTGACCCGCCGCGATATGCTGATCGTTGGCCTGGCCTTCGGTTTTGGTCTTGGCATTGAGGCAGTCCCGGCGTTTCTGACCCACTTCCCGCCGATCGTGGGTAACCTGTTCGGCTCTGCGGCGACCAGCGGCGGGCTGGTGGCGATTGTCCTGAATCTGATTATTCCGGAAGAGAAACCGGCCGCGGCGGCGGCCACAAGGAGCACCGATGATCGCGCTGAATCACTTTAACCAACTGAGCGGCGAAGAGGCCGTTTCCCTGCTGGCGCCCTGCGTTGCCGTTGCAGGTTGGGCGGCGGCGCTCGCCGCCGGCCGGCCCTGGCGTAGCCGCGCTGATTTGCTCAGCACCGCCGAGCGGCTGATGGCGGCGTGGGGCGAAGCGGAGCTGACCGAGGCGCTAAGCGCCCATCCGCGTATCGGCGAAAAGCCCGCCGGGTCTCAGGCGCACGCGGCGCTCTCGCGTCAGGAGCAGGGAAGCGTTGATGAGCGCGATGCTGCGCTGGCGCTGGCGCTGAAAGAGGGCAACGCCCGCTACGAAGCGCGATTTGGCCGGATTTTTTTGATTCGCGCGAAAGGGCGCAGCGGGGATGAAATCTTAGCGGCGCTGTCGCGTCGCCTGCAAAACAGCGATCGCGCAGAAGTTCAGGATGCGTTAGCGCAGCTGCGCGAAATCACCTTATTAAGACTGGAAGGAGCAATTGGCGAATGAGTACCTTAAGCACCCATATTCTGGATATCTCTACCGGCCGACCGGCGCAGGGCGTGAAGGTTGTGCTGGAGCGCGAAGGCGCGCTGATTGCCCGCGGGACTACCGATGAGAACGGCCGCATTGGCGAACTCGGCGCCGGACCGCTGGCGATGGGGCGTTACCGGTTGAGTGCGGAAATTGGCGAGTGGTTTACCGCCAGCGGGCGCGAGACGCTCTACCTGAGCGCGCAGATTGATTTCGCCATCCGCGAAGCGGCTGGCGGGCACTATCACTTACCGTTTTTAATCGCTCCCGGCGGCTGGTCCACCTATCGCGGCAGCTAAATTTCCCAGGAGGCGGCGCCGCGCGTTCAATGTCATTTGTCCTCTGGTAGCCCGGGTAAGGCGCTTGCGCCGCGACCCGGGAAAGGGACTACTGCGCAGCTGCATCCCCCCACACGCGCTCGCCGTTTACCCATGTCTCGCTGATATTGCGTTCATCGCCCAGGGTCATCAGCACGAACAGCTGCTCATAGATATCCTTGCAGCGCCCGCTGCGTAAGCGCTGCAGCGGCGTGACCGCCGGGTCGATAACCACAAAATCGGCCTCTTTGCCGGGTTGGAAATTGCCAATCTTCTCATCAAGGCGCAGAGCGCGCGCGCCGCCAAGGGTCGCATGGTAGAAGGCTTCACTGGCGCGCAGGCGATAGCTTTGCAGCTGGCTGACCTTATACGCCTCGCCGAGGGTGCGCAGCATACTGAAGGTGGTGCCCGCGCCAACATCGCTACCGATGCCCATGCGCACCTTGTTCTGCCAGCAGACCGGTAAACGAAACAGCCCGCTGCCGAGGAACAGGTTCGACGTTGGGCAAAAGGCCAGCGCTGAACCGGTTTCGTGCAGGCACTGCCACTCGGCGTCCGCAAGGTGAATGCCGTGGGCAAACACGCTGCGCTCGCCGGTCAACCGATAGTGATGGTAGACGTCGAGATAGTGCTCATGCTCTGGCCACAGGCTTTTTACCCACGCCACTTCGTTGAGGTTTTCGCTCAGATGGGTGTGCAGCCAGGTATCAGGAAACTCTTCCCGTAGCTGCCGCACCGCCGCCAGTAGCTCCGGCGTCGAGGTCGGCGCGAAGCGCGGCGTAATGGCGTAGCCGAGGCGGCCGCGCTGGTGCCAGCGTTCAATCAGTTCGCGGGTTTGCCGGTAGCTCTGCTCCGCGCTTTCGCTCAGATAATCGGGCGCGTGGCGATCCATCATCACTTTCCCGGCGAGCAGGCGCATATTCAGGCGCAGCGCTTCGTTAAACAGGGCATCCACCGATTCCGGATGCAGTGTACAAAAAACCAGCGCGGTGGTGGTGCCGTGGCTCAGCAGCTGGTTGACAAAAAATTGCGCGATCTCGGCGGCGTAGTCGGCATCGGCAAACTGGCTCTCCACCGGAAAGGTATAGGTGGTGAGCCACTCCAGCAGCTGCTCGCCAAATGCGCCAATCATCTCGGTTTGCGGATAGTGGACGTGGGCATCGACAAACCCCGGCAGCAGCAGCTTACCGCGCAGGTCGCGATAGCCCTTCTGCGGGTGCAGGTACCTTTCGCCCTCCTGCCATGGCAGGAGCGCCTGAACGCGTCCGTCGCGAAGAAACAGCACGCCATCCTCCAGATAGCGCGCATGGCGGGCGATATCGTCAGCGCTCTCGGCAACGGCGGCGATATCGAAAAATGCGCCGCGAACTGCGGCATGGTAGTCAAACATCATAGCTGCCCTGTGGGTTAGCGAAAGGATAGGTTGATTCAGCAAGAATAATGCCAGTTTGCGCAGGCGAAGAGCCGCCGCGACGTGACGCCGCGGCGGGGGGACGGGGTTACTCTTTCTGGGCGAGGGCGCTGAAACCGGCCGTCGCGCCGACGAGCTCGTCGCGGGCAATCCAGCGGTAGGCCACGCCGCTCAAGAAGACGCCAATAAACCAGCTAAAGTTGGCCACTTCGTGCAGGGCCGGAATAAAGCTGATGACCAGACCAATAGCGACGGAGGGTATCAGGGCGGCGATCGCTTTCGGGTTAAAGCCGTTGCGGTACCAGTACTGGCCCTTTGGCGTGTCGTCAAACAGGTCGTTGACGGAAACTTTACCGCGCTTAATGATGTAAAAATCCACAATCAGGATGCCGAACAGCGGGCCGATAAACGCCCCCAGCACATCAAGGGTGTAGTGGATAAGCTCCGGCGAATTAAACAGGTTCCACGGCGTCAGCAGAATAGACCCCACGGCGGCAATCATCCCGCCGGTGCGGAAGCTGATTTTCTGCGGCGAGCAGTTCGAGAAATCGAACGCCGGGGAGACAAAGTTGGCCACGATATTAATCCCGATGGTGGCGGTGATCATGGTCAGCAGGCCAATGGCGACCGCCAGGTCGTTGCCCACGCGGCTCACGGTCTCAATCGGGTCGGTGATCATGCGGCCAAACAGCGACTGCGTGCCGGAGACAATCACCACGGTCACGATGGAGAACAGCAGGAAGTTAAACGGCAGTCCCCAGCGGTTGCCGCGGCGGATATCACCCATGCTTTTGCCGTAGCGCGAGAAATCGCCAAAGTTGAGCAGCGGGCCGGAGAAGTAGGAGACCACCAGCGCGGTGGCGGTGATCATCTGCCAGGTCTGCTCCCCGGCGCTCAGCGACTTACTGGCGAGGGTGAAGGAGATCCCGTCAAAACCGGTTTTGTATACAATCCAGCCCGCCAGCGCCAGCATCACCACGTAGACCGCCGGGCCGGCGATATCGATAAAGCGCTTGATGGCGTTCATTCCGTGCCAGAACACCATCGCCTGCAGCAGCCACATGGTGGCGAAGCAGAGCCAGCCCAGATGCGACAGGCCGAGGACGCTGGATGCTGTGAGCGTCGACAGCGATGGCCAGAACTTCAGTAGCACTAGCATCAGCGCGTTGGCGGCGAGATAGGTCTGAATGCCGTACCACGCGAAGGCGATAAGCCCGCGGATCACCGCCGGGATATTGGCCCCAAACACGCCAAACGCCTGACGACAAATGACTGCGTAGGGCACGCCCGCCATCTGGCTGGGCTTCGCCACCAGGTTGGCGCACAGTTGAACGATGCAAATCCCCACCAGCAGGCACAGCAGCACCTGCCAGCTCGCCAGCCCGAGCGTAAAGAAGCTCGCCGCCACCACGTAGCCCCCCATGCTGTGCACGTCCGACATCCAAAAAGAAAAGATGTTGTACCAGCTCCAGTTCTGGTCGCGCGTCGGCGCCAGATCCTCATTGCAAAGTCGCGGACTGTATCCAGCGTGGGGATCAGCGGCCTTAACCTGATGCGTATTTTGTTGATTTGGCATGAAACCTGCTCCTGTAAATGAACACCCGTTTAAATGGATTGCTGAGGCTGTTGCAGGATTTAGGCCAAAGTAGTTATTTTTGTATGCAAGAATTAAATTTTATGTATACGATCCGATATCAAAAAGTAAAAACCGGAGTGGTGAATGAGCAACCAACATCGTCTGCAGGCCGCGCCAGAACTGCAGGATAAAGACGAATCCATCTATCAGGCGCTGATGACCGCGATCGTCGAGCATCAGCTGCCGCCGGGGAGCAAACTGCCGGAGGAGGCGCTGGCGGAAGTGTTCGGCGTAAGCCGTACCGGGATCAGAAAGGTGCTGCAACGACTCGCGACAGTGCAAATGGTCGCCCTGACGCCCAAACGCGGTGCACAGGTCGCCAGCCCGACGGTAGAAGAGGCGCAAGAGATCTTCCGCACCCGCGCGCTGCTGGAGGTGGCCAACCTGCCGGATGTGCTGGCCCGCTGTCAGCCGCCGCACCTCGCGGCGCTGGAGGCCATTATCCGTGAGGAGCAGCAGGCCCATGAACGCTATGACGGCCCGGCGGCGATCCGCTACTCCGCCGAGTTTCATATTCAGCTGCAGGCGATCTCCGGCAATCAGGTGCTCACCGAGATGGTGACCCGCCTGAGCCAGCGCTCTTCATTAGTTATCGCAGCGTGGGGATCGCCGTGGCGTCAGGGCTGCCGCTGCGACGATCACGAACGGCTTGTCCAACTGCTGCGCGACAAGGCGCTGCAGCCGCTGAGCGATGCGTTAAGTCACCATTTTGAACATATCGTCGCCAGCCTTTGCTTTGAGCGTTCTGGCGTGACCCTACCTGATTTTGCCCGGCTGTTTGCCGGTTATAAGGAGCCGTAATGGCCGCTGTTTGTATACAAGTCATCAACCCCAACACCAGCCTGGCCATGACGGAAACCATCGGCGCCGCCGCGCGGGCGGTCGCCGCGCCGGGAACCGAGATTCTGGCGGTCTGCCCCCGCGAAGGCGTCCCATCGATAGAGGGCCACTTTGATGAAGCCATCGCTGCCGTGGGCGTGCTGGAGCAGATCAACGCCGGTCGCCAACAGGGGGTCGACGGGCACGTGATCGCCTGTTTTGGCGACCCCGGTCTGCTGGCGGCGCGCGAGCTGGCGCAGGGGCCGGTGGTGGGCATTGCCGAAGCGGCGATGCATATGGCGACGCTGGTGGCCACCCGTTTCTCCATCGTGACCACGCTGCCGCGCACTCTGATCATCGCCCGTCATCTGCTGCATCAGTATGGTTTTCATGACCACTGCGCGGCCCTGCACGCCATTGATTTACCGGTGCTGGCGCTGGAGGACGGCAGCGGTGTGGCGCAGGAGAAGGTACGCGCGCGCTGTATTCAGGCGCTAAAAGAGGACGGCTGCGGGGCCATCGTGCTGGGCTGCGGTGGGATGGCGACGCTGGCCCAGGAGCTGACTCGCGAGCTGCGCGTACCGGTGATCGATGGCGTCAGCGCGGCGGTCAAAATGGTTGAGTCACTGGTGGCATTAGGCCTGTCGACCAGCAAGCACGGCGATTTAGCTTTTCCCGAAACCAAGGCGTTGAGCGGCAAATTTCAGGCATTAACCCCGTTTTAAATTAAAGAGGTGGCAGATGGCATTTTTGACAGAAGATTACCCGCGCGACCTGCGCGGCTACGGCGGACAGCCGCCGCACGCCCGGTGGCCGAACAACGCGCGCATCGCTGTGCAGTTTGTGCTGAACTACGAAGAGGGCTCGGAAAACCACGTGCTGCACGGCGATGCCGGTTCTGAACAGTTTCTGTCCGATATTATCGGCGCCGCCAGCTACCCTGACCGGCATATGTCGATGGACTCCTTGTATGAGTACGGCAGCCGCGCCGGTTTCTGGCGCATCCATAATGAGTTCAGTAAGCGGGGACTGCCGCTGACCGTGTTCGGCGTCGCCATGGCGCTGGCGCGTCATCCCGAGGTGGTCGAGGCGATTAAGTCGGCGAACTATGACGTGGTCAGCCACGGCTGGCGTTGGATCCATTACCAGAATATGCCCGTCGAGCAGGAACGGGAGCATCTCAATAAAGCCGTTCAGGTGTTAACCGATCTGTTTGGCAAGCCGCCCACCGGCTGGTATACCGGGCGCGATAGTCCTCAGACCCGCCAGTTGGTGGTGGAGCACGGCGGTTTTGATTACGACAGCGATTATTATGGCGACGACCTGCCGTTCTGGAGCGAGGTGGCGTGCGGCGACGGGACGCGTAAGCCGCACCTGATCGTGCCTTATACCCTCGATGCCAACGATATGCGCTTTGCCACCGCCCAGGGGTTTAATACCGCCGAGCAGTTTTACACCTATCTGAAAGACAGCTTCGATGTGCTGTATGAAGAGGGGGCCAGCGCGCCGAAGATGATGTCCATCGGTATGCACTGCCGCCTGCTGGGACGACCGGGCCGCTTTCGCGCGCTGCAGCGTTTCCTCGATTATGTGCAGCAGCACGACCGGGTCTGGGTCTGCACCCGTCAGCAGATCGCCGAACACTGGCGCGAGGTTCATCCGTTTAGAGGGTAAAATCGTTCCCCGGGTCGCGCCGCAAGCGGCTTACCCGGGGTACTGGCCTGCAGGCGCGAGTTAACCCGGGGGATACCGGGAAAGGCGCGGGGCTTAACTCATCAAACTGACCTGGGCGGCGACGATGCGCCAGCCGAAGGGGAAACGCACCCAGGTTTGCTGCTGGCGGCCAATGCGTTCGCTGCCATCGCGGGTAAATTCGGTGCTGCACACCGCGTAATCCTCGCCGAAGGTGGTGATGGTGGTATGCCGCAGCTCGCGCTGCAGGCCGGCGGCAGGACGGGCGGCGCGAAAGGCGCGGATTTCGTCGATACCGTAGAGATTTTCGCCGGCCCCCAGCCGCACCGTGCGCTTGTCGTGCCAGAACAGCTCATCCAGCACCGCGATATTGTTGCTGACCAGCGCTTCCTCATAGCGGTAAAACGCCGCCGTGACCTCGGCGAGGATCCGCGGGCGATTAATATGCTCTTGCGTCATCATGCTGCTATCTCCAGGGGGCGGGCGTCGGTCACGCCCGTCTCTTCCAGCGCCCGCGCGACCCGCAGACAGGCTTGTTCATTAAAAGGCGCGGCAATCAGCTGCAGGCCGATCGGCTGCCCGCTCGCCGTGCGCAGCGGTACGGTGACCACCGGTAGACCAAGGAAGGAGATGGGCTGGGTCAGCATCCCCATACTGGCGCGGATCGGCAGCGGCTGGCCGTTGATCTCCATGGTCTGCGCGCCGATGAGCGTCGCGCTGCACGGCGTGGCCGGGGCGATCAGCACATCCGCATGGGCGAGCAAGGTTTTAAACGCCTGCTGCGCGTGGCGGCGGAAGCGCTGGGCCTGAAGATACCAGGCCGACGGGATCATCGCGCCCGCCAGCAGGCGCTCGCGTGAGTTCGGCTCAAAACGTTCGGGCTGGCTACGCAACGCGGGCAGGTACTGGTTGCCGCCCTCGGCGGCGCTAAGAATAAACGCCGCCGAGCGGGCCAGCTCCGCCTCCGGGAAGATCAGCTCCTCATGCGCCGCCAGCGCCCCGGCGACGCGAGCGACGGCCGCACGGGCGTCGTTATCGCACCACGTTGTAAAATAACCGCCGAGGGTGGCGCAGCGCAGGCCTTCGAGCCCGCGCGACAGCAGATTCGCCGTGCGCTCGCTGGCCTTGTCGGCCTGAAAACCATCGCCCGGATCGCGACCCTGCAGGGCATCGTAAACCGCGGAAAGGTCGCTGACGCAGCGGGCAAACGGACCGATATGGTCGAGGCTGGCGACGAAAGGATGGCTCCCGGAACGCGACAAGCGGCCAAAGGTCGGCTTCAGGCCGAAGATCCCGCACAGCGATGCCGGGACGCGAATGGATCCGTTGGTGTCGCTTCCCAGGGAAAAATGCACCAGCCCGGCGGCCACCGCTGCCGCCGACCCGCCCGAGGAACCCCCGGCGATCCGCGAGAGATCGTGCGGATTACGCGTCGCCCCGTAGTGGCTGTTTTCGGTGGTAAACCCGTAGGCGTAGGCATCCATATTCAGCATCCCGGAGAGCAGCGCGCCCGCGCTGTGCAGCTGGCGCACCGCCCAGCTGTCGGCAACGGCAGCGGGGCGATCGCTCAGCAGCTGGGCCCCGGCAAGGGTCGTGTGTCCGGCGACATCGAAAAGATTTTTCACCGCATAGGGAACGCCTGCCAGCGCGGGCAGGGGCTTTTTTTCCCGCCGCAAGGTATCGATATTCTCCGCCTCAGCGAGCATGCGTTTTTCGCTGACGTGGGTCCAGGCGTTGATCTGCGGGTTAACCCGCGCGATGTTCTCCAGGGTGTGGCGGGCGATCTCTTTGGCGCTGAGTTCGCCGCTGGCCAGCGCGCGCTGGATTTCGTGAATCGTCATTTCAGGCAGCTTCATGCTTTATAAACTCCGGCGATTTCGACGCGATCGTCGAGGGGAAAGGCCAGCAGCGGCCCGGCCATGGCGGCAATGCGGCTAAACTGCACCCTGAGCTCTGCGCGCCGCGCATCGTCCAGCTCCAGCGCCAACAGCTGTTCCATTTGCGTGAGGTAAGCGTCCCATTCGTTGTGCGGTGTGTTCATCATCAGCTCCTAATATCCGGCGGCGGAGCCGTTGCTGCGCGGATCGCTGGCCCCCTCGAACAGACCGTTGGGGTGGCGAACGATCGCCCCGGCGTGGCCCATGGCTTCGCTGAAATCGGCCAGCACTTCAACGTCGTGCCCCAGCTGACGCAGGCGGGCAACGCATTCGGCGCTGAAGCGGCCTTCCAGCTTGAGCGAGTCGGAAGTTTGCCCCCAGGTACGTCCCAGCAGCCAGCGCGGTCGGGTGATGCTCTCCTGCAGCGGCGCGTTTTGCAGCACGTAGCGGGTGAAAATAGCGGCCTGGGTTTGCGGTTGGCCGTCGCCGCCCATGGAGCCGTACACCATCACCCGGCCATCGTTCAGCCTTGCGGCGGCGGGGTTGAGGGTGTGAAACGGCTGTTTGCCGGGCGCCAGCGCCAGTAGGTGGCTCGGGTCGAGGCTGAAAGAGGCCCCGCGGTTCTGCCAGACAATTCCGCTCTCCGGCAGCACCACGCCGCTGCCGAATTCGTGATAAAGGCTTTGAATAAAGGAGACCGCCAGTCCGCTTTTATCGATAACCCCCATCCATACGGTATCGCCAGGGCCTTTGCCCGCGCCCCACGGAGCGGCCTGCTGGTCGTCGATGTTATCCGCCAGCGGTTGCAGCGCCGCCGCTGCCAGCAGGCTCTGGATATCGACATCAAGGTGACGCGGATCGGTGATATGCGCGTCGCGTAGGCCGAAGGCCAGCTTGGTCGCCTCAACAATGCGGTGGATGGTCATCGCATCGTCGGCCTCGGCCATCGCCAGCCGGTCGGTGATGCCGAGAATGGCCAGCGAAACCAGCCCCTGGGTCGGCGGCGCGAGGTTCCACAGTTCCCCGTGCTGATGCTCAAGCCTGAGCGGCAGCGGGCGGCGGGCGCGATGCTGCTGCAGATCGCTGAGGGTCACGGGCAGTCCATACTGTTCCATACCGCGGGCCAGATGCTCCGCCAGCGGCCCGCGATAGAAGCTGTCCAATCCTTCCTCGCTTAGCCGGCGCAGGGTGTTCGCCAGCGCCGGCTGCAAAAAGCGGCTCCCGGCTTTCGGCGGCTGGCCGTCCACCAGAAAGGTTTCGGCGAAGCCGGGCTGGTCGCGCAGTTCACTGAATTTCCCGGCGGTGGCTCTGGCCTGCGAGGCGGTAACCGGGATGCCGCTTGCGGCGTAGCCGATGGCGTCTTCCAGCAGCCGCGACAGCGGCAGCGATCTTCCGCTTAACTCGCGCGAAACCTTCAGCGCTTCTTCCCAGCCGCTGACGGTACCCGCCACGGTGAGGGCCGCCTGTGGACCCCGGTGGGGGATCTGCGCCAGGCCGGCGTAGGCCTGCGGCGTCGCCAGCGAGCCCGCCGCGCCGCTGGCGTCAATGGCGATGGGGTCGCCTTCGGGCGGCACGATAAGCCAGAAGCCGTCGCCGCCGAGGCCGTTCATATGCGGATAAACCACGGCGATGGTGGCGGCGGCGGCGACCATCGCTTCTATCGCGCTTCCGCCTTCGCGCAGAACCGCCAGCGCGCTCTGGCTGGCCAGATGATGGGGCGCGACCGCCATCCCGTGGGCGGCAACATGACTTTGCATGGGGTGTCCTCAATTAACCAAATCGTCCGAGAGGGTTGCAAAAGCTGTTCCATGTCTGAACGTAAAGTTTCAATCGCTGCTGGTGAGGGGCGTTTTTTGTCGAACTGGCATGCATTATGAAAGACGTTAACGGTATAGTGCGGTGAAACGAAAGTTACAGAGGTCTTATGCAACAGCTTGATGAACGACTAAAAGAGCAGTACCCGTCTTTATCGCCGCAGGAACAGCGGGTGGCGGATTTTATTTTCGATCATTTTGATGACCTGATTAGCTACAACAGCGCGGAGCTGGCGCAGCTTAGCGGGGTATCGAAAGCCACGGTCAGCCGGCTGTTCAAGCGCCTGGGCTATGAGAAATATAAAGATATGCGCGATGAGCTGCGCACCCTGCGCCAGAGCGGAATGCCGCTGACCGATAATCGCGATGCAGTGCAGGGCAACACGCTGCTGGCGCGCCATTATAAACAGGAGATGGCCAACCTGACCCAGTGGGTTAACGCCCTTGATGTCCAGCAGTTCGCCGAGGCGATTCAGGCGCTGGTGAGCGCCCGGCGTATCGTGATTATCGGCATGCGCAATGCTTATCCGGCGGCGCTGCATTTGCGCCAGCAGCTTTTACAGGCGCGCGGGCAGGTGCTGGTGCTGCCGCAGCCGGGACAAAGCTTAAGCGAGGAGCTGGTGGATTTAACCGCCGACGATGTGGTGGTGGTGATGGCGTTTCGCCGCCGTCCGCGAATTATTCGCCCGCTGCTGCAGCAGCTACAGAGCAGCGGTATTCCGGCGCTGCTGATGTGCGAACCGCAGGCCCACGGCCTGTTTCCGCTGGCGCGCTGGCAGCTTTGCGCGCCGCTGGATAGCGTATCGGCCTACGATAGCTACGCGTCGGTCAATAGCCTGATCAATCTACTGTCGAACGCATTTCTGCACGAAATTCTCGATAAAGGCCGCCCGCGGATTCACGATATTGCCACCCTCTATCAGCAGCTGGACGAGCTGGAACAACGATAATGGGGCGCCAGCGTGGTGCCTTGCATGGTTTTGGTGCGATAAAATAATGAGGAAACGCGCAGTCGTTTCCTCTTAATTCCTCACTTTCCCTTGTTTTACCTCTGCTTAGCCAAATGCCCGGCTAACACGATGCGCGGCGATTTATCTGGCACATTAGTTGCAAAAGTGACTTTAAAGAATCTTTTGTTTCATGCTAACGTAACGGGTAAACATCATGAAGAAACTGTTGATCGCACTGGCCGGGGCCGCTTGTCTGTTAACCAACCTCTCGGCGGCGAAGGCTGACCAGCTCCAGGATATTGAAAAGCGCGGCACGATCCGCATTGCGGTGCCGCAGGATTTTCCGCCTTTTGGCTCGGTGGGTACCGACCTTCAGCCGCAGGGCTACGACATCGATATGGCGCGCTACCTCGCCAAACAGATGAAGCTCAAGCTGCAGCTGGTGCCGGTCACCAGCGCCAACCGCGTGCCTTATCTGCAAACCGATAAGGTGGACCTGGTGATTTCCAGCCTCGGTAAAAACGCCGAGCGCGAGAAGGTGATCGATTTCAGCCGCGCCTACGCGCCGTTCTTCCTCGGCGTATTTGGTCCGAAGGGCGCAGAGCTGAAAGACCCGGCGGCGCTGAGTGGTAAAAGCGTTGGCGTAACCCGCGGCGCGGTGGAAGACATGGTACTGACCAGCGTGGCGCCGAAAGAGGCGCAGATTAAGCGCTACGAGGACAACAACACCACGCTGTCGGCGTATCTCTCCGGCCAGGTGCAGTACGTCGCGACCGGCAATCTGGTGGTGGCGGCGATCTCCCGGCAGAACGCTGACAAAGCCCCGGTGCCGAGCTTTATGCTGAAAGACTCGCCGTGCTTTATCGGCCTGAAGAAAAATGAACCGGCCCTGAAGGCGAAAGTGGATGCGCTGATTGAGCAGGGCGTAAAAGACGGCACCCTCAACGGGCTGTCCGAGAAGTGGCTGAAAGCGCCGCTGCCTGCCAGCCTCGGCGCGTAAGGTTCGGGCATGACGGAGCAACTTCATTTCTCTGAGCTCTGGCCGCACTGGCCGGAGCTGCTGGCGGGGCTGTGGGTGACCATTCAGCTGACCGTGCTGGCGACCATAGGCGGCCTGACGATTGGCATTTTCGGCGCCGCCGTTCGCAGCGGACGTCCGACGTGGTTCAGCCGGATATGGGGCGGGTATGTCGAACTGATTCGCAACACGCCGTTTGTGGTACAGCTGTTTTTTATCGTCTTCGGCTTACCGAATCTGGGGCTGAAGATGACGGCGGGCGAGGCCGCGCTGCTGGCGATGGTGGTGAACCTCGGGGCCTACAGTACTGAGATCGTGCGCGCCGGTATTCAGGTGACGCCGAAAGGGCAGTGGGAGGCGGGGCGCGTGCTGGGGCTGACCCGGTCGCAGACCTTCATTCAGGTCATTCTGCCGCCCGCGCTACAGCGCATTTATCCGGCGCTGGTGAGCCAGTGCATCATCGTCATGCTCGGTTCGTCGGTGGTGTCGCAGGTCTCTTATGAAGAGTTGACCTTTGCCGCCAACCTGATTCAGTCGCGCACCTTCCTCAGTTTTGAGGTCTATCTGGTGACGACAGGGATTTATTTAGCGCTATCGATAACGATGCGTCAGCTGCTGCTGGCGGCGGGACGTAAATGGCTGGGGGTACAGGCATGATGACCACCTTTACCGATTGGGACATTGTCCGCAATCTGCTGCTGGCCGGGCGCTGGACGGTGCTGCTGTCGCTGGTGGCGTTTCTCGGCGGCGCGTTGGTGACTCTGCCGCTCCTGCTGCTGCGCATGACCGGCGGGCGCCAGGTAAAACGCCTGATCCGCGGCTATATCGAACTGTTTCAGGGGACGCCGCTGCTGATGCAGCTGTTCCTCGCCTTTTTCGGCGTGGCGCTTTTCGGCATCGACGTTTCGGCGTGGACCGCGGCCTCGCTGGCGCTGACGCTGTACACCAGCGCTTTTTTGCTCGATATCTGGTTCGGCAGCATTCGCGCCCTGCCAAAGGGGCAGTGTGAAGCCTCGCGTTGTCTGGGGCTGAGCTTTGGCCAGACGCTGTATCGCGTCGTCGCGCCACAGGCGCTGCGGATCGCCATCGCCCCGACGGTGGGGTTCGCTGTGCAGGTTATCAAGGGCACGGCGCTGGCGTCGATTATCGGCTTCGTCGAGCTGACCAAAGCGGGCACCATGCTGACCAACGTCACCTATCAGCCGTTTAAAGTCTTTGCGCTGGTGGCGCTGGGCTATTTCATTCTGTGTTATCCGCTGTCCCGCTACAGCCGTTATCTGGAGAACAAATTCAATGCCTCTCATCACCATTAATCAGATGCAGAAGTATTACGGCGATAACCACGTGCTCAAGGGCGTCGATCTGGATATCGATATGGGCGAAGTTATTTCGATTATCGGCCGCAGCGGGTCCGGAAAAAGCACGCTGCTGCGCTGCATCAACGGGCTGGAAGGCTATCAGGAAGGCAGCATTAAGCTCGGCGGGATGACCATTACCGACCGCGACTCGCAGGCGCGTGAGATCAGCCGCTCTATCGGCATGGTGTTCCAGAACTTTAATCTGTTCCCGCATATGACGGCGCTGGAAAACGTGATGCTGGCGCCGCGTCGGGTGCTGAAGAAGAGCGCCGCCGAGTGCCGTGAACTGGCCCAGCGGATGCTGGAAAAGGTCGGATTGGGCGACCGGCTCGATTACTACCCGTCCAGTCTCTCCGGCGGCCAGCAGCAGCGCGTGGCGATTGCCCGCGCGCTGGCGATGTCGCCAAAAGTTTTACTCTGCGACGAGATCACCTCGGCGCTGGATCCGGAGCTGGTGGGCGAAGTGCTCAAGGTGCTGGAGCAGCTGGCGGCGGAGGGCATGACGCTGATTCTCGTGACCCATGAAATGAATTTTGCCCGCGAAGTGGGCGACCGCGTCGTATTTATGCATCAGGGACGCGTCTGGGAGCAGGGCGATAGCAAAACGCTGTTCGCCAACCCGCAAACCAGCGAACTGAAGCAGTTTATTTCCTCCGTGCGCGGCCTCAATCAATAAGGACTTAAAGATGGATATCTCCCAGTTTTCGCAACTCAACCCACCGTCGCGCCTGCTGATGGGGCCCGGCCCGATTAACGCCGACCCGCGCGTGCTGCGCGCCATGTCGAGCCAGCTGATCGGCCAGTACGACCCGGCGATGACCCACTATATGAACGAAGTGATGGCGCTGTACCGCGGCGTATTTCGTACCGAAAACCGCTGGACGATGCTGGTGGATGGAACCTCAAGGGCCGGGATTGAGGCGATCCTGGTTTCGGCTATTCGGCCGGGCGACAAGGTGCTGGTACCGGTATTTGGCCGCTTCGGCCATCTGCTGTGCGAAATCGCCCGCCGCTGCCGGGCGGAAGTGCATACCATTGAAGTGCCGTGGGGCGAAGTGTTCACCCCGGACCAGGTGGAAGATGCCATCAAACGTATTCGTCCGCGTCTGCTGCTAACGGTGCAGGGCGATACCTCGACCACCATGCTGCAGCCGCTGGCGGAGCTGGGGGAGATCTGCCGCCGCTATGACGTCCTGTTTTACACCGACGCCACCGCCTCGCTGGGCGGCAACCCGCTGGAAACCGACGCCTGGGGACTGGATGCGGTCTCGGCTGGGATGCAAAAATGCCTTGGCGGCCCGTCCGGCACCTCGCCGATTACCCTCAGCGCGCGCATGGAAGAGGCGATTCGCCGCCGCAAATGCGTGGAAGAGGGGATCCGCACCGATGCCCACCGCGACGGCGACGAGGAGATGATCTACTCCAACTATTTCGATCTCGGCATGGTGATGGACTACTGGGGGCCGGAGCGCCTTAACCACCATACCGAGGCCACTACCGCGCTGTTCGGCGCCCGGGAATGCGCCCGCCTGATCCTCCAGGAGGGGCTGGATAACGGCATTGCCCGGCATAAGCTGCACGGCGATGCGCTGGTTAAAGGCATCCAGGCGATGGGGCTGGAGACCTTCGGCGATCTGAAACACAAGATGAACAACGTGCTTGGCGTCGTCATCCCGCAGGGCATCAACGGCGACCAGGCGCGCAAGCTGATGCTGGAAGATTTCGGCATTGAAATCGGTACCTCATTTGGCCCGCTGCACGGCAAGGTGTGGCGGATCGGCACCATGGGTTATAACGCGCGGAAAGATTGCGTGATGACTACGCTCAGCGCCCTGGAGTCGGTGCTGAACTACCTCAAATTCCCGACCACCCAGGGCGCCGCGATGCAGGCCGCGTGGGACCACTATCGCAGCGAGCGCGCGCAATGAGTCAAACACAACGCCAGCAGGCGGATATGCAGCAGGCCGCGGCGCGAGTGATGGCCCGCGCCGACGAGCTGGCGGCGATCAGCGAAACGCCGGATGCCCTGACCCGGGTTTATCTCTCTCCTCAGCATCTTGCGGCAAACCAGCGGGCGGCGCTGTGGATGACCCAGGCCGGGATGACCGTCTGGCAGGACAGCGTCGGCAATATTTGCGGGCGCTACGAGGGAGAGCAGGAGGGGGCGCCCGCCATCCTGCTGGGGTCGCACCTTGATACGGTGCGCAACGCCGGGCGCTATGACGGTATGCTCGGCGTCCTGACGGCGATCGAGGTGGTGGACAGCCTGCATCGACAGGGGCGTAGGCTGAAAAAGGCGATCGAGATTGTCGGCTTTTGCGATGAAGAAGGGACGCGTTTCGGTATTACGCTGCTCGGCAGCCGCGGGCTGACCGGCACCTGGCCCGAGAGCTGGCTGGCGCAGACCGATGCCGATGGCGTCAGCGTGGCGCAGGCGATGGTGCTGGCCGGGCTGGATCCGGCGCGCATTCACCTGGCCGCCCGCAGCCAGGAGGAGATCGCCGCGTATCTGGAACTGCATATCGAGCAGGGGCCGTGCCTGGAGCAGGAAGGACTGGCCTTAGGCGTAGTGGAAGCGATTAACGGCGCGCGTCGCCTGAACTGCCGCTTTACCGGCGAGGCGGGACACGCCGGGACCGTACCGATGAGCCATCGGAAAGATGCGTTGGCCGCGGCCGCCGAGTGGATGGTGCTGATAGAGACGCTGACCCGCGAACAGGGCGGAAACCTGGTCGCCACGGTGGGGACGCTGCGCTGCGCGCCCGGCGCGGTTAACGTCATTCCCGGCGAAGTGACGCTGACCCTCGACATTCGCGGGCCGAACGACCAGCCGCTGGATGCGCTGCTGGATACGCTGCTGATGGAGGCGCAGGTCATTGCCTCCCGTCGCCAGCTGCGGTTCAGCGCCGAAGAGTTTTACCGGATTGCCGCTACCGCCTGCGAAAGCGGATTGCAGCAGGTATTGAGCGAAGCGGTGCAGGCGGTGCAGGGGCGTTCGCTAACGCTGCCGAGCGGCGCCGGGCATGACGCCATCGCCATTGCCGAACGCTGGCCATCAGCGATGCTATTTGTGCGCTGCAAAGGCGGCATCAGCCATCATCCCGCCGAGTCGGTCACCGCCGACGATGTGGCGCTGGCGATAGACGCCTATTCGCGCGCGGTGTCGGCGCTGGATGTCGGGAAGTAAGCGCCGGGCGGTCCGGCGCTGTGCAAGTGGAGCTGTCCCGTCGCTGAACGGTCCCCCACCGGTGGCGGTGGGGGACCGTTTTATTTTTTGCCGTTCGGTTTGAGCTGTTCACCGGGTTTAAGGCGGAATAGCTCGTCATCGCGGGTGGAGTAGCGAACCGTTCCGTCAGCCAGTCGATAAGCACCCTCGGTGAATCCCGCGCCGTTCAGGAACGGCGCTACCGCTTCCGGGGTGTTGCGGAAGGCGGCTTCCAGGGCGAGAAGCGCATAGGGGGCGATACTATCGATACTGGCATATTCGGCCTCAGGATCATCGACAAAAAAGCCGTTGATGCGCTGGTTTTTGATGATGTTAGCGCTGATCCGATCCGCCAGCATCAAATAGTCCTGCTGCCCGGTGGCCTGCCACAGGTCGATAAGCGCGAAAATCGCATACGGCTGATGATTTTCCGTTTGGCTGTTCAGCCTGCGGTTTGCGCCTCCGGGTTCGCCAATATCACCCAGTCCCTGGCCTTTGGCGATACCGCGGGCGACTTTCCAGATGGCATGATCCGGTTCAAGCGTCCAGGCGCGAGCGTAGGAGAGAAGAAATTCATTTCCTGCCGGATAGGCTTTCAGCACCGTGCCTTTTTTACCGTAATAGCCGTCGCGTTTTAACACATAGCCGGAGAGGTCCGTGCCGTTGGCCAGCAGAGGGCGGAAGGTATTGTTCTGCTCATCGTAAGCGTAGGTCGCGAAGGCCTTGAGGCCATCAAGGGTCCATTTTTTGAGATCGTCGCCGGCTGTGCCCAGCGATTTGGCCAGGGCAAGCTGCATCAGCGCATTTTCTGAGTAGAGCGTGCTGGTCCGGCCCTTCAGCAGCATATTGCCTTCCAGCGCGTCCGGGCCCAGTTCGGGACCAAACTGACGCTGCGCACGGTCGCCGTATTTCGAGTGCGTGTCGCTATCATCGGTGGTGTCGGCGCGTTTTAGCGGTTGGGTAAACTGGTAGACTCCCAGTCCGGTTTTCTTATCTCGCGGCAGTACATACTGTTCGGCCAGACGCTTCGCCCACGTCAACGCGCCTGCGTCGCCATCGTATTTATAGAGCAGCGATGCGGAGTAGATAAGGTCGTTGCCGGCATTGAGAAAGCTCAGGCCTTTGGTGGCGAAAAACGGCGGCTGTTGCTCAAAATCACTTTGCCAGAGCGCGCCCATCGCTTTGCCGTACTCCCCATGACGGCTGGTTTCCAGCGTTTTCCAGTCGTAAACATGGGCATTCCAGAACGCTTTGATAAAGCGCGCGGTGGCCTTGTCATCGACGGCAAACATCATGTCGTAATAGGGGTACGCGTTTTTAAGTTCATGGACCATCTCCTTTTCGCTTGGGCCTTGAGGTTGCAGCGTTTTCAAATCAACAAAGCGATGCCCTCCCCACAGCAGCAGCCCGCTGGCGTCCTGATAGTGGTCAAAGTAGTAGCGAATATTCTCCGCGACCCGCTGCTTATATTTTGCTTCGCCGGTCAGGTTGCTTAACCCTACCAGCACCCGCATCAAATTTTGCTGGGCGGAGAAGTTCGACAGTACGGTAACTTTACCGTCCGGAAAAACCCACTCCATTTGCTTGCCGGTGCGAGGATCCACGCCGTTTGCCAGCAGAGGAGAGTGATGGCCGTACCGATCTCCCGCTTTATCCAGCACGACGTCGGCGAACTGCTTTACGCTGCTCAGCCGCGCGTTCTCCTGGGCGCCAGCACTCAGCGAGAAGAGACTCAGTGCGCCCAATGCCAGGGTGATTTTTGCAATCTTCATTATTTTCCTCTTAATGAAAATAAGGGTTTAATGAAACCCTTATTTATTATCTGGCTGACAGGAAGTTATCAGAAGGAGTATTTCACACCAACGCGATAACGCGTTTGGCGTTCATCGGTGGCTTTACTGCCGGAAACGTTGCCGATGGCCATATAAGGGGACCAGTTTTTATCGAATTTATAGGTCAGCTTAAAATCATGGGTCCAGTCGTAGCTTTCGTTATCCGCTAAAATAACCCCGGCGGAGTTGGCTTTTTTATAGTCCAGTTCATAATCGAGCTGATAATCTTTGAGGAATTTCCAGGAAATAACGCTGGTCAGATTATAACCGTTCTCCGAGGTATCTTTAGATGTACCGATATTGCCTGAATTACGCTTGTAGTAAGGGCGGTAGCGCAGTGAGGCGCTGAGGTCATCCGTCAGGTTGGCTTTGCCGCGCAGATAAGGGCGGTAGTTGTTTGAAGACGAACTGGTATCCAGAGAGAAGCCAGGCTCTATCTGAAAGGTTTTATTTATTTTATGCACATAGCTCGCCACCACTTCGGTGCCGTTACTGACGGTTTCATCATAGGCTTTATTTTTATCCTGCGAACCTTTCCATTTCCCTTCCAGCGACAAGCCAAAACCATTAGCAAAACGGTGCGACATCAACAGTCTGTCTTTATGATTATTGCCGGCTTTGTCATTGGTTTCATGACGATAATCAAACGTCACCGCGTGGGCAGCAATACTGATAAAAGGAATCGTGACTAATAATAATGAGCGAAACATAGGGTGCCTCTACTTTTTATATTTTCCAAAGGTACAAGAAATTACCTGCCGTAAAGCAGGCAGAACGATACACATTAAATTATTAGATGGTGGTGTGGTGCCGGGTGCCTCCCGGTGAATCAGGCGCTGACTTCCTGATTCGTCAATAAAAACGAAACGTAGATGAGGGTATTCCTCCATTCAGCATGACCCCGCCGCTTAGGGGGATTCACCACACATTATTCTTTATTCCCTGATGATGACTAACTCACACTGTTTGTAATTTTATTGAAAATAACTTTTACACAAAATGAAATGATGTTTTGAGATCGAGATCTGAATATTAAAAAGAGAGAATAAATATTTTTTATGTTATTTATAAAGATAATCCTAATTATGTATTTTCCATTTTTATCATGGAGTTACATATTATTTTGTGGTTTTTTGACGCTTTTTTATACCTGAATTTAAGGCTTTATTTGAACTGGCGGTAATCGTATTCCTATATTTTTAAATGCTCATTTTGTTAAAACTTAAAAATACTCTGATAGTTTCAATGGTTAAACCGAAGTCAATACTTCCGATTCCTTTAACCTAAACGAAAGCTAAACGGAAAAGATTGCGCTATTGATCTGCCAGACTGACGACATAACACTCTCAGAAAAGTATCCATATGGAAGGATAATAAAAGACAGTAACCTCGGGACTTCAAGATGACTATTCATGGAAAGGATCGTGTATTTATTTCTGGCGTAGAGACTCTATTGCAGGAACTGAGCGATGGCGCGGATGCAGGGTTAAGCAACTGTGTGTATGTCACCTGCGGGATGGATATCCAGGAGATTTATGCTTTGTTCTTTCGCCATCCGCCGGAGCACTACGCCATCTTCATCACCTCTGAGCGCCATTTTGAGGCCATTAACCGGCTGTTTCCAGGCCTGCTAAAGCTCTGTTTGTCAGAGAGGTTGACGGTTGAAGAACTGCGTCAGGCGTTAAAAGTGATGGGCCTGTTTTCGGCCCAGAACCAAAGCGTTGCTTATCTGCCCGATACGTTTAATTTTACCCACGCCGAGCAACAGATCATGAGGCTCAGTTTACGCGGCCATTCTCTGGATGATATTGCCCGTATCCGCGGGGTCAGTCCGTCCACGGTCAGCGTCCAGCGTACCCGGCTGATGAAGCGTATGGGGACCAACAGCCTGCAGGAGCTCTGTTCCCTCTATGCGGCTATGCGTACCCAGCGACCACCGCTGTCCGGCTAAGCTCTATCACTAACAAATACGCGCGTCCGCGGATAAAAACGAAAGGTCACCGCTGCAGCGCGCCGCCGGCATCGGCCTTGAAGAAAAGCTGGCCAACGCTGCCTGAATAGACGCCAGGCGTGGAATCGGGCGAAATTTACTATATCATTATGAACCCACGTACTAGTTTTGAGGTTCAAATAATGACGTTTTCCACCCTTGCCGATGTCAGAAGTCAGATCGATTCGATTGATAGCGAACTGGTGAGCCTGATTGCTCAGCGCGCTGAGTGTGTTCAGGCCGCCGCCGCATTTAAAACAGACCACGCAGCCGTACGCGCGCCAGAACGCGTGCAGCAGGTTATTGATCGGGTTCGCGAGAAGGCGGCTGCGGCAGGGTTGCCCGAAGTGATTATTGAGAAAGTGTATCGGTCCATGATAGACGCCTTTATTGAGTATGAGCTTGAGCAGCATAATCAGCTACAGCGGCAAAACAGGTGATATGGGTTGCTAACGGTTGGTCGGGTAAGCGAGCCGCGCAATATTCCCGTACCGCGAAGGGGGCAGTTAGCCTCACTCTGACCCCCGGTGGTCTGTTAAGCCATTATTCCCACGCTCTGATTGCCAGAGCCGCGATATAGAGTCCGAATCCCCAGGCCAGATGCGTGAGCACGCTGAGCAAGCGAGCCAGCGATGGGCGAGGTGTTTGCGACGCCGCGATGCCAAAGCCCAATGCGGGCTGAAGAATGATGAACGGCGCAAATAAGGTTAACCCGCCTGCCAGCAGGCCTAATGTAAGCGAGGGGGCGTCCAGCCAGACGGCGCCGCTCAGTAGCAGAGGGACAAAAGCAAAAGCGATCCCGGTCAGGTAGTGAAATACCCAGCCGGTAAGCCTCTCCCCAGCCATTTCCGGCGTTGAGATGATGGTGCGATGGCAGAGCTTTCCTCTGGCTAGCCATAATATCCAGCGACCGACCAGGGCATAGTTCAGCGGCGGTATCTTGAGGATGTATTTTTGACACCATGACCACAAATCCATGATCAGCGTCGCGCCAATACCCGTTATGACAGTTTTAACAACAATAATCGTATCCAGGGTGTACTCCTTTTCCAATCAATGACAGGCTGGTAGCCAGTGTGCAACTTAAAGCGAGGTTTAAGTCAATGATGAAAGCGCTGGATATCCGACAAATTGCCGACCTCTCCGGCGTTACACCCTCAGCATTGCGTTATTACGAAAAAAAGGGATTAATTCAGCCTGTTGGTCGTAATGGTTTGCGAAGGCAATACCATGAAAATGTGCTCAATAAGCTGCAGCTCATTGCGCTGGGGCAGGCGGCAGGGTTTACGCTGGATGAACTCGCCGCGATGTTTGGTTCGCAAGCCGGGGTCACGATTGACCGGGGGCTGCTCCTCCAGCGTGCGAAAGAGATTGATGCTACCGTGCGCAAGCTGCAGCTGTTAAGCCGCGGGCTGAAGCACGCAGCGCGCTGCACGCAGCCGGAGCATAGGCATTGTGAAGAGTTCAAAAGAGTGGTGGCGAAAGGGTTGAGGCTGGTTGGCTGATTAATTACTTCAGACTGTGATGAGAGCATAATAATGGACAAAAATTTTACACCTGAGCAAATCGAAATCATTAATCGCGTGGTTTTTGCGCGCGTCGAACAAATGAAAGAGCAAGTGACTGACCTTATTACTCAGACAGAGCGCGATGCGCACCAGCAGCTGGCGGATTGCGGGATTGATATGACCGATTTCTCTCCGGCTAATCAGCACTTTCTTATGATGACAATCGTCCAGGCGCTGATAGATCGGGTGCACGGCGGCGACAGGGCCCTTGCCCGGAAGATAATAACCATGGAGGCGAAGAGACTGAACGTCAGCGTTTACGTTGAAGCTGATAGTTCGAGATAGCCTTGAGGCTGAGTCTGCGGCGGACCAGAGCGTTATAAACTGCGTCAGCACTGCCTTATTTGCATAGCGGAGTCCGCCCCTTCAGCATCGGCCATCGGGCTAAAAATGGAAGACCGCTCCCGGAGTCCAGAAAAGGCCTTTCCCCCAGCACCGATTGCCACATCCTCGTAGCGTTAACTCTTTATTATTCGCGCCACTGACTTCGTCGCCATGGATTGGGAGTAGGTTGGAACATTCCGCGGGGTCAGGCCACTCTCTTCTGCTCGCTGCTGCGCATCGTCAGGCATCGCGCCTTTACAGTTCGCGCAAACGCTTTCCGCTGTTATGCTAACACCCTGGCAAGCCGCGCTGTAAAGAGACCTGACCATGGCCGAACGCGAAAAAAACATCCATATTCAACCCTCGTCTTCTATTTCCCGAACCCATATCTTTCCGGCGCTGCTGGCGATCGCCGCCGTAACGGGCCTGTGCGCGTTCGTCTCGCCGCCGCTGGGGCCGTGGCGCGTGATTTTGTCTAATCCCGGTATGTATATCGATCTTCTGGCGCTGCTTTTTCTGCTGTTTATGCTCTGGAGCTCAACCAAGGTGCGCATGAACCACGTGGCGGTCAACTGGGTACGCTACGGGCTGCTGCTATGGATTGCCGGAGGCACGTTCGATCTGATGGACGAAATCTTCCGCCAGCCGCGCTGGATGGGATACTACTGTGAAGATCTGCTGCGTCTGACCGGCATGCTGCTGAGCGCGGTCGGGGTCTACAAAATCATCGAGCGCATCAATCTTCTGTACGTCGACGCGCGTTCTCAATCGCTTAAGGATGAGCTGACTCAACTACCAAACCGCCGTTTCTTTATCGACACCGTCCGCGAAAAGGCGGGGAATACGCAGGCGCTAATGATTGTTGATATCGACTACTTTAAGAAAATTAATGACACCTACGGCCATCTGGTGGGGGACGAAGTGCTGTTTGCCCTCGGCAAACAGCTGGCAAAACTCACCAGCGATAAGGTGCTGCCATCGAGGATTGGCGGCGAAGAGTTTGCCATTATCGTTGATGGCCTGTCGGCGCAGGAAGTGGATGAACTGGCGCACTCTATTCTGCAAAACGCCCGGGCAATCCTGATCAACCACGACAACCCGCTGTCGATTAGCATTGGCGTTGGCCTGCGGCATCAAGACGAGCCGCAGAATCAGTTTATTAAAAAGGTCGATGACGCGCTCTATAAAGCAAAAAATAATGGCCGCGGGCGGGTTGAATGGGCCGTGTGAACTATCCCTGCTGCGCGCTGCGGCAGTGGCGGCGATATTCGGACGGCGAGCGCTCGGTATAGCGTTTAAACACCCTGCAGAAATAGTTGCTGTCGACGAACCCGCAGTTGTGGGCGATCTCTTTGACCTTGAGGTCGTAACCGCGCAGCAGCTTTTTCGCTTTTTCCAGGCGCACGCTGGTGAGGAATTCATTAAAACCGACGGAGCCGGATTTCTGGAATATATGCGACAGGTAGTTGGGCGTAATATGAAAGCGCTTCGCCACCGACTCGCGGGTCAGCGGCTGGCTGAGATGCTCTTCGAGATAATCCTGTACCGCCAGAAAGAGATCGCGGCTGCGGCTGACGCGCATCTCCAGCCCGACCAACTGCTCAAGGCAGTGGCTCAACAGGGCCGCGACCACCAGCCTGGCGGTGACTGGGTCCGGCTGCAGGCAGATTTCATTGAGCGACAGCAGCAGGTAGGAGCCCACGCGCGGCCCCAGGCGGGCGACATTCTGCTTTTCCGTGCGCAGCTGCCTGCCGTCCCAGTGTTGAACGCAAAACCCGAGCTTCTGGCGGCCAAACAGAATGCTTAACGTCGACGCCGGCGCGGTCCATTCCGGCAGCGTCCATTTACCCGCCTGAACGTAGAGTACCTGCGAGGCGGAGAGCATCGTCTCCGACAGCGGAAGCCCGTTCTCCTTAAGCTCACCCTCGAGCACAATTTCCAGCCGTGGAAAGGGTACCTTAAACGCCAGCGCGGGCTCGGAGATATCCGGGTCGGGGAACCTGACGTGCAGATTATCTTTCTGATTTACTAAACGATTTAAAATATCCGCCAGATCGTCAATCATTCCGTATGCCTTAGAAGAGAGCAATTATCCTGTTGATTATAATCTATTTTATCTACACAGGTTTGTTCTGTATCAGGCGACTTCACTAATGATGGCCCTGCAGAAAGGGGGAAAAGCTGGATTTTGATGGCCATCACACTTTTCCCTGCCGCGTACGCTTGTCCAGTTTTTCGTAGTTTTGGCCTCATGTATTCCCGCCCGCCGCAGATTAGAGTTTGTTTTGTGTTATCGATAAGTTAAGGAATATAAATATGGAACAACAATCTGCGGTTTATCTGGATGCGCTGGGGGCGAACGTTACGTTGAGCCCGACAATGAAACAGGAGCTGGATACCCTGGGCTACACCGTCGTGCATAACGTGGCGGACGCGGAGTGGCTGGCGGCGATGCGTACGCTTATCGACGCCATCGTCGAGAGGGAGGGCGATAATCTGGCGATGGAGCACCACCAGGAAGCGACGGCAACCCGCATCGCCAACCTGATTAACAAAGGCGCGATTTGGGAAAAGGTCTGGTCCCACCCGCTGATTCTCTCCGCCTGTCGGCATGTTTTTCAGGGGGATTTTAAAGTCTCCAGCCTGAACGCGCGGGAAGCGTTGTTTAACGGCGGCCATCAGCCGCTGCATGCGGACTGGAAAAAGCCGCGTCCCGATTTTCCGAAAGTGCATCTGGTGAATACCATCTGGGCTATCGATGACCTGAGTGCGGAAAACGGCGCGCCGCGCATTATTCCCGGTACCCATCTTCGCCCGGAGTTGCCTGAAGAGGTGCTGGACGATCCAGAGCTGGCGCATCCTGATGAGGTAGTGTTCGCCGCGCCGGCGGGCAGCGTGATGATTTATAACGCCCACGCCTGGCACGGCGGGACGCGCAACCGCGTTGGCAGCAGAAGGCGCGTGCTGCACGGTTTATATATCGACAGAGCGGATACCGCGCAGCAGGATCAGCAACGCTGGCTGACGCCGGAAACCGCCAGCCGCCTGACGCCCGCGCAGAAATGGCTGCTGGGGGTGGCGTAAAAATCGCATGGAATTATTGCCCCGGTAAGCGCAGCGCGACGGGGGGAGGCCTGAGCGGGCGCAGTGCTATATCCCCGGGCCGCGGCGCAAGCGCCTTGCCCGGGCTACAAAACGGCAAACGGCGGTGAACCTGTAGCCCCGGTAAGCGCAGCGCGACCGGGGGAAGTCTGAGCGGGCGCAGTGCTATTTCCCCGGGTTGTGGCGCAAGTGCTTTGTCCGGGCGACAAAATCACCGACGCCCTCAGGGGAGCTCGATATAAACCACCGGTTTTTTCATAATGCATTTCACCGCCTCGACAATCTGCTGCGGCTGCAGCAGAAAGGTTTTAATGCTGGTCTTAATGGTGCGGATGCCGTTAAAACGCTGGGCATCGTCAATTTCAATATCCGTCACCAGCAGAACGACATCGACGTGGGCAATATCGTCAGCCGTGATTTTGTTCTCCACCCCCAACGCGCCCTGGGTTTCTATTTTGATATTCCATTTCTCCTGGTGGCCGACTTTTTCCAGCCGCTCGGCCGCCATATAGGTGTGAGCGACGCCGCTGACGCAGGCCGTGACGGCAACGATATTGAAATCCATAGCATCCTCCAGGCGTTATCCGCCGATGGTCACGCTAAAACCGGCCTGTTCGGCCAGCGTCTTGAATGGTTGAATCTCAGATTCCGCAGGAGCTTTAATCATCGACATCGACCATGTTTTTCCCAGTAAGTGATATTTGGGTTCGCCGTACTGATGGAACGGCAGAAGATGAATTTCGGGCAGCTTAAAGGGGGCCAAAAACGCCAGAATCTGACGGAAATTCGCGTCATTCAGCGTGAACCCCGGAATCAGCGGCACTCGGGGTATCACGTGAATATGCGCTTCCACCAGACGGGCGAAGTTGTCCAGCACCCGTGGCATATTCATCCGCAGCTGCTCTCGGGCCAGCGCTTCATCCATGATTTTCAGATCAAACAGCACTTCGTCGCACGCCTGCGCCAGCGGAAAAAAACGGCTAAAGGCGCTATCGCCCGCCGTTTCAATCGCCGTTCTCACTCCCCATTCGCGCAGGCGGCGCAGAAAACGCGCGGCAAACTCGGCCTGCATCAGTACCTCGCCGCCCGACAGGGTAACGCCGCCGCCGGAGGCGCGGAAGAAGACTTCATCCTTCAGCACCTCTTTAAGCAGATTATCCAGGGTGACGTCGCGGCCAATCTGCTCCCACGCCCCGGAGGGACACTCGACCACGTCCTGCTGGCAGCGGGAGCAGCGCAGGCACTTGCTCTCCCGGCGCACGGTCTGAATTTTCGACGAGATCGATTCCGGATTGGCGCACCACGGGCAGGTGTGCGGGCAGCCTTTAAAAAACACGACGGTACGGATCCCCTGACCGTCATTCAAAGAGTAGCGCTGGATGTTAAAAATGCGCGCCTTATCGGCGCGCGTTTCCATCACCTCACAGCTGATGCGCGGTGCGGCGGATAATGTCATCCTGAATCTCCTGCGACAGCTCGACAAAAAAGGCGCTATAGCCGGCGACGCGCACCACCAGACCGGCGAAGTCCTGCGGCCGCTGCTGGGCTTCGCGCAGGGTGTCGGCGTTGACCACGTTGAACTGAATATGCTGTAGCTTCAGCTTGGTGAAGGCCTGCAGAAAGTCGGCCAGCTTGTTGAGGCCGCTGTCGCCGGCAAGGTTCGCCGGGGTGAATTTGACGTTCAGCAGCGTCCCGTTGGAGAGCAGAAAGTTATCCAGCTTGCTGACCGACTTGAGCACCGCGGTCGGTCCCTGCACGTCCTGGCCAAGCATCGGCGACAGCCCGCCGTCCGCCAACTGCTCCCCGGCCAGGCGTCCGTCCGGCGTCGCGCCAACCACCGACCCTAGCGGCACGTGGGCGGAGACGGTATAGGAGCCCGGCGTGAAATGACCGCCGCGCGGGTTCTGGTAACGCTCAACCTCTTTGCAGTAGAAGCGCAGCAGATCGGCGCTGATGTTATCCACTTCATCGATATCGTTGCCGTATTTCTCGAAGCGGTTGATCAGGCGCGCGCGGATCTTTTCGCCTTCCGGCGTCTGGAAGTTGGCTTTCAGCACCGCGATCAGTTCGGCGAAGCTCAGTCGTTTTTGCTCAAACACCATCCCTTTGAGCGCGTGCAGCGAGTCGCTGAGATTGGCGATGCCGATGCCCTGCACCCCGGAGAAGTTATAACGCGCGCCGCCTTCGGTGATATCCCGGCCGTGCTGCACGCAGTCTTCAATAAAGGAAGAGAGCAGGGGAACCGGCGCCCAGTCGCGGTGGCCGATATCGCAAATATTGCTGCCTTCGACCATCAGCTTAATGTAATAGCGAATCTTGTCGCGGATTTGGTTAATCAGCCCATCCCAGGTGATATCAGGATTGCTTTCGTTTTCCAGCATCACGATTTCCATCACCTTCAGCAGGTTAAACATGGCGATATCGTGCAGGCCGTAGGTGCGCCCCGGGATCGACAGCTCAACGCAGCCGACCACCGAGTAATCCCGCGCGTCTTCCAGCGAGACGCCGCGGTTGAGAAACGCCGGGATCACCACTTCATCATTAAAGATTTGCGGAATACCGGTACCGAGGCGAATGGTTTCGGCGGTTTTGCGCAGGAACGGACGGTCGATCAGCTCGTTGACCCGCACGCCGAGGTTCGGCTGCGGCAGGCGCACGTTCTGGTAGGCGTCGAGGGATAAAAACGACAGGATATTGACCGCGCTGCGCCCAGTCTCGGTCAGACCGCCGAGCAGGGCGGTATAGCCGGTTGGGAAGCCTGCAAAGTAGCGCGCGCTGCTGGTGGAGCGCAGCAGGACGATATCGTTGCACTTCACCCACAGCGACTCCAGCAGCTCCTGAAGAAACTGCGGATCCTGGCCGCGATTTAATGAAGCCTGATAGTACGGCAGCATGTACTGGTCAAAGCGCCCCAGTGAAATGGAGCTGGCGTTGGATTCATACTGCAAAATGATGTTCATATACCAGAAGAGCTGGCAGGCCTGCCAGAAATCTTCCGGCCGGTGCAACGCGTTATGGCGGGAAATTTCCGCGATGGTCTCCAGCTCTTTGCGCCGCTGAACGTCGACGCAGCCGGCGGCCATGTCATCGGCAAGCGCCGCATAGCGCAGAATATGGCGCTGGGAGGCTTCCAGCAGGATCTGCACCGCCTGATAAAAACTGTTCTGCGGGTGCTGCTTATTTAGCGCCTTAAGCTCTGCCACCAGCGCGGCGAGGCCGTTTTCCAGCAGGCGGGGGTAGTCGATAATGATATGCCCCTGGCCTTTGTCGGTTTGGTTAACGCTAAAAATCTGTGTGCTGACGGCGGCCTTCACTTCATCGGTCATCTGGCTGTTGATGAAGTCCTTCATTGAGCGATTCTCCCAGTAGGGGAACAGCTCTTCGCGGTAGATGCGCTTGTCTTCTTCGCTGATGGTGAAGCGGTCCTGTGGGCGGGTCGGGAACTGGTCCAGCTCCTTAAGCAGCCAGTAGGGATCCATCTCCGGCGACATAATCCCGGCGCGCGGTTTGATCGTGCGGTTACCGGCAATCAGTTCATCATCACGAATCGAAATCTGCACATGGTCGAGAACCCATGCGGTCGCTTTCGCCCGGCGGATCACCACGGGCTCCCCCTCGGTCTGTTTATGGCTGGCGGTGTAGAGCAGGGCCCGCTCGAGGGAGATTTCGCGCGGGTTGGCGAACAGACGATCTTTTAAGCGTTGAGTGCGATTGGTCATGACAAACTCCATGTTATTTTGCGGGGCGCAGGCCGCGCCCCGTGTATTCAGTCAGGCATTTTGTGAAAGGTGGCTGTCGATTTTGTTCATAATGGCTTCGGCGCGCTTCACGGCGTCGCTGATGTTGACGCGCACGATGGTTTTACCGGCAAAACGCTCTTCGAACTTGATGCCGATATCTTTGGTCAGAATCACCATATCGGCGCTGGCGACGTCTTCCGCGGTCAGCTCGTTTTCGATGCCGATGGAGCCCTGAGTTTCTACTTTGACCTGCCAGCCTTTAGCTTTAGCGGCGCTCTCCAGGGATTCGGCGGCCATATAGGTGTGGGCGACGCCAGACGGGCAAGCGGTAACGGCGATAATTTTAGTCATACAATATTCCTTCCAGTGTCTCAGTTAATTTCGAAATCAAGATCCATCTCGTCATCGGCTTTGGCGTCAGACGTTTTCTTTTTCGCCAGGGCCTTGAGCAGGATGACGCAGGCGGCGCTGACGATGGCGCCAACCGCGAGGCCGGCAATAAATCCGCCTTTTCCTTCAACGACCGGCAAAACGATAAGCCCGCCCCAGCCGGCATAGCACTGGGCGCCGAGCAGCGCGGCGGTCACGCAGCCAGCGGCGGCGCCAATCATGTTGGCCGGGATAACGCGCAGCGGATCGGCGGCGGCGAAGGGGATCGCGCCTTCGGTCACGCCTACGCAGCCCATCACCAGCGCGGCCTTACCGGTTTCACGCTCTTCCGCGGAGAAGTATTTACGTCCAATCAGCGTTGCCAGGCCCATGCCCAGCGGCGGCACGGCGATGCCGACGGCGGCGATGGCCACCACGCTGTAGACGCCCTGGGAAACGCAAATCAGCATGAAGGCGTAGGCGACTTTATTCACCGGACCGCCCATGTCGAAGGCCAGCATCAGGCCCATAATGATGGCGAGAATCACGATACTGCCTTCGCGCATGCCCTGCAGCCAGCCGGTCAGGCTGGCGGTGAGCGCGCCAATCGGCTCACCGAGGCCCCACATCATGATCCCGGCGGTAATAAAAGTGCCGATAATCGGAATAACGAAGATGGGCATCACCGAGCGCAGCACTTTGTGCACCGGGATCTTCTTCAGGTAGTAGACCACCAGCCCGCCGATGATCCCGGCAATCAGCGCGCCGAAGAAGCCGGCGCCGAAGCTGTTGCCGACCCAGGCGCCGATGGCGCAAGGGGCCAGCGCCGCGCGGTCGGAAATGGAGTAGCCGATATAGGCTGCCAGAAACGGCACCATCAGCGTCAGTCCGGCCACGCCGATATCAAACAGTTTTTTCAGGTTAGGGTCAGTGGCGGCATCGGGCACCGCGCCCTTGCCGTACAACATGACGGAGACTGCCAGCAAGATCCCACCGGACACGACAAACGGGATCATATGTGAAACCCCGGTCATGAGGTGCTGGCGTGTATTTTTTAATATTTGCACCAGTTCATTCATTATTTTTCTCCTGAGCGCTGCGTGGCCCGTGACTGAGTTGATGTCTCAACATTAGAAAAAGGGCGGCGCATAAAATAGTAGAGAAAAAGTGCATTTACTGGATATTTGTAAGACGAAAAGAAAATTGCGATCCACCTCAAATCTTAGTCCTGGCGGCTTTCTGACGACGTTAATGGGGGATTTGTGACCACGAGCATAAAAAAGAGTCGGGCATACAATTATCCAGTAATTACCACTTTTATCGCGTAGTGGCGGGCGACTTCTTTCTTTACCTTTTGGCTAATACGCATTATTCAGGAGGAAGGCGATGGCTCTGGTAATTGAATTCATATGTGATTTGCCCAACGGCGTACATGCGCGCCCGGCAAGCCTGGTCGAAACGCTGTGCAATACTTTTTCGTCTTCGGTCGAATGGTTAAATATCCGCACGGAAGGGCGCGGGAACGCGAAAAGCGCGCTGGCGATTATCGGCACTAATACCTTAAAGGGGGACCGCTGTGAGCTGATCGTCAGCGGGGAAGACGAAGAACAGGCGTTCACCGCGCTGTCGGCGTTTATCCGCGACGAATTTCCGCACTGCGATGCGCCGCTGCCGACGGTGGAACAAATGGACGTTCAGCCGGTTCCTGAATCCCTCTCGCGCCTTAATCCCACGCTGTTTCGCGCCTTACCGGTCTGCGCCGGCAGCGCGGGCGGCAGGCTTACCCATCTTAAGTCCCTCGATCTGCGCGATTTAGGCGCGCTACCGGCGGCGGGCGGCACCGAACAGGAGCAGGCGGCGCTCGATAAAGGGCTGACCCTGCTGGTAAAAAACATTGAGTTTCGCCTGCTGGATAACGACGGCACCGCCAGCGCGATCCTGGAAGCGCATCGCTCCCTGGCCACCGACGCCTCGCTGCGCCAGCATCTGCTGGGCGGGCTGCTGAGCGGCCTGAGCTGCGCCGAGGCGGTGGTCGCCACCGGGGAGCATTTTTGCGCCCAGTTCAGCGCTTCCGACAACGACTATTTGCAGGAGCGCGTGCTGGACGTCCGCGATGTCTGCTTCCAGCTGCTGCAGCATATCTACGGCGAAGCGCGCTTTCCGGCGCCGGGTAAGCTGACGGAAGAGGCCATCTGCCTCGCCGATGAGCTCACTCCCAGCCAGTTCCTTGAGCTGGATAAAACCCTGCTGAAAGGCCTGCTGCTGCGCAGTGGGGGCACAACTTCACATACGGTGATTCTCGCGCGTTCGTTCAATATTCCCACCCTGGTGGGTGTCGATATGGAGGCGCTGCTGCCGTGGGTCGATCGGCGAGTGCAGATTGACGGTAACGCCGGGCTGGTGGTGGTGAATCCTGATGAAGCGGTGGCGCGTTACTATCAGCAGGAGGCCTGGGTGCAGGCGCAGATCCGCCGCCAGCAGCAGGCCTGGCTGGATAAAGAGGGGCGTACCGAAGACGGTATTCGTCTGGAAGTGGCGGCGAATATCGCCCATTCGGTAGAGGCGACGGCGGCCTTTAACAACGGCGCGCAGTCGGTAGGCCTGTTCCGCACCGAAATGCTCTATATGGACAGGCCCAGCGCGCCGTCGGAAAACGAGCTCTACAACATATTTTGCCAGGCGCTGGAGCCGGCCAACGGGCGCAGCATTATCATCCGCACCATGGATATCGGCGGCGACAAGCCGGTGGCCTACCTCAACATTCCGGCGGAGAACAACCCGTTTCTCGGCTACCGGGCGGTACGTATTTACGCAGAGTATCAGGCGCTGTTCCGCACCCAGCTGCGGGCGATTCTACGCGCTTCGGCGCACGGCGCGCTGAAAATCATGATCCCGATGATTTCCTCGATGGAGGAGATTCTGTGGGTGAAGGAGCAGTTGGCGGATGCAAAGCAGTCGCTGCGCAGCGAACATATTCCGTTCGATGAAAAGATCCCGCTGGGCATTATGCTCGAGGTGCCGTCGGTGATGTTTATCATCGACCAGTGCTGCGAAGAGATTGATTTCTTTAGTATCGGCAGCAATGATTTGACCCAGTATCTGCTGGCGGTGGATCGCGATAACGCCAAGGTGACGCGCCACTACAACAGCCTCAATCCGGCCTTTTTGCGCGCGCTGGATTACGCGGTTCAGGCGGTGCATCGTCAGGGGAAATGGATCGGCCTGTGCGGTGAACTCGGTGCTAAAGGTTCCGTGCTGCCGCTGCTGGTAGGGCTGGGGCTGGATGAGCTGAGCATGAGCGCGCCGTCGATCCCCGCGACCAAGGCGCGTCTGGCGCAGCTTGACAGCCGCGCCTGCCGTCAGCTGCTTAACCAGGCGATGCAGTGCCGTACTTCGCTGGAGGTCGAGCACCTGCTGGCCCAGTTCCGTATGACCCAGCAGGACGCGCCGCTGATTACCCCTCAGTGCATTACGCTGAACAGCGACTGGCGCAGTAAAGAGGAGGTGATTAAGGGCATGACCGACAATCTGCTGCTGGCCGGTCGCTGCCGCTATCCGCGTAAGCTGGAAGCGGATCTGTGGGCCCGCGAAGCGGTGTTTTCCACCGGGTTAGGGTTTAGCTTCGCTATTCCGCACAGTAAATCGGAGCATATCGAGCAGTCGACCATCAGCGTCGCCCGTCTGGCGCAGCCGGTAGCGTGGGGCGACGACGAGGCGCAGTTTGTAATTATGCTGACGCTGAACAAACATTCGGCGGGCGATCAGCATATGCGTATTTTCTCGCGGCTGGCGCGGCGCATTATGCATGCGGAGTTCCGGCAATCGCTGGTGACGGCGCAGAGCAGCGAGGCGATCGCGGCGCTGCTGCAGCGCGAACTGGAGTTGTAATTCGGTCCGGAGCATCTCCCCGGTGGCGCTGCGCTTACCGGGGCTACGGGTTTCCAGCCGTTTGCGAAACGGTAGTGGGGAGTAGCCCGGACAGGCGCGTCAAGCGCCGCCTCCGGGAAAGCGTGCAGGGGTTCCGTTCACCGCTATCCCGCAGAAAATGTCTCACCGTGGTAGGTGAACGGGTAAAGGGGGAGAAAACCGTCTCCCCCTTTACAATCCCCGCGGTCCCGCAAAGAAATCGGTGCTGCGCACTGCGCTCACCTCCCGGACCTCAGCCTGCGGTCGGCTCAACTCGACATCCCTGTCTCGATTCGCCTCTGTCCGCCATCCCTGGCGGCCAGCCCTTGTCTTCGGCCCTCCGGTTCGCCGATTTCAGCGGGGGCCAGGGCATCTCTGCATATCACGTTGTTTCAGAGACATATCCGCTGCGGCATGAAAATCTCCCGGAGGCGGCGCTGCCGCGCCCGTCTGGGCGATCTACTGCCCGGCAATCGCCCGACAAATCGCCTCGCCCACCTGCTGGGTGGAGGCGCTGCCTTGCATATCCGGCGTCTTCGGTCCGCTGGCAATGGTCTGCTCAATCGCCGCCAGAATACCGTCGTGGGCGGCCTGGTAGCGCGCGTCCCCGTTGCCGAGGAAGTCGAGCATCATCGCGCCGGCCCAGATGGTGGCAATCGGGTTGGCGATATTTTTGCCGTAGATATCCGGCGCCGAACCGTGCACCGCTTCAAACAGCGACGGAAAGGTACGGTCCGGATTGAGGTTTGCCGATGGGGCAATGCCGATGGTGCCGGTACAGGCCGGGCCGAGATCGGAGAGGATATCGCCGAACAGATTAGAGCCGACCACCACGTCAAAACGCTCCGGCTGCAGCACGAAGCGGGCGCACAGAATATCAATATGCTGCTTATCCCATTTCACCTCAGGGTATTCCTGCGCCATCGCTTCAACGCGCTGGTCCCAAAAGGGCATGCTGATGGCCAGACCGTTAGATTTGGTCGCCGAGGTCAGGGTTTTGCGCGGGCGGCTTTGCGCTAATTCAAAGGCGTAGCGCAGAATACGGTCAACGCCGCGGCGGGTAAATACCGACTCCTGAATTACCACTTCATGTTCGGTACCCGGATTCACATGCCCGCCGAGGGCGGAGTATTCCCCTTCGGTATTCTCGCGCACCACGTAAAAATCGATATCGCCGGGCTGTTTACCCGCCAGCGGGCAGGGGACGCCGGGGAACAGGCGCACCGGACGCAGGTTGACGTACTGGTCAAATTCGCGACGGAACTTCAGCAGCGAGCCCCACAGGGAGATGTGATCCGGCACGATATCCGGCCAGCCGACCGCGCCGAAGTAGATCGCATCAAATGTTTGCAGCTGCGCGCGCCAGTCGTCGGGCATCATGGCGCCGTGTTGCGCGTAATAGTCGCAGCTGGCCCACTCAAAATACTCGAAGCTTAACGCCAGCCCCCAGCGTTCGGCGGCGGCCTGCAGCACACGGACGCCTTCCGGCAGCACTTCTTTACCGATGCCATCGCCGGGGATGGCGGCAATACGTAAGGTTTTAATCATCATTGTTCTCAGTTTCAGGTAAGGGAAATTGACTTCATCTCTATCCTATAATTGACTGATTCATAATTAATCCCGCCAACTGGTGAAACATAAAACACGAATCATGAATAATCTGCCGCTGCTGAACGATTTGCGCGTTTTTATGCTGGTTGCCCGCCGCGCCGGTTTCGCCGCCGCCGCTGAAGAGCTGGGGGTCTCTCCGGCTTTCGTCAGCAAGCGCGTGTCGCTGCTGGAGCAAACGCTCAACGTCCAACTGCTGCACCGCACCACCCGACGAGTCGCTATCACCGAAGAGGGGGAGCGCATCTACGAATGGGGGCAGCGCATCCTGCAGGACGTCGATCAGATGATGGATGAGCTCTCCGATGTGCGGCAGGTACCGCAGGGGACGCTGCGGATTATCAGCAGCTTTGGCTTTGGCCGGCGAGTAGTCGCGCCGGCGCTCTCCGAGCTGGCCCGTCACTACCCGCAGCTGGAAATCCGTTTTGATGTCGCTGACCAGCTGGTGGATTTAGCCAACGAAGGGGTCGATCTGGATATTCGCGTTGGCGACGATATCGCCCCCAACCTGATTGCCCGCCAGCTTGCCAGCAATCACCGCATCCTCTGCGCCTCGCCGGCGTTTGTCGCCCGCTATCCCCGGCCGAGACAGCTCAGCGATCTCGCCGCGCTGCCCTGTCTGGTGATCAAAGAGCGCGACCGGCCCTTTGGCGTCTGGCAGCTACGCGATAAAGAGGGTGAGCACGCTATTAAGGTGACCGGACCGCTGTCGTCAAACCACGGCGAAATCGTCCATCAGTGGTGCCTCGAGGGGCAGGGGATCGCGCTGCGCTCATGGTGGGACGTCAGGGAGAATATTGCCAGCGGCAATCTGCTGCATCTGCTGCCGGAGTACTATCAGCCCGCCAATATCTGGGCGGTATACGTCTCGCGGCTGGCGACCTCGGCCAAAATTCGCGCCACCGTGGAGTTTTTGCGCCGCTACTTCCAGCAGCGCTTTCCGCAGCAGTACGACGAGGCAATATTGCCGACGGCAGGTGCCGTCGGCCGGGGGGATTAAACGCCCAGGCGATCGCGCAGGCTGTAGTACGCCGCGCCCATGGCGGTAAACGGAATGCGCAGGCTGCGCCCGCCGGGGAACGGATAGTGCGGCAGCCTGGCGAAGGCGTCGAAACGTTCGGCGTCTCCGCGCAGCAGCTCCGAAATCAGCCGTCCGGCGAGGTGCGTACAGGTCACTCCGTGGCCGCTGTAGCCCTGCATATAATAGATATTGTTATCGAGACGGCCAAACTGCGGCATCCGCGAGAGGGTCAGCAGGAAGTTGCCGGTCCAGCGGTAGTCTATTTTTACCCCCTGCAGCTGCGGGAAGGTTTTCAGCAGCTTCGGCATAATCAGTCGCTCAACGTCGTCCGGATCGCGCGCGCCATACACCACGCCGCCGCCGTACAGCAGGCGGTTATCGGCGGTCAGACGGTAGTAATCCAGCAGGTAGTTACAATCCTCCACGCAGTAGTTTTTCGGGATCAACGAGCGCGCCAGATCCTCAGCCAGCGGCGCGGTAGTGACCACCTGGGTGCCACACGGCATGCTGCGCTTCGCCAGCTCCGGCTCGAGCTTATCGCCGAGATAGGCGTTACCGGCGACGATCACGTAGCGGGCGGTGACCTGCCCGCGTTCGGTGGTCACCACCGCAGGGCTGCTGTGCTGAATGCGGGTGACCGGTGATTGTTCGTAAACCCGACCGCCGTTCAGCCGAATGGCGTCCGCCTCGCCAATCGCCAGGTTCAGCGGATGAATATGGCCGCCGCTGTGGTCCAGCAGGGCGCCGGTGTAGCGGTCGCTGTCCACTTCGCGGCGAATGGCGCTGGCATCCAGCAGCTCCAGCTGGGTATTGCCGTAGCGCTCCCAGTTCGCCTTCTGCTCTTCCAGCGTCTCCAGCTGTTTATGGTTCAACGCGACAAATAGCCCGCCGGGGCGATAGTCGCACTGGATTTGATAGCGTTGGATGCGCTCGCGAATAATGTCGCCGCCTTCAAACATCATGCTGCCGAGCATCTTCGCGGCGTCCGGGCCGTAGGTTTTCTCGATAACGTCGATATCGCGGCTATAGGAGTTAACCAGCTGGCCGCCGTTCCGCCCGCTGGCGCCGAAGCCGATGCGCGCGCCTTCAAGCAGCACCACATCGTAGCCCATTTCGGCCAGGTGCAGCGCCGATGAGAGGCCGGTATAGCCGCCGCCGACGATGCAGACGTCGCAGCTGATTGATTCGTCCAGCGTCGGGAACGGCTCATAGCGGTTGGCGCTGGCGGCATAATAGCTGGTGGTATGTTCGCTCATGATTAAGACTCCAGGGCAATCCAGATAGTTTTCAGTTCAGTGAATTTTTCCAGGGCGTGCAGGGACTTATCGCGTCCGTTACCGCTCTGCTTATAGCCGCCGAACGGCACGGTCATATCGCCATCGTTGTAGTTGTTCACGAAGACGGATCCGGCTTTCAGACGGCGGCTAACGCGGTGAGCGCGGGAGAGATCGCGGGTCCAGACCGCTGCGCCGAGGCCGTAGCGGCTATCGTTGGCCAGCGCCAGCGCCTGCTCTTCGGTGTGAAAGCGGGTCACCACCAGCACCGGGCCGAAGATCTCCTCCTGGCTGAGCGGGGAGGCGGGGTCGACATCGACGAAGATGGTCGGGCCGACCGCCGCAGGCCACGGATTTTTACGTCCATCCAGCAGCAGCGTGCTGTGCGCTTCGCCGGCGCGAATAAAGCTGTGGACGCTATCGGCGTGGCTGTTGTCGATCAGCATGCCCATGGTGGTATTCGGGTCGAGCGGATTGCCCGGCTGCCAGCCCTTTGCCTGCTCTTTTAGCAGGTCGAGAAAGCGGTCGGCGATGCTCTCCTCAAGCAGCAGACGGGTACCGGCGATACAGACCTGGCCCTGATTGTAGAAAATACCGCCGGCAGTCGCGTTGACCGCTTTTTGCAGGTCCGGGCAGTCGGCAAAGACGATATTGGCGCTTTTACCGCCCGCCTCCAGCCAGACGCGCTTCATATTGCTGTCGCCCGCGTCTTTCAGCAGCTGTTTACCGGTGCGGGTGGAGCCGGTAAAGGTAATCACTTCGACGTCCGGATGCAGCGCCAGCGCCTGACCGGCTTCATGGCCGAAACCGCTCACCACGTTAAATACGCCGTCCGGCAGTCCGGCCTGTTTTGCTAAGCCCGCCAGACGCAGAGCGGTAAGGGGGGATTTTTCCGACGGCTTAAGCACCACGCTGTTGCCTGACGCCAGCGCCGGGCCAAGCTTCCAGCAGGCCAGCAGCAGTGGGAAATTCCACGGCACTACCGCCGCAATCACGCCAATCGGTTCGCGAACGATCATGGCCAGTTCGTTGCCGCTGGTGGGGGCGACTTCGCCGTAGACTTTATCGATAGCTTCGGCATACCAGCGAATCGCGCGAGCGGCACCGGGGATATCGTCGCGCAGGCTGTGACGGATCGGTTTGCCGGTGTCGAGGGTTTCCAGCAGCGCCAGCTCTTCGCGATGGGCGTCCATCAGGTCGGCGAATTTTGTCAGCACCGCTTTGCGCTGGGCAGGAGACGCCTGCGACCAGTCGCCGCGATCGAAAACGCCGCGGGCGGCCTGGACCGCGCGATCGACGTCGGCTTTTTTGCCGCGCGCGACCTCGGCAAGGGTCTGCTGCGCCGCCGGGTCGACGGTGGTAAACACGCTATTATCGGCGGCGGCGCTGTACTCGCCGTTAATAAATAACCGCGTTTCAATCGTCAATTCGCGTGCTTTTTGTTGCCAGTAAGCCAGGTTGTGAAAATCCATCATGACTCCTTAATGACATAATCGGAAAAATAAAAAAGTGGTGATTTCAGACCCTCAGGGCGTAGGGCGTCCCCGGGGTTGAGTACCGTTTAAATTGCCCGTTAACGGGCGTAAATTATCCGGGGCCAGCGGAATACGTTTTTCCGCATCGCGCAAGGTGAACTGCGTTTTCTTCGCGCCGCCGGAATAAACTCCGACGGTGCAGGCCTGAAGAAAGCCTGAGAAAACCTCAGGCTAAAAAATCAGAATGTGGTGGGAGTATGGGCGCTGATGATTCGGCAGATACCCGCCGAGGTGTTGCTGAAGCTATGCGGTATGCCGGTGTTAATGGCATAGCTTTGCCCAGCCACCAGGTGATACGTCTGACCGTTAATGGTCAGCACGACTTCACCCTCCAGTATGGTGCCTATCTCCTCACCCTGATGCTTAATCCTCTCCCCGGTTGTGGTTCCAGGCTGGTACGTTTCAAAAATCATCGCCAGCGTGCGGTTCGGATTGCCATTGTGAACCAGTTTCATCGACACCCCCTGACTGCCGATTTCAATCAGATCGTCCTGATTGATAACCACCTGAGGTTCAGCCGGTTTTTCTGGTTCAGAAAAGAATTCCGAGAGCGACAGCCCGTAGACTTTCAGCAGCTTTTGCAGCGTACTGATGGCAGGACTGACTTTGTCCTGTTCTATGGTGCTGATGGCACTATGTGTTAACCCAGACAGTTCGGCGGCACGACGCTGTGAGAGACCCAGCTGTTGGCGGATCTCTGACAGACGTTTCCCTGGCGCCAGTCCGTCATCGCTCATATTTGCATTTCCTTAACGGTAGTGGTCAGAGTCGCTGTTTTTCAGCGACATATACCCGTCATACTTCAAGTCGCTTGCGCGTTGGCTTTGCTCGCTCACCCCAGTCACTTACTCCAGTAAGCTCCTGGGGATTAATGAGAGGCTCCTGCCTCTCACCGGAGGCCAGCCTTCGGCTGGTCAAATTCGTTCCCGACGAATTTGTCGCTCACTTGCCGCTTTCCTGCAACTTGAATTATTTTGGCTATAGCTCTGACAGGCGGTGATAAAACCCTCAAACAACATTCGCGACAGGGCGTATTCGCTACTGTTCCATTCAGGATGCCACTGCACGCCGAGGGCGAAAGGATGGTCGTTAACGCTGACCGCTTCCGCCAGCCCGTCGGGAGAACGCGCCTCCACGCGCAGCCGTGGACCCGTGGTTTTCGCTCCCTGTCCGTGTAACGAGTTTACCCAAAACGTGTTGCAGCCCGGTATTAACTGAGAAAGTAATCCTCCTTCCTGAACCTGAACTTCATGCGAGGGCGCATATTGCTGCTCGACGGGAAGTTCGGGGTCCTCGCGGTGCTCAAGAAGCTCAGGCTGCTCGAACAGACGACGATACAGAGTCCCGCCGGTGGCGACAACAAGTTCCTGTAGTCCACGGCAGATGGCGAAAATGGGGATGCGCCTTTCGAGCGCGGCGTCGATCAGCGCCATGCTCAGAAGATCACGCCCGGGATCGGCGTCAGGCTCATCGCCGTTTTCACCATAGAGGTGCGGCTGTACGTTACTCGGGCTGCCGGGCAGATAAATGCCGTCCAGTTTTGGCAGTAGCGCGGAAAGCAGTTCCGGCTCCGCCAGCGCGTGCGGCAGGGCAATCGGCACGCCGCCGGCGTTAACAATCGCGTTCAGATACTTCTCTTGCAGAGTCTGGGTCTGGTGACCCTTAAGCCTGTTTCGACACATCACCACGCCAATAACTGGCTTGTACATTATATTTTCCATGATCGCCCTCACAAAGTGGACTAAATTATGACCGGATTAGCGGGTAAAACGGCCATTTCGTTCAATATTTTCTCAATCTAGCAGTGGATATAGCCCTTTGCAAACTTAATTTAACATTTGACAAACAATTTGTTTGCATACACATTCCAATAGTGGACATTATATTTAACAGTGCCATTCAGGGTCCGAAACTAAACAACGGCGGTGAATCATGGAAACTAATATCGTAGAAGTTGAGAATTTTGTTCAGCAGTCGGAAGAGAGACGGGTCAGCGCATTCACCTGGGAAGTGAAGCGCTACCTCGAGCGTTACCCCAATACGCAATACGTAGATGTACTGTTAACCGACCTGAACGGCTGCTTCCGCGGTAAGCGGATCCCGGTGTCTGGCCTGAGCAAACTGGAGAAGGGCTGCTATTTCCCGGCTTCGGTGTTCGCGATGGACATTCTCGGCAACGTGGTGGAAGAGGCGGGACTCGGCCAGGAGATGGGCGAACCGGATCGCACCTGCGTACCGGTGCTGGGAACCTTAACGCCGTCGGCGGCGGACCCGGAATACATTGGTCAGGTTCTGCTGACCATGGTTGATGAAGATGGCGCTCCCTTTGACGTTGAGCCGCGGAACGTTCTTAACCGGCTCTGGCAGCAGCTGCGCCAGCGCGGGCTGTTCCCCGTGGTAGCGGTAGAGCTGGAGTTCTATTTACTTGACCGCAAGCGCGACGCGGAAGGTTACCTGCAGCCGCCGTGCGCGCCGGGAACCGGCGATCGCAATACCCAAAGCCAGGTTTACTCCGTCGACAACCTCAACCACTTTGCCGACGTGCTGAACGAAATCGATGAGATCGCCCAGCTTCAGCTGATCCCCGCCGACGGCGCGGTGGCGGAAGCCTCTCCCGGTCAGTTTGAAATCAACCTCCACCATACCGATAACGTGCTCGACGCCTGCGATGACGCGCTGGCGTTAAAACGTCTCGTGCGTTTAATGGCGGAGAAGCATAAGATGCACGCCACTTTTATGGCCAAACCCTATGAAGAGCACGCCGGTAGCGGGATGCATATCCATATCAGCATGCAGAACAACAAAGGCGAGAACGTGCTGGCGGACGCGGACGGCGAAGATTCCGCGATGTTAAAACGCGCGCTCGCCGGGATGATTGATCTGATGCCGGCGTCGATGGCGCTGCTGGCACCGAACGTCAACTCGTATCGTCGTTTCCAACCGGGAATGTACGTGCCGACCCAGGCGTCGTGGGGGCACAACAACCGAACGGTGGCGCTGCGCATTCCGTGCGGCGATCGGCACAACCACCGCGTCGAATATCGCGTGGCCGGGGCGGACGCCAACCCGTACCTGGTGATGGCGGCGATTTTCGCCGGCATCCTCCACGGTCTGGATAATCCGCTGCCGTTACAGGAAGAGGTGGAAGGCAACGGCCTTGAGCAGGAGGGGCTGCCGTTCCCGATTCGCCAGAGCGATGCGCTGTGGGAGTTTATGCAAAACGATCACCTGCGCGAACGGCTTGGCGAACGTTTCTGCCACGTTTATCACGCCTGTAAAAACGACGAATTACTGCAGTTTGAGCGGCTGATCACGGAAACCGAAATCGAGTGGATGTTGAAAAACGCCTGATTGCCGCCCCGCAGGGGGCAGCTTAGCGTTATCACGAGTAGCATCATACGGCCTGAGCGGAGCCTGGTCGGACGTTTTTGCTGGGAGCCCAGCCATTCCCGGATGCCGCGTTAAGGAGCGCAGGCGGCAACGGGGCTTCAGTTAACGACACAGTGTGTAACGAGGTAGGAAATGATGCAGATGTTTAAATATCCGCAGGGAGAAGGGGGCCGTCATGGCCGCATGGAGTGCGCCGCCACCGCTCGTCGGTTCTTTTTACCTTTTGATTTGCCATTAACCCCGTTGCGAAGCAGGTTGGTTTCCCGGTCTCTACGACCGCAAACCCGGATGTGCAGCGGGGGAAATGGCCATGGCTATTAACACCTCTCTCGATAACGCCTCTGAAGCGGGCAAACCACGGCTGCGTAAGTCTCTCAAGCTGTGGCAGGTGGTGATGATGGGCCTCGCCTATCTGACCCCGATGACGGTTTTTGATACCTTCGGCATCGTTTCCGGCATTAGCAACGGCCACGTTCCGGCCTCCTATCTGCTGGCGCTGGCCGGCGTGCTGTTTACCGCCATTAGCTACGGTAAGCTGGTACGCCAGTTTCCGCAGGCGGGATCGGCGTATACCTACGCGCAAAAGTCGATCAGCCCGCACGTCGGGTTTATGGTGGGCTGGTCTTCGCTGCTGGATTATCTGTTCCTGCCGATGATCAACGTTCTGCTGGCCAAAATTTATCTTTCCGCGCTGTTTCCGGACGTGCCGCCCTGGGTATGGGTGGTGACGTTTGTGGCCATTCTGACCGCGGCGAACCTGAAAAGCGTCAATTTGGTGGCGAACTTCAATACCCTGTTCGTGCTGGTGCAGATCTCAATCATGGTGGTCTTTATCGTGCTGGTGGTGCAGGGGCTGCATAAGGGGGAGGGCGTCGGTACCGTCTGGTCGCTCCAGCCGTTTATTAGCCAGAATGCGCACCTGATCCCGATTATTACCGGGGCGACGATAGTCTGCTTTTCGTTCCTCGGCTTTGATGCGGTAACGACCCTTTCCGAAGAGACGCCGGACGCCGCGCGGGTGATCCCGAAAGCCATCTTCCTGACCGCGGTCTACGGCGGGGTGATTTTTATTGCCGCCTCGTTCTTTATGCAGCTCTTTTTCCCCGATATTAGCCGTTTTAAAGACCCGGACGCGGCGCTGCCGGAGATCGCCCTCTACGTCGGCGGCAAGCTGTTCCAGTCGATTTTCCTGTGCACCACCTTTGTGAATACCCTGGCGTCAGGCCTGGCCTCACACGCCAGCGTTTCTCGCCTGCTGTACGTTATGGGCCGTGATAACGTTTTCCCGGAGCGCATTTTCGGCTATGTCCATCCAAAATGGCGGACTCCGGCGCTGAATGTGATCATGGTGGGCATCGTCGCGCTGTCGGCGCTGTTCTTCGACCTGGTTACCGCCACGGCGCTAATTAACTTTGGCGCGCTGGTGGCGTTCACCTTCGTTAACCTGTCGGTGTTTAATCACTTCTGGCGGCGTAAGGGCTTTAACAAAACCTGGAAAGATCGCTTTCACTATCTGCTGCTGCCGATGGTCGGCGCGCTGACGGTGGGCGTTCTGTGGATTAACCTGGAGGCGACCTCGCTGACGCTCGGTCTGATATGGGCGGGGCTGGGTTTGCTGTATCTGACTTATCTGACCCGCCGCTTCCGTAAGCCGCCGCCGCAGTTTGACGGGGCCAAAGCGGAACAGGCCTGGGAATCGTAACGATTTTTAACTCACACATAAAGGCAGGCCGGCGAGCCTGCCTTCTTTTTTTCATTCTCGTTTGAAATCAGGCAGTCGGGGAGAAATAGCAGGGGCAGAAGGTAAGAATAGTGAGGATGAATTATTTCTTTTTCTTATGGGTTGGCAGCTGTGCGGAGCGCCGATCCTTGACATAGGAGACCAGGCTGTAGATGGCTACTCCCAGCAAAACCACCGCGACGATAAAGAGCAGGATACCTGACATAGATTAACCTAATGTTATGTTTAACATGAAGAAAAAATACCGTGATATCGGGATAATAGCATCGGGATATTTCTTAAAGATGACCCGATGAATCAGACGAGAATAGACTGCCAGCAATGCACTGAAATTATTATTTACATGAATAAATGTGAAGAGTAAAGCGCGGTGATGGTGAAAAAATGAACGAGTAACACTCGGTTAAGCGAATTTACAGACGAGCGCGCGACGGGCTGCTACCCTTGGCCCGCTAAATAAGGGGTGAGAGTAACAAATGGTTAATAAGCAAATCATCGCTGTTGTTGGGCCGCTGCTGGTTCTGACGTCATTCAATAGCCTGGCCGATCCCGGGAACCCGTCAATTCGCGAACGTATTGTCGATCAGGTTTTAAAACCCTGCGAAGGTAAAAAAGCCGGCGATAAAGTGCTGATCGTCGACCATCGCGGCGGCAAGCATGAAGCTATCTGTACCCTTGCGGCGGTGCCGCTGCCGGAGTAACGCCATCCCTCTGATTTCACTCTTCCTGCGTCATGGCGGAAAGCGTAATTCTTTCCGCACTTTGCGAGCCATTGCCCGGAAAAATGTCATAAATTTGTCACAATTAAGGCGATGATAATCACTGACTGAGGGTTAAGGGATGAGAAAAAGTCTACTCGCCGCCGCCGTGGCCGGCGTTGTCTTACTGTCCGCTGGCGTCCAGGCGCAGGAGCAGGCCGCACCGGAAGGGTATCAGCTTCAGCAGGTGCTGATCATGAGCCGCCATAACCTGCGCGCGCCGCTGGCGAACAACGGCAGCGTGCTGGAGCAATCCACGCCGAAATCCTGGCCGGAGTGGGATGTTCCCGGCGGTCAGCTGACGACCAAGGGCGGGGTACTGGAAGTCTATATGGGGCACTATATGCGTGAATGGCTGGCGCAGCAGGGGCTAGTGACCAGCGGCGAATGTCCGCCGGAGAACGCGGTCTACGCCTATGCCAATAGCCTGCAGCGTACCGTCGCGACCGCGCAGTTCTTTATTACCGGCGCGTTTCCCGGCTGCGGGGTGACGGTGCACCATCAGGAAAAAATGGGCACCATGGACCCAACGTTTAATCCGGTGATCGTCGACGATTCCGCCGCTTTCAGCGAAAAGGCGGTGCAGGCGATGGAGAAAGAGCGGCAGGGGATGCAGCTGGGCGAAAGTTATAAGCTGCTGGAGGCGATAACCGACTACCGCAATTCTCCGTCCTGCAAAGAGAAACAGCAGTGCTCTCTGAGCGAAGGGAAAGATACCTTTAGCGCCAAATATCAGCAGGAACCGGGCGTTTCCGGGCCGCTTAAGGTCGGTAACTCGCTGGTTGACGCCTTTACGCTGCAGTATTACGAGGGGTTCCCGAAAGACCAGGTCGCCTGGGGCGAAATCAAAACCGATAAGCAGTGGCAGGTGCTGTCGAAGCTGAAAAACGGCTATCAGGATAGCCTGTTTACTTCCCCTGAAGTGGCGCGCAACGTGGCTAAGCCGCTGGTGAAATATATTGATAACGCGCTGGTGGGCGATGCGGCGAAGGCGGCGAAAGTGACGCTGCTGGTGGGACACGACTCCAACATCGCTTCGCTGCTGACGGCGCTGGATTTTAAACCCTATCAGCTGCATAACCAGTACGAGCGCACGCCTATCGGCGGCAAGCTGGTATTCCAGCGCTGGCATGATAACGGCGGCAATCGTGATTTGATGAAGATTGAGTACGTCTATCAAAGCACCGAGCAGTTGCGCAATGCCGATGCGTTAACCCTGCAGTCGCCGCCGCAGCGGGTGACGCTGGCGCTGAACGGCTGTCCGGTCGATGATAACGGCTTCTGCCCGATGGACACCTTTAAAAAGGTGATGGCCGAGGCGACAAAATAACAGAGCATAAAAAACCCGGAGCAATCCGGGTCTTACTGCCGATGTTTAGCCTGGTCTTGTAGCCCGGACAGGCGCAACGCGTCGCCTCCGGGAAGCTCATGCAAGAACTCCCGGAGGCGGTACTATGTACCTGTTCGGGCTACACGTTCTTGCGTTCGATAGTTTGTTCGCCCCAGAACAGGGAGTCTTTGTCCGTTTTAGCGAAGGCGAGGGGCAGGACTTCATCGCTGCCTTCCTCCCAGATTTTCTCCGCCAGCTTTTCATCGTAATGGGCTAATTCAAAAATCGCCTCGGCAATTTCAGGAGACGTATTGCGCAGACTTGCCCACTCACCGACGCGATGGGCCTTTGCTTCTTGATTCGGCATGCTTTCCTCCTGCTGAAGATTAACCGTGTAGTTTTACTGCCAGGCCCGCAACGTGCTCTCCCTGATAACGGGCAATCGCCAGCTCCTCTTCGCTCGGCTGACGCGAGCCGTCGCCGCCGGCGATGGTGGTGGCGCCGTAAGGCGTACCGCCGCGAACCTGCGAGACATCAAATAGCTCCTGGGCGCCGTAGCCGATCGGCACAATAATCATCCCGTGGTGCGCAAGGGTGGTCCAGGTTGAGGTAATGGTTTGTTCCTGGCCGCCGCCGGTGCCGGTTGAGCTGAACACGCTGGCCAGCTTGCCGTACAGCGCGCCGGATGCCCACAGGCCGCCGGTCTGATCGAGGAAGGTGCGCATTTGTCCGGACATATTGCCGAAACGGGTAGGGGTACCAAAGATGATGGCGTCGTACTCCGCCAGCTCCTGCGGCGTGGCGACGGGCGCGTTTTGCGTTTTCCCGCCTGCTTTGGCAAAAACCTCTGCCTGCATGGTTTCCGGTACGCGCTTCACGACCACTTCAACGCCATCTACCTTGTTTGCCCCTTCGGCGACGGCATGCGCCATGGTCTCGATGTGTCCGTACATAGAATAATAAAGCACCAGAATCTTAGCCATTTGCATCACTCCTCGGTTGCGTTATGTGCCAGCCAGTTGACTGGCTATCTTTAAAGATAAGACTTGTGGCGAAGAGTGCAAATGCAACAATCATTTATTTGATTTATAACAAAATTGCAAAAAACGAGGGCTGTTGCAAAAAGATACATCTTTAGTGGCGCCATTTTAGGCTGTCATAAGAGCCGCTTAGCGCGCGCCTGGCGTAATAGCAGCAGTTCTTATACAAAATCTATTTCAGAATGTGACGATATCCCTCCGACGCGGTTTTCCTTCGCTAACCTTAAAAGCACGTGATACGCAACCCGTATCGCGGAGGCCTGAGCCTCGTGTTTCACCTAATGCAGCATGATGTCTAACCTAAATGGAGGTCAGTAATGGCAAACCATCGTGGCGGTGCCGGCAACTTTGCCGAAGACCGTGAAAGAGCATCAGAAGCAGGTCGTAAAGGTGGCCAGCACAGCGGGGGGAACTTTAAAAACGATCCTCAACGCGCATCCGAAGCGGGTAAGAAAGGGGGTAAAAACAGTCATGGTAGCCGCGAAAGCTAGCGTCCCCTGATTGTTTGCTGATGGGGGTTAATCTCCCGGGCCCGACCCCATCACCCTCGCCGCCGACGTCACGTCGGCGGTTTTTTTGTCTCTTTGCAGCTGCCGTTGAGCGGGAGGAACGCCCGGCTCACGGCGTAAACGCCTTAACCGGGCTACGGGTTTACCGTTGCCTGTGGACCGGTGTCCGGGGCAAGGCGCGTTAAGCGCCGCTTCCGTTAACGGGTCTTCAGGCTTCGCACGCTTTCATACCGGGGTGACGTTGGTTTGCCCGGCCTCACGCGGACGGCGGTTAAGCAGAGCGTGCAGCAGGATCGCGCCGAAGGTGGCCGTACCGATCCCGCCGAGGGTGAAGCCGCCGAGAGAAAGCGCGAAATCGCCCGCCCCCAGCACCAGCGTCACCGCCACCATAATCAGATTCGCGTTCTGGCTCAAATCCACGCGGTTCTGCACCCAAATTCGCGCGCCCGCGACGGCAATCAGGCCAAACACCACAATCGATGCGCCGCCGATCACCGGTCCCGGAATGGTATGGATCAGCGCGCCGAATTTCGGTGAAAATCCAAGCAGCATCGCAATCAGCGCCGCCGCGACGAACACCAGCGTTGAGTACACTTTGGTGACCGCCATTACGCCGATATTCTCCGCGTAGGTGGTCACCCCGCTGCCGCCAACCGAGCCGGAGAGCATCGTTGCCAGTCCGTCGCCGACGAACGCCCGCCCCATATACGGGTCCATATTGCGTCCGGTCATCCCGGCCACCGCCTTCAGGTGACCGAGATTTTCCGCCACCAGAATCACCGCTACGGGGGTGATCAGCATCATCGCCTGGCCGTTAAAGGTCGGGGCGGTTATCTGCGGCAAGCCAAACCACGCTGCCTGCGCAAGCAAGCTAAAATCCAGGGGCTTGCCCAGCCCGAGGCCGTTGGCCAGCAGCGCGTAGAGCGCGCAGGCGATAATCAACCCGACGAGGATCAGCAACCGCTGCAGCATTCCGCGGGTAAACACCGCCACCAGACCGATGCACAGCACCGTCAGCACCGCCATCCAGCCGTCAAATGGCGTCGCTGATACGCTGCGCACCGCGATTGGCGCGAGGTTAAGACCGATCGCCATGACTACCGCGCCGGTGACTACCGGCGGCATCAGCCGCTCGATCCAGCGGGTGCCGATTTTCATCACCACCAGGCCAATCAGGGTATAAACCAGTCCGCAGAGAATAATCCCGCCCAGCGCGACGCTGAGGTGCGGGTTAAGCCCCTGGCCGTTGAAACCGGTGACGGCGATCACCACGCCGACGAAGGCGGCGCTGGAGCCCAGGTAGCTCGGCACGCGCCCGCCGGTAACCAAAAAGAACAGCAGGGTGCCGACGCCGGACATCAGGATCGACAGATTGGGATCCAGCCCCATCAGGATTGGCATCAGAACGGTTGCGCCAAACATCGCCACCGCGTGCTGCACGCCCATCACCACGGTTTGCCCGACCGACAGCCGTTCATCGGGAGCGACGACGCCGGAGGCGGCGGAGGGGGAGGTTAACTGCCAGCGAGGAAAATCGAAGAGAGCCATGATGAGATCCTGGGTTTAGGGTTAACAGGCTGGACGCATCAGCGTGTGGTAGCCGCGGTCGAACCACATCAGTCCGCGCGGTTCCGGATGGCGTACAATCGCCGCCACTTCGCAAAACAGAATGTCATGAGTCCCGACGCTGACGATCTGGCTGATGCGGCAGTCGAAGCTGACCAGCGCCGCTTCCAGACGCGGGCAGCCGGTCGCGCCGGTTTGCCAGTCGGCGGCGGCGAAGCGCTCCGCCATCGGCGTTTTACCGCCGAAAACGTTCGAGAGTTCTTCCTGGCCAGCCGCCAGGGTGTTGACGCACAGCGCCTGGTGCTGGCTGAAGATCGGCCACACCGAGGCGGAGCGATTCAGGCAGACCAGCAGCGTGGGCGGCGCGTCGGTGACGCTGCAGACTGCGCTGGCGGTAAAGCCGGCGCGGCCAGCCGGACCATCAGTGGTGATAATGTTCACCGCCGCCCCGACGTGGGCCATGGCGTCGCGAAAGCTTTGTTTATCGGCAAGAGACATACGGGCTCCTTATGCCAGCTGGCAGGCATCATCAAACGGCAGACGCGGCAGGCGGCCATACAGCTTGCCGGGATCGCCGTAGCCGATATTGATCAGCAGGTTGCTCTTCCAGGCGCCGTCGGCAAAAAACGCCGCATCGACTTTGTCGCGGTCAAAGCCCGACATCGGGCCGGTGTCCAGGCCCAGTGCGCGGCAGGCGAAAATCAGGTATGCCGCCTGCAGTGAGCTATTGCGAAAGGCGGTTTCCTCCGCCATCTGCGGGCTGGAGGTAAACCAGCTGCGGGCGTCGCCGTGGGGGAACAGCTCCGGCAGCCGATCGTAAAATGCGCGGTCCCAGGCGACGATAGCGGTGACCGGCGCCTGCATGGTTTTCTCGACATTGCCGCTCGACAGGGCCGGGCGCAGCTTCGCTTTGCCTTCCACCGTGCGCACGAAGACGATGCGCGCCGGGGAGCAGTTGGCGGAGGTCGGCCCCATTTTCAGCAAGTCGTAGACTTCACGCAGTTGCTCGTCGCTGACCGGCTTATCCAGCCAGCCGTTGTGGGTTCGGGCCTCGGTAAACAGCGCGGCGCAGGCGGCCGGGCTAATGGCTTCGCTCATAGGTTCTCCTGGGGGACGGGCAGCATCGCGGCCAGCCCGTCGCATAAAATAGGGTTAAAGGTGGCGGTATCGGTGACGTTGCAGGCGTGGCCGCCCCAGGCCATTTCCGCCAGCTGGCTGCCGGGGATTGCCGCCTGAAGCACCCGGGAGCAGGAGGCCGGGACCAGCAGATCGTCAGCGGCGCTGATAATCAGCGTCGGACAGGTTATCGCTGCCGCCCGGCGCGAAAAGTCGGCCTGCTTGAGGGCGTTCAGCCTCTTCAACAGATTCTCTTTGCCCTGGAAATGGCTGATGGCGAGCGCGTCTTCCGCCTCCAGCCGCGGCAGGCGCGAGGCCATCCACTCCGCCGGGTAGAGGAACAGCGGCTGCGCCTCCACCCATGCCTGCGCGCCGCCCGCGTGCAGCAGGCGTTCGCGCACCAGGAAGCAGCGGCGGGTATGCGGGGAGAGCGTCAGCCAGCCATTTACCAGTACCAGGGCGCTTACCGCTGCGGGATAGTCCAGCGCCAGCTGTAGGCCAATTAGCGCGCCCAGGGCGTGGCCGACCAGCGCAAAACGTTCGATTCCCGCCGCCTGCAGCGCCGCGTTAAGCTCCTGCGCCATGGCCGCCATGCTGTAGCCTGTCGGCAGCGGGCCGCCGTTTTCGCCGGTGCCGTTATGGTCATAGCTCACCAGCTGATAGTGCGGTTCGAGCGCCGCCCGCTGCGGTAGCCAGTAGCCGCCCGCACCGCCGAGCCCGGCGCTCAGAACCACCACCGGCGCGCCCGGATAAGGCGCCGGGGAGATGTTCAGCTTCATCATGCCGGTTTCCCGATATGCGCGACGGTCGCTATCTCCACCAGCGCATCGGGCTTCACCAGCCCGCACTGAATGCAGAAACGCGCCGGTTTGTCGCCGGGGAAGAACTCCGCGTAGACCTCATTAATCGCGGCGTAGTTTTTCCAGTCGGTGATAAAAATGCTGTTGAACGTCACATCCGCCATACTGCCCCCCGCCGTCTCGATAACGCTCTTGATGGTTTCCAGCACGTGGCGGGTTTGCGCCTTTGGGTCGCCGATATACACCACGTTGTTTTGCTTATCGAACGGCAGGGTGCCGGAGACGTAAACCACGCCGTCGGCCAGCGTGCCCGGGACAAATGGGGCGATAGGCGTGGTGGTGCCTGGCGGAATAATCACCTGTTTAGGCATAACGTTTCTCCTCGGAAAAGGCGCGCGGCGCGGCGGGCTCAAGGGCGGTACAGAAGCTGGCGACATCGCTGACCCAGCCAAAGAAGGTTTCAATATTGAACAGCGCGGCCTGCTGGGCGAACGCTGGACCGGCCTGATGGGTGGCGTCCTCCAGCACGATGCCGAAATATTCGAGGAAGAAGCCGTCGCGCAGGGTTGATTCCACGCAGACGTTGGTGGCAATACCGGTAAACACCAGATGGCGGATGCCGCGGCTGCGCAGGATACTGTCGAGCGCGGTGTTAAAGAAGCCGCTGTAGCGCGGTTTCGGCAGCACGATATCGCCTGGCAGCGGTTTCAGCTGATCGACCAGCTGGTAGTCCCAGCCGCCTTTTGCCAGCAGCTTACCCTGCAGCTCCGGGTTCTTACGCATGGTTTTCAGCGCGTTGGATTTATGAAAATTCGGCGAGCCGGGGCCGCCTGCTTCTACGTACTGGTCGTCCCAACCGTTCTGGAACCAGATAATCAGCATCCCGGCGGCACGCGCGGCGGCCACGGCGAGGTTGATATTGTCGATAACCGGTCGGGTGGCGGAAACGTCAAATCCGGCGAGGTCGAGATAGCCGCCCTGGCTGGCGTAGGCGTTCTGCATATCGACGACGATCAGCGCGCTCTGCTGCGGCGCGAAGGTCAGGGATTCCGGGCGAGCGGGTAGGGTAATCATCAGGCAACCTCTTGAGTCATGGTGGCGATATGGTCGCGGCAGCGCATCAGCGGCTGAATGCGCTGACCAAAAGCTTCAATTCCGATCAGGAAATCATCAAACGTCAGCAGCACGCCGTCGGTGCCGGGAACTGCCGCCACTTCGTCGAGCATGCGGGCGACGCTGGCGTAAGAGCCGACAAGGGTACCCATGTTGATATTGACCGCCGAGGTGGGGTCGGCCATCTGGCGCACGTTGGTGTCGCTGCCGGAACGGGTGTCTTTCTGGCTCTGTTCGGTAAGCCACGCCAGCGCCTCGTCATCGGCGCCGGCTTTGTAATGATCCCATTTGGCGCGGGCCGCCTCGTCGGTCTCGTCGGCGATCACCATAAACAGGACGTAGGAGCCGACGTCGCGGCCGGTTTTTTCCGCCGCCTGCATCATGCGCGCGGCGGTGGGGGCGAAGGCGGCTGGGGTGTTGACCCCTTTACCGAAGCAGAAGTTGTAGTCCGCGTGCTGGGCGGAGAACGCCATACCGGCGTCGCTTTGCCCGGCGCAGATCACTTTCATCGGCTGCGACGGCTGCGGGCTGACGCGACAGTCGTTCATGGTGAAGTAGTCGCCTTTAAAGTCGCTACGCCCGGTCCCCCACAGATCGCGCAACACCTGGACATATTCGGTGAGATAGTCGTAGCGGCTGGCGAAGTAGTCGTCGCCCGGCCACATACCCATCTGCTCGTATTCGGGTTTTTGCCAACCGGTCACCAGATTGACGCCAAAGCGGCCGCCGGAAATGGAGTCGATGGTCGAGGCCATGCGGGCGACGATCGCCGGTGGCAGCGTCAGCGTGGCGGCGGTAGCGTAGATCTGAATGCGCGAAGTGACGGCAGCCAGCCCGGCCATCAGGGTGAAGGACTCCAGATTATGATCCCAGAATTCGGTCTTACCGCCGAAGCCGCGCAGTTTAATCATCGACAGCGCGAAATCGAAGCCGTAGTGTTCGGCTTTTTGCACGATGGCCTTATTCAGCTCAAACGTCGGCATGTACTGGGGAGCATGGGTGGAAATCAGCCAGCCGTTATTACCAATCGGAACGAAAACACCAATTTTCATACCTACCTCTCTGCATGTCGTTGAACAAGAAGGCGCGCGGCGCTGCATCCTGCATCTCCCCCAATCACCTCGCCTGAAAAATAAAGCAAAGGCGATGCCAGTTTTACAAAGGCTAATGTTATTAATGTGTTACTGGATGGTTGCCGAAAATAGCAGCAATAAAAGTGGACTGAATGGTCAAAATCGGTGCACGAAAAAACCGCAGTCGTGCGCAATCAGGGTGCAGAGAGTCGTGTCGGCGCTGGGCATTTGCTATGCTGATGGCGTGAAAAGAAGGAGATGACGAATGGCACAGGGCAGCGTGAAAAAGATCGGCAAACGTTCACTGGCGGTGAGCGCGAAAAAAGAGGCGATCCTGGCCGCCGCGCTCGATGCGTTCTCGCAGTTTGGTATCCACGGTACGCGGCTTGAGCAGGTCGCCGAGCTGGCCGGGGTATCGAAAACGAACCTGCTCTACTACTACCCGTCGAAAGAGGCGCTGTATATTGCCGTGCTGCAGCAGATTCTGGCTATCTGGCTGGCGCCGCTGAAGGCCTTTCGCGAAGATATCAGCCCGCTGGTGGCTATCGGCGAATATATTCGCCTCAAGCTGGAGGTGTCCCGCGATCACCCGCAAGCGTCAAGGCTGTTCTGCCTGGAGATGCTGCAGGGCGCGCCGCTGCTGATGGGTGAACTGACCGGCGATCTGAAAGCGCTGGTGGATGAAAAGTCGGCGATTATTTCCGGCTGGGTCGAGAGCGGCCGGCTGGCGCCGGTTGACCCGCAGCATCTGATCTTTATGATCTGGGCGACCACACAGCATTACGCCGATTTCGCCACTCAGGTTGAGGCGGTAACCGGCGCGACGCTGCGCGATGAGACGTTTTTTCAGCAAACCGTCGATAATGTCCAGCGGATGATTATTGAAGGGATCCGTGTGCGTTAATTGGCGGGCGGCAGCGGGCAGCTCTGATCGCCATCCTCGCACTGCAGCAGCGAGGCGAGGAACGACTCGCGCTCGACGGTTTTATCGGACATGCACTGGTTGATCAGCATCGGCTGTACGCTGCCGCCCTCAGCGCCGGAGGCGAGGAACTGACAGTCGGCGTCGCGTAGCGCAATCCACGACAGCTGCGCTTTTTTCAGCAATTCCTGCTGCTTGCCGGAGGCGCGCTTCAGCGCTTCCTGATACGTTTCATTTAATTTTTTGTCGTCAGCCTGGTACTGCGCGGCGGTGCACTGGTTCATTTCCGTTTGATTGCTGGCGTTGCTGCATTCGTCCGCCAGCGCATGGGTGCTTGCCAGCAGCGCGGCAAAAGCGAGTAAAGTGCGTTTCATTGGTCAACTCCCATAAAAAAAGCTCCCGTCCGGGAGCCTTAATTAACCACAGCCTGCGTCTGGTGTCATTAGCTGACATCGTGCCGTCTGCTTTCCCGGGGCCGGCGCAAAGCGCTTTGCCCGGGCTACAGGTACGCGCGGCCTGCGTTGGGGTAGCCCGGGTAAGGCATCAGCCGCAACCCGGGAAGCAGGCTTAGCCAATCGTCATCAGGCTGGCGTTGCCGCCGGCCGCGGCGGTATTGACGCTGAGCGAACGTTCAATATAGAGGCGCTCCAGCAGCAGATTGCTCTCGCCGCGGGCGAAGCCCTGCACCGAAACGATCGCGCCATCGCGCGCCGCTACCTGTTCGCACAGCTCCCGCAGCTGATCGGAATCGCCGTGGTAGATAACCGCATCGAAAGGCTCGGTCGTCAGGGTTTCCGCTTTAGCGAAGTGGATCCGCTCGCTGACCTCTCGCGGCAGCTTTTTCGCCAGCTCGCGCTGCAGAGGGGCGTCCGGCCACAGCACTTCGCAGCCAACGGCGGTCACGCCCGCCAGCTGGGTGAGCGCATCCTGCTCATTATCGGCCACGCACAGCACCCGGTCGCGCGGCATAAAGGTCAGGGTGTTGCGCTCGCCGGTTGGCCCCGGCAGCAGACGCTGGGTTCCGGCCTGCGCCTGCTCGCTGAACTGCTGGCACAGAGCCTGCAGTTCCGGGCGATCCGCCGCCCACTGCTGTAAAGCGACCAGCGGTTTTTCCAGCAGCGTCTTCAGCTGCGCGTCCAGCGGGTACTCCGCGTCCTGGCGGGCGAGGGTGATCCCGACGGCGTTCTGCGGGCGGCTGGAGAGCAGTCGGTACAGATACAGCGGACCGCCGGCTTTTGGACCGGTACCCGACAGGCCCTCGCCGCCGAACGGCTGCACGCCGACCACGGCGCCGACCATATTGCGGTTGACGTACAGGTTGCCGACGTTGGCGCTGCCGGTGACCTGAGCGATGGTTTCGTCAATACGGGTATGCACGCCGAGGGTCAGGCCGTAGCCGGAGGCGTTGATCTGCTCGACCAGCCCGTCCAGCTCGTTGCGGTTATAGCGCACCACGTGCAGCACCGGACCGAAGACCTCTTTTTTCAGCTCGTCGAAGCTGTCGAGCTCGATAAGCGTCGGCGGAACGAAAGTACCGCTGGTCCATTCACGGGAATCTTCGCCGTTTTCGCGCACCGCCTGGAAGACTTTGCGCCCTTTGGCGCGCAGCGTCTGGATGTGGCGCTCGATATTCTCTTTGGCTTCGGCGTCAATCACTGGCCCGATATCGGTAGTCAGACGGCCCGGGTTACCCATACGGCACTCGGCCATCGCGCCGCGCAGCATGGTCAGCGTATGGTCGGCGATATCATCCTGCAGGCAGAGTACGCGCAGGGCGGAGCAGCGCTGTCCCGCGCTGTCGAACGCCGAGGCGAGTACGTCAATCACCACCTGCTCGGTTAATGCCGAAGAGTCGACGATCATCGCGTTCATGCCGCCGGTTTCGGCGATCAGCGGCGTCGGGCGGCCCTGAGCGTCAAGCCGGCTGGCGATGTTGCGCTGCAATAGGGTGGCGACTTCGGTAGAGCCGGTGAACATCACGCCGCGTACGCGCTCGTCGGAAGTTAGCGCGGCGCCGACGGTTTCCCCGCGGCCCGGCAGCAGTTGAATAACGCCCGGCGGCACGCCCGCTTCCAGCAGGATAGCCACGCCCTGAGCGGCGATGAGCGGCGTCTGCTCGGCGGGTTTTGCCAGCACGGTATTGCCGGCCGCCAGCGCGGCGGCAATTTGTCCGCTAAAGATCGCCAGCGGGAAGTTCCACGGACTGATACAGACGACCGGGCCCAGCGGGCGATGAGTTTCGTTGTCAAAATCGTTACGCACCTGACCGGCGTAGTAGTGGAGAAAGTCCACCGCTTCGCGCACTTCGGCAATCGCGTTGCTGAAGGTTTTCCCCGCTTCGCGTACCAGGATGCCCATCAGAGTCGGCATCTGGCCTTCCATCAGCACCGCGGCGCGTTCGAGGATCGCCGCGCGCTCCTGCGGCGGGGTGGCGAACCAGATTGGCGCGTTGTTAACCGCGCTGGTCAGCGCCTGCTGAACTTCGTCATCGGTGGCTTCGCGCACGTAGCCGACGATATCTTTTGGCTCCGCCGGGTTCACGACCGCCTGCATTTCGCCTTCGGCCACCGGGTGCTCCAGCATCGGCAGCGCCTGCCATTTATGCAGCGCGCTGTTTAATAACGAGGAGGAGAGTGAGGCCAGACGATGCTCGTTGGCGAGATCCAGGCCGGCGGAATTGCTGCGCGCTTTACCGTAAAGATCGCGCGGCAGCGGGATTTTCGGGTGTGGCAGACCCACCTGACCTTCCTGCTGGGCCAGTTTTTCCACCGCGGCGACCGGGTCGGCAACCAGCTCATCCAGCGGCAGGGTGCTGTCGGCGATACGGTTAACAAATGAGGTGTTGGCGCCGTTTTCCAGCAGACGGCGCACCAGATACGCCAGCAGCGTTTCGTGGGTGCCAACCGGCGCGTAAATACGGCACGGGCGGTTCAGTTTGCCATCGGCGACCTTACCGGTGACCTGCTCGTACAGCGGCTCGCCCATGCCGTGCAGGCACTGGAATTCGTACTGTCCAGGGTAGTAGTTCTGCCCGGCCAACTGATAAATCGCCGCCAGGGTGTGGGCGTTATGGGTCGCGAACTGCGGGTAGATCAGGTTCGGCACCGCCAGCAGCTTTTTCGCGCAGGCCAGATAGGAGACGTCGGTGTAGACCTTGCGGGTATAGACCGGATAGCCTTCAAGGCCGTCCATCTGCGCGCGTTTGATTTCGCTGTCCCAGTAGGCGCCTTTTACCAGACGAATCATCAGGCGACGACGGCTGCGGGTGGCGAGGTCGATCAGGTAGTCAATCACGAACGGGCAGCGTTTCTGGTAGGCCTGGATCACAAAGCCAATCCCGTTCCAGCCCGCCAGCTCCGGCTCAAAGCAGAGTTTTTCCAGCAGATCGAGAGAGATCTCCAGCCGATCGGCCTCTTCGGCGTCAATGTTGATGCCGATATCGTACTGGCGCGCCAGCAGGGTCAGCGACTTCAGGCGCGGGTACAGCTCTTCCATCGCCCGGTCGTACTGGGCGCGGCTGTAGCGCGGGTGCAGCGCGGAGAGCTTAATCGAAATGCCCGGTCCTTCATAAATGCCCCGTCCGTTGGAGGCTTTGCCGATGGCGTGGATCGCCTGCTGGTAGGAGACCATATAGGCCTGGGCATCGTCGGCGGTCAGCGCCGCTTCGCCCAGCATATCGTAGGAGTAGCGGAAGCCTTTGTCTTCCAGCTTGCGGGCGTTGGCCAGCGCTTCGGCGATGGTTTCGCCGGTAACGAACTGCTCGCCCATCAGACGCATCGCCATATCGACGCCTTTGCGGATTAGCGGTTCGCCGCTCTTGCCGATAATGCGGTTCAGCGAGCGCGACAGGCTGGTTTCGTTATGGGTCGAGACCAGCCTGCCGGTAAACAGCAGTCCCCAGGTGGCGGCGTTGACGAACAGCGACGGGCTGCGGCCGATATGCGACTGCCAGTTGCCGTTGCTGATTTTGTCGCGGATGAGGGCATCGCGGGTGGCTTTGTCCGGAATGCGCAGTAGGGCTTCCGCCAGGCACATTAGGGCCACGCCTTCCTGCGAGGAGAGCGAGAACTCCTGCAGTAGGCTCTGAACCATTCCGGCGCGGCCGCTGGCGGTTTTCTGATTGCGCAGCTTTTCCGCCAGCTGATACGCGAGCTTGTGCGCCTGTTCGCCGAGAGTCTGCGGCAGGCGAGCCTGCTCCAGCAGCATCGGTACGGCGTCGGTTTCGGCCCAGCGCCAGGCGGCGGTGATCGACGCGCGGGAAACGGACTGCGGCAGGATCTGCTCGGCGAAATCGAGGAAGGGCTGATAAGGTTCGTCAGCCGGGTTACCGGCCTCATCGCTTTCGTTGGCCGCGCCGGACAGCAGCGCCGGCAGCTCCGGCAGCGTCTCGTCGTTTTCCAGCTTTTCCAGATAGTTGAAAATGGCCTGTTTAATCAGCCAGTGCGGCGTGCGGTCAATACGGCTCGCCGCGGATTTAATGCGTTCGCGCGTCGCGTCGTCAAGTTTTACACCCATGGTGGTGGTGCCCATGTCAGGAACTCCTGTAATAGAACGTCTTCGTGCCAAGATGAGGTTGCGTAGAAATATCTACCATGTTGCAACTTTGTGCAACCTTGTTAATTGATAAATGTGTGGCAGGTAGTAAAACGCCGGTAATGTTAAAAATAATGACGAAAATAGCAGGTATTTATCCCCTGTCTAATAAGGTATTTCTATGCGTCAGTTAACACTTTTGCGTGGTGCAACCGTTAAAAACGTGAGAGAGTGCAACCTATAACAAAATGAAGTTTGGTCCTGGAAGCATTTCGTGTAAATGCTGTGTTAAATCGTTTGTGAAAAAACAAAGCTTCCGTCAGGATACGGTCGCCCAATACAACCAATAGGCCATTGCCCCGTTCCGGTAGTGGATAAAACGACAAATTTGGACGCTGTCGACAAAAATTCTGGAGATTTTTACATGGCTATTAGCACACCCATGTTGGTGACTTTTATTGTTTATATTTTTGGCATGGTACTCATCGGTTTTATTGCATGGCGTTCGACAAAGAACTTTGATGATTATATTCTCGGCGGCCGCAGCCTTGGCCCATTCGTCACCGCGCTCTCCGCCGGGGCCTCAGATATGAGCGGCTGGCTGCTGATGGGGCTGCCGGGGGCGATATTTATTTCCGGTATTTCCGAAAGCTGGATTGCCATTGGCCTGACGTTAGGCGCATGGATTAACTGGAAGCTGGTGGCGGGGCGATTGCGGGTGCATACCGAGGCGAATAATAACGCCCTGACGCTGCCGGATTATTTTACCGGCCGCTTTGAAGATCAAAGCCGCGTGCTGCGAATTATCTCGGCGCTGGTGATTTTGTTATTTTTCACCATCTATTGCGCTTCCGGTATTGTGGCCGGCGCGCGTCTGTTTGAAAGCACCTTTGGCATGAGCTACGAAACCGCGCTGTGGGCTGGCGCGGCGGCAACCATTATTTATACCTTTGTCGGCGGCTTCCTCGCGGTGAGCTGGACCGATACCGTTCAGGCCAGCCTGATGATATTCGCCCTGATCCTGACGCCGGTGATGGTGGTGATTTCCGTCGGCGGTTTTGGCGATTCCCTGGAAGTGATTAAGCAAAAGAGCATCGAGAACGTTGATATGCTCAAGGGCCTGAACTTCGTGGCGATTATTTCGCTGATGGGCTGGGGGCTGGGCTATTTTGGTCAGCCGCATATTCTGGCGCGCTTTATGGCGGCGGATTCGCATCACAGCATCGTTCACGCTCGTCGCATCAGCATGACCTGGATGATCCTCTGCCTGGCAGGTGCCTGTTCCGTCGGCTTTTTTGGTATTGCGTACTTCAATAACAACCCGGCCCTTGCCGGTGCGGTTAATCAGAACGCCGAACGCGTCTTTATCGAACTGGCGCAAATTCTCTTCAATCCATGGATTGCCGGGATCCTGCTGTCGGCGATCCTGGCGGCGGTAATGTCGACCCTGAGCTGCCAGCTGCTGGTGTGCTCCAGCGCGATTACCGAAGATCTGTATAAAGCGTTTTTGCGTAAAAATGCCGGTCAGAAAGAGCTGGTATGGGTAGGACGCTTTATGGTGCTGGTCGTCGCGTTAATTGCGATCGCCCTGGCGGCCAACCCGGAGAACCGCGTACTGGGCCTGGTAAGCTACGCATGGGCAGGCTTTGGCGCGGCGTTTGGCCCGGTAGTGCTGTTCTCGGTGATGTGGTCACGAATGACCCGTAACGGCGCGCTGGCCGGGATGATCATCGGCGCGGTCACGGTCATCGTCTGGAAGCAGTTCGGCTGGCTGGGCCTGTATGAAATCATCCCTGGCTTTATCTTTGGTAGCCTGGGGATTGTGGTCTTCAGCCTGCTGGGTAAAGCGCCTTCCGCCGAGATGCAGCGACGCTTTGCCGAAGCGGACGCCCATTATCACTCCGCGCCGCCGGTGCGCGCGACCGCCGAGTAAGCCCCTGCAACCCCATCAAGCCCGCGCTCTGCGGGCTTTGTTATTTATGCCTCTTGCTAATCGTTTGAAAATACGCTGATATCTCAGCACAAATAACAATGAGGGTAGCGAAATGAGTTTCAGACAGGGTGCAGTGGCGCTGGTGCTGGCAGGATTATTGAGCGGCTGCGTAGCGCCTGCCGCGAAGACCACCCCGGCGGTCGATGCAAACGCCTGCCCGGCGGATAACGCGATGGTGCAAACCACGCTTTATTTCGGCTTAAGCCGTCCGGCCGGGAAGGATATCACCGCTCAGGAGTGGCAGCAGTTCGTTGACCGCGACGTGACGCCGCGCTTTCGCGATGGTCTAACGGTCTTTGACGCGCGCGGGCAGTGGCTGGGCAATGACGGTACCGTGGCGCGCGAGCAGAGCAAGGCGCTGATGCTGATTCACGGTAAAGATGCGAAGAGCGAAGAGGGGATTGAGGCGCTGCGCACTACCTATAAATCACGCTTTGCGCAGGAGTCGGTGATGCGCGTTGACCAGCCGGTGTGCGTACATTTTTAACTTGAATCCGATGACATTCCCGGGTAAGGCGCTCTGCGCCGCCCCCGGGATAACTGGCCAAACGCGCTTCGGTTACAGTACCAGTCCCGCAAAGCTGGCGGAGAGCAGGCTGACCAGCGTTGCGCCATACACCAGGCGCAGACCGAAGCGGGAAACGATATTCCCCTGTTGCTCATTCAGGCCTTTAATTGCCCCGGCGATAATGCCGATAGAGGCAAAGTTGGCGAAGGAAACCAGAAACACAGATAAAATTCCCAGCCCGCGCGGCGTCATACTGGCGGCTATTTTTTGCAGCTCAATCATGGCGACAAATTCATTGGCCACCAGTTTCGTCGCCATAATACTCCCGGCATTCAGCGCATCGCTAAGCGGAATACCAATCAGCCACGCCAGCGGATAAAAGACGTAGCCAAGGATCTGCTGGAAGCTCAGGCCAAATATCGTGGCGAATAGGGCATTAATCGCGCTAATTAAGGCGATAAAACCAATCAGCATCGCCAGAATAATCATCGCGACTTTAAAACCGGCCAGAATATATTCACCGAGCATTTCAAAGAAACTCTGCGACTCATGCAGTTTTTCAAGCTTGATCTCCTCCTCGCTGCCCGGACGCGTCGGGTTAATGATCGACAGCACAATAAAGGTGCTGAACATATTCAGGATCAGCGCGGCGACGACGTATTTCGCGTCGAGCATACTCATATAAGCGCCGACGATGGAGAGCGAAACCGTCGACATCGCGGTGGCCGACATGGTGAACAGGCGGCGTGAAGAGAGGTCGCCGAGCACGCCTTTATAGGCAATAAAGTTCTCTGATTGACCGAGGATCAGCGAACTGACCGCGTTGAAGGACTCCAGCTTACCCATTCCGTTAACCTTTGACAGCAGGGTGCCAATCAGGCGAATGAAAATCGGCAGAATACGCCAGTGCTGAAGAATACCGATGAGCGCGGAGATAAAGACGATGGGGCACAGCACGCCAAGGAAAATAAACGCCAGTCCTTTTTCACTCATGCCGCCAAATACAAAATTGGTACCTTCGGCGGCAAAACCGAGTAGGGACTCAAAAAAGGAAGCGATATTTTTCACTAGCCACAGGCCGCTTTCGGCGTGGAGAAAAAAGAAAGCCAGGGCAACTTCAATAACAATTAACTGGATAATATAGCGAATGCGGATTTTTTTACGGTCATAGCTGGCAAGCCAGGCAAGGGCGAGGATAACCACCAGCGCCAGCAGGAAGTGCAAGAATTGAGTCATGTCGTTTATTTCGCAGGTCAATAAGGCCGCCATTTAGCCACAGCTGGGCTGCCGGGTAAATATCTGGCGCTAAAAATCCCGTCCGCCTGACCCGTGGGGCCAGGGCTGCGAGATAATCGCGCAAGTCATTATTTGTTCGCGACTAATTTACAAATCGTCATCATTCACTCCACATTTCACTTGTGTTTCTGATTATTGTAATGATAATCACTATCAGAAATATTTACCTATCTTTGCATCAGTTGACTGCGGTTCACATTTAAGGGTGTTGGCATGTTTGTCCCATTTCTCATCATGTTACGTGAAGGCCTGGAAGCTGCGCTGATTGTCAGCCTGATTGCCAGCTATCTGAAACGCACCCAGCGCGGCAGCTGGATTGGCGTAATGTGGATTGGGGTGCTGCTTGCGGCGGCGCTGTGCCTGGGCCTGGGAATCTTTATCAACGAAACCACCGGCGAGTTTCCGCAGCGCGAGCAGGAGCTGTTTGAGGGCATCGTGGCGGTGGTGGCGGTGTGCATTCTGACGTGGATGGTGTTCTGGATGCGTAAAGTGTCGCGCAACGTCAAACAGCAGCTTGAGCAGGCGGTAGATAATGCCCTCCAGCGCGGGAATAATCACGGCTGGGCGCTGGTGATGATGGTCTTTTTCGCCGTCGCGCGTGAAGGCCTGGAATCGGTCTTTTTCCTGCTCGCCGCCTTCCAGCAGGATGTCGGGATCTGGCCGCCCATTGGGGCGATGCTCGGTCTGGCGACGGCCATCGTTTTAGGGTTCCTGATCTACTGGGGCGGTATCCGCATGAATCTCGGCGTCTTCTTCAAATGGACCAGCCTGTTTATTTTGCTGGTGGCCGCTGGCCTCGCCGCGGGAGCTATCCGCGCCTTCCATGAGGCCGGATTGTGGAACCACTTCCAGGAGGTCGCCTTCGACCTGAGCAACGTCATTTCGACGCACACGCTATTCGGCACGCTGCTGGAGGGGATCTTTGGCTATCAGGAAACGCCGACCGTCAGCGAAGTGGCGGTCTACTTTATCTATTTGATCCCGGCGCTGGCGCTGTACGTCTCGCCGCCGGGTAAAAAAACCACCGCATCCCGGGCAGCGTAGTCGGGCATCGCGGATTGCAATAGTGACAACATACTTATCGAAAGGGATGGTCATGATGAATCATTTTCGTCGTAATGCGCTGCAGCTTACGCTCGCTGCGCTGTTCAGCTCGGCTTTTTACGCCCAGGCGGCCGATATTCCGCAGGTCAAAGTGACCGTCACCGACAAACAGTGCGAGCCGATGAACGTCACCGTGAAGGCGGGTAAAACCCAGTTCATCATTCAGAACCACAGCCAGAAAGCGCTGGAGTGGGAAATTCTGAAAGGGGTGATGGTGGTGGAGGAGCGGGAGAATATCGCTCCCGGTTTTACGCAAAAGCTGACGGCCAACCTGCAGCCGGGCGAATATGATATGACCTGTGGTCTGCTGACCAACCCGAAAGGCAAACTGACGGTGACCGGCGAGGCGACCAAAGATGCCGCCAAAGCCGATGCGCTGCTCAGCCTGGGTGAGGCTATTACCGCCTATAAAGCCTACGTTACCGCCGAGACCGCGGAGCTGGTTAGCGGCACCAAAGCCTTTACCGATGCGGTGAAAGCGGGCGATATCGAGAAGGCGAAAGCGCTGTACGCGCCGACGCGCCAGCACTATGAGCGTATCGAACCGATCGCCGAGCTGTTCTCCGATCTTGATGGTAGCATCGACGCCCGCGAGGATGACTACGAGAAAAAAGCCGAAGATCCGAAATTCACCGGTTTCCACCGGCTGGAAAAAGCGCTGTTTGGCGATAATAGCGTCAAGGGAATGGATAACTATGCCGATCAATTGAACGCCGACGTTCTCGATCTGCAAAAACGCATTAGCGAACTGGCGTTCCCGCCGTCAAAAGTGGTCGGCGGCGCTGCCGGTCTGATTGAAGAAGTGGCCGCCAGCAAAATCAGCGGCGAAGAAGATCGCTACAGCCATACTGACCTGTGGGATTTCCAGGCCAACATTGACGGCGCGCAGAAAATCGTCGACCTGCTGCGTCCGCAGCTGCAGAAAGAGAACAGCGCGCTGCTGGCGAAGGTGGACGCCAACTTCAAAAAAGTGGATACCATTCTCAGCAAATACCGCACCAAAGACGGCTTCGAGACCTATGACAAGCTGACGGATGCCGATCGTAACGCGCTGAAAGGCCCGATCACCACGCTGGCGGAAGATTTGGCCCAGCTGCGCGGGATCCTGGGTCTGGACTAAGTCGATGGCTGAGCAAAAATATGATGTTAATGAACCGTCCCGGCGGCGGTTATTAAAAGGGATCGGCGCGCTTGGCGGCGCGCTGGCGATAACCGGCGGCTGTCCGGTGGCGCACGCGGCAAAAGACAATAGCTCTCCGGGCACGCTGTCGCCAAACGCGCGTATGGAAGCGCAGCCGTTTTATGGTCCGCATCAGGCCGGCGTGCTGACGCCGCAGCAGGCATCGATGATGCTGGTCGCTTTTGACGTGCTCGCCAGCGATAAAGCGGACCTTGAGCGGCTGTTTCGCCTGCTGACCGGGCGTATCGCCTTTCTGACCAAAGGCGGCCCTGCGCCGGAGACGCCGAACCCGCGGCTGCCGCCGATGGACTCAGGTATTCTCGGGCCGTGGATCGCGCCGGATAACCTGACGATCACCGTCTCGGTGGGGCATTCGCTGTTTGACGAGCGTTTCGGCCTGGCTAATCAGGCGCCGAAGGCGCTGCAGAAGATGACGCGTTTTCCGAACGATTCGCTGGATGCGGCGCTGTGCCACGGCGATCTGCTGCTGCAAATTTGCGCCAATACCCAGGATACGGTGATTCACGCCCTGCGGGACGTGATTAAGCACACCCCGGATCTGCTCAGCGTGCGCTGGAAGCGGGAAGGGTTCATCTCCGACAGCGCCGCGCGCAGCAAGGGTAAAGAGACGCCGGTGAATCTGCTGGGCTTCAAAGATGGCACCGCGAATCCGATCAGCACCGATAAGGCGCTAATGGATAAGGTGGTGTGGGTTACCGCCGACCAGGGAGAGCCCGCGTGGGCGACGGGCGGCAGCTATCAGGCGGCGCGGATTATTCAGTTCCACGTTGAGTTCTGGGATCGTACGCCGCTGAAAGAGCAGCAGACCATTTTTGGCCGCGATAAGCTGAGCGGCGCGCCGCTTGGGATGCAGCACGAGCACGACGTGCCGGATTACAGCAAAGACCCTGACGGCGATACCATTGCGCTCGATAGCCATATTCGTTTGGCCAATCCGCGCACCCCGGAAACGCAATCCAGCCTGATGATGCGCCGGGGCTACAGCTATTCGCTGGGGGTGACCAATTCCGGGCAGTTGGATATGGGGCTGCTGTTTGTCTGCTATCAGCACGATCTGGAAAAAGGCTTCCTGACGGTGCAAAAGCGCCTGAACGGAGAAGCGCTGGAGGAGTACGTGAAGCCCATTGGCGGCGGCTATTTCTTTGTTCTGCCGGGGGTTATCAACGATCGGCATTATCTTGGGCAATCGTTGCTCGAAGCCTGACGTACCTGCCCGCAAGGGCAGGGCGTTTTCTGCTGTTTTTCCATTCATTTTTTGTATTTCCTGCCTTGTTTCATTTTTCTGTAATCTTATAGTCGGAAACTCTCCTCAGCTGTGATGAGAATTATTTGTTGTCTGTATGTGAAAAATAAGTTGCGCTTAGAATTATTTCTGATGTACTTATTACAGGCGCGGTAGTTCTCGGCAGTAGTCTCGTTTCATTATGGAGATCGCGAATGCCCGATTGCTGTAACGGAAAACGTCAAACCCCAGACCGTACTCATCAGCACGGGAGCCCAACTTCCGGCCGCGATTTTCACACCGCAAAATCCTCCTCCTCTCGCAAAGAAAACCCGAACCCAGGCAAGGTTACCGGTGCGCGTAGCCGTGACCCTCTGCCAATTCGTCAGGCAAGCAATGGCTTACAAGGAAGCCAAACCTCAATCGTTAGTGCGCATAATCGCGTCGATCGTGGCGCGTGTGATGTAAACCAACAACGCAAGGTGCTATCCATGGGAAGACAAAAAGCAGTGACCAGAGCTCGTCGTGAGGCCAAACGTGTGCTGAGACAGGATTCGCGAAGCCATAAGCAGCGCGAAGAAGAATCGGTCACATCGCTTGTGCAAATGAGTGGCGTAGAAGCCATTGGCATGGCGCGGGACAGCCGCGATGCATCGCCAATCGAAGCACGGAATGAGGCTCAGGCGCATTATTTGAATGCCATCGACAATAAACAGCTGATCTTCGCCACGGGCGAGGCCGGGTGCGGTAAGACCTGGATTAGCGCGGCAAAAGCAGCTGAAGCCCTGATCCATAAGGATGTGGACAGAATTATTGTTACCCGTCCCGTTCTGCAGGCCGACGAAGATCTCGGCTTCTTACCGGGAGATATCGCCGAGAAGTTCGCTCCCTATTTCCGCCCGGTTTATGACGTGCTGGTGAGAAGGCTAGGGGCTTCCTTTATGCAGTACTGCCTGCGCCCGGAAATCGGCAAGGTGGAAATCGCGCCGTTCGCCTACATGCGCGGACGTACATTTGAAAATGCGGTAGTGATTCTGGACGAGGCCCAGAACGTGACCGCTGCGCAAATGAAGATGTTTTTGACCCGCCTCGGGGAGAACGTGACGGTTATCGTCAACGGCGACATTACCCAGTGCGACCTGCCTTCTGGAGTCCGCTCGGGCCTGAGCGATGCGCTGGCGCGTTTTGAGGAGGATGAGATGGTCGGTATTGTGCGTTTTACGACCGACGATTGCGTGCGCTCAACGCTTTGCCAGCGCGCGCTGAAAGCCTATTACTGAGTCCTTTTGAGTCTGCAAAGCCCGGGCGACCGGGCTTTGTTTTTAGCGCACTACAGAAGAGCCTGCAGCGAGGGGCTGGCCATCGTTGCTTCAAAAGGAACGATCTCGACTTTCGCTACGCCCGATTGCTGAAACGGATCCTGGCTCAGCCAGTTTTGCAGCGCATCCAGATCATCGCCTTTAGCCAGAATCACGCCGCCGGACCTGGGGATTTTACGCCCCGAAGCGAGAAATATTCCGTCAGCGTACCCTTGCTTCAGCCACTCCACGTGTGCAGCAAGCTGGGCGTCAACTTCCTCAAGCGGTTTAACGTAAGTCAGAACAACAACGGCAATGGTGCTCATATTCCTTCCTTAACATTTAAAGGTAACGCTGCAGAAGTTTATCATTAGCGTGGATGGGGTTTCTGGCTTTTTTCATCACGTTATCCAGGCGCGCTACAAACGAAAATAACGGCGGTTTACTGCTATAGAGCGGATAATTGTTGCTGACCTATAGCTCAAAATGTCCAGGTGATTGCCGCCGTTACGGAACCTTCATTGCGCCGGGAGACGAGCGGGCTGTCAGCGGCGTGTTCCCCGAGCCAGCTATAGCCGGCGCTGAGCGTGGAACCCCAATGCTCGTCATATTGATGGCTCCAGGTCAGCGCGTTATCGATGCCGTAAAATCCGCCGGCTGAGCGATAGGGGCGATAGCCGGAACGGAGGCTCTGCTGGTGGTCAACGCCGTAAAACGTATTGACGTACCGGCTGTCGCCAAACAGCGCGGCGGACTTTAAAGCAACGATATCTTGCGTGTTTTGAACCAGCAGGAGGGTGGCGGAAGTTTGATAATGCACGCCCTGGGCGTCGGTGAGCGGAAGTGTAGCCTTGCCTTCAACGGTGAGCCACGGCGTGACCGACCAGCCGACGGCAAAGGCGGTATTCATGTTGGCTTTAATATTACCCATCCCCTTCAGCGTATTAGCCCCATCGCGCCAGCTCGAGTTTTTTTCCGCTCGCCCGAGGTCGTAACCGAGCGTGTGCTCGAAGTAGAGGCCGCTGTCGCCTGACAGGTCGTAGCCTATGCCTTTTTGGCTATCAATAAAGAAAGCGCCTTTCCGACCCTGTATTACGGGAACCACCTGCCAAATCTGCTTGTCAGAACCGCTGTAACGAGGCGCGTACTTTCCCCCCACCCCGATAGTCAGCCCATCGGAAGGCGCGGCGGCTTCATCGGCGCGCGCGCCGGGCGTTATCACCATTAAAAACGGCACGACCATATACGGCGAAATTTTTCTGGCTATCATACTGTTCTCCATATGGAAACGGGCGCCGTCCGATCGGGGACGCCGCAGAATGCCGCTGCAGTATGGTTTTGCTAAATCAATAAACGGTCGGGATAGTGTTAAGAAACGGTCAAGGTGAACAGATGTTGTCCAGAAGAGTGCTGATAATTGAAGATGACGCCGACGCGGCCGGCGTGCTTGAGGCCTATTTACGCCGGGAAAACTATGACGTGGCGGTGACCATGGACGGACTCTCCGGGCTGGATATGGCGCAGCGCTGGAAGCCTGACCTGATCTTGCTGGATGTGATGCTGCCCGGGCTAAACGGAACCGAGGTGTTGGCCAGCTTGCGGCGAAAAAGCGATGTGCCGGTGATTATGGTGACCGCAATGGGAGACATGCCCGATCGTATTGGCGCGCTGCGCTACGGCGCCGACGATTATGTGGTCAAGCCCTACCACCCTGGCGAAGTGGTGGCGCGCGTTCAGGCCGTGCTCCGGCGTAGTCGCAAAGACGACGCCCGGGAAGACATTCTGCGTTGGCAGGGGCTGGAGGTCGATGTCGCGGCCATTGTCGCGACCGTCAGTCGCTCGGGGGAACCTGCGTCTATTCTCGACCTGACTCCGACCGAGTTTTCGCTTCTGGCCACGCTGATGCGCGCCCCCGTTCGCCCCTTTTCGCGACAATATCTGCTGGAGCGCTGCCTTCCCGAGAGCGAAGCGCTGGAGCGCGTGGTGGATACGCATATTTATAACCTGCGTAAAAAACTGGAGGCCGCGGGAGTATCCGGCGCGTTGGTCAACGTTCGCGGCGTGGGTTACAGGTTCAGACAACCATGATCAAGACCCGACACTCTTCTCTCTGGCGCTGGATTTGCGGGCGTATTCTGGCGCTGGCTATCGGCAGCGTGATTGTTATCGCCACCTGTATGTGGCTGCGCTTTGCCGTGCAGAACTACTGGATCATGTACAAAATGCCGCCCGCCTTGCGCGAGGAGTTTGTCGCGCTCAGCCGCAATCCTGAGGCCAATCCGGCGCGTTTTCATCAGATTGTCGATACCTGGTGGGGATTGAGTTATTCCACTCCCTCTATCGCCTCGGCGGACTGGGTGACCGTAGCGGTGTTGGTGCTGGTCATGATCCCCTTCATTGTTGTTATGGGGCTGCGCTACGCCCGTCCGCTATCGCTGCAGTTCAGCCGTCTTCGTGATGCGGCGAAGGATGTGACCGGAGGGCAATTTGGCCGCCAGGCGGAGCTGATTGAGGACGCGCCGGCGGAAATGATCCGCTTTGCCGCCGACTTTAACAAAATGACCGGCCAGCTGGCCCGCTACGATAAAGAACTCCGCGCCTCGCATGTGGCGATGGCGCATGAGCTTCGCTCCCCTCTGACGGCGGCGATTGGCCGTCTGCAGGGCATGCTGGATGGCGTTTTTGATACCCAGCCGCAGCAGCTGGAGATGGTGATGAAACAGCTCCAGCATCTGAATCGGCTGACGGATGAGCTGCATCTCCTTTCCCTCGCGGATGCCGGCAATCTGGTATTGGATGACCAGCCATTCTCTCTGGATGAGCTCCTTCAGGAGCGAGCCGCATGGTTAACGCCGCAGGCGGACGCTCAGCGCGTCACGATCGCCATTCAGCCTTCGCCGTCATGCCCCTTTCGCGGCGACGCCTTCCGCATGGGGCAGGTCTTTACCATCGTGATGGAAAATGCCGTTCGCTATGGGCGCAAGGGGGGCCATCTCGCCATTAAACTGCGCCGCGAAGAGGGGGCTTACCTCATCGATTTTGTTGATGACGGGCCCGGCGTGGCGCGGCATTTTTTACCGGAAATGTTCCAGCGCTTCACCCGCGAGGAGGCGTCCCGCGCCAGACACTCCGGCGGCAGCGGCCTGGGATTATCCATTGCGCGCGCTATCTGCGCGGCGCACGGGGGGCGCATTAGCGCGTCGTTACCGGCGAGCGGCGGTCTGCTGATTCGTGTTCATCTGCCGTACGATCCCGGCGTGGAAGAAAAGAGCCCGTCTTGATAATCCCTTGACAGAACGTCGAGCCATTCTCGATTAATGTGTCATGTAATGGCGCCATTTCCCGAACGGAGTGGCGTTATGTTATATGAGTTAGTTCTTTCCCTTCGTCAGTGCGTGTACGCTTTGCTCGGCGCCGAGCGGTCGCTACCCTGGTTTGCGCTGTTGCCGCCGATCGTACTGGCCCTGATGATCGTACCGCTGGTGGGCTGTGGCGATAAAAGCGGCGATAAGCCGGCTCCCGCCCGCCCGGTGCGCTACGTGGTCATCGGCTCCCCGGCAACGCTTCCCTCTCTGGAAAGAACCGGCGAGATCCATGCGCACGATGAGACGGCCCTGAGCTTCCGCACGGCGGGCAGGATGATGACGCGCGCGGTGGATATTGGCGATCGGGTCAATTACGGGCAGCTGCTGGCCACGCTTGACGATACCAGCGCACAAAACCAGCTGGATAGCGCGACGGCTGACGAAGAGAGCGCCAGAGCGACCGCCCGGGTAGCCGCGCTGAACGTTAGCCGGATGCAAAAACTCATCGCGACAGGGGCAATTGCCCGCTCCCAGCTCGACAGTGCGCGGGCGGACTGGCTGGTCGCCAGCGCCCGGGTGAAGAGCAGCGAGGCCGCTTTGCGCAACGCCAGGGAAAGCCTTGGCTGGACTCGGCTGACCTCTCCGGGCGAGGGGATCATTACGGCGGTCAGCGCCTCTCCCGGTCAGGTCGTCAACGCCGGTGAGACGGTGGTGACGCTGGCGGCCGGGCAGGCGCGCGACGTGGTGTTTGATATCCCGGATCCCGCTAAGATTGAGGCGCAAAAGGCGGAGGAATTTCAGGTTGCTTTGCTCAGCGATGCCGGAGTGAACGCTTTCGCCATTTTGCGTGATATTAGCCCACAGGCCGATCCCCAGACCCGGACATGGCGCGTCAGGGCTACTCTCAAGAAACCGCCCGCTGCGATGGCGCTGGGCTCCAGCGTCACGGTAAGGCTACCGGCATCAGGCTCGGCGGGTTACGCGGTACCGGCTTCGGCGCTGAGCCGTTGCGGAGAAAAACCGGCCGTCTTTGTGATTTCCCCGCAGATGCAGGCGCAGCTGCGCGTTGTCGTTCCCGCTAGCTACACGGCTTCTTTCGTTATCATCGCCTCAGGCCTTATGCCCGGCGACCGGGTTATTACCGCTGGCGTGAGTAAACTTCGTCCGGGGGAAAAAGTCGTCGCCGGAGAGAAGCAGCCGTGAAAATAGCGTCGTCAAAATATACCTTTAACCTCTCCGCCTGGGCGCTGGAAAATCCGCAAATGGTCAGCTTTTTTATGCTGCTGATTATAGTTATCGGTTCGCTCAGCTATACGCTGCTGCCGCGTAATGAAGATCCGGCGTTCACTATCAAAACGGCGGTGGTATCCGCACAGTGGCCGGGCGCATCGGTAACGGATACGACCCATCTGGTGACGGATGTGCTGGAAAAAAAATTGCAGGAAACGCCCTGGCTCGATTATATCGAAAGTGAAACCCGGGCCGGACAAACGGTTATCTATATTAATCTCCGCGATGACACGCCAGCGCAAAAAGTCCCGGCGATCTGGTATCAGATCCGCAAAAAAATGCAGGATATCGCGCCATCGCTGCCCGAAGGCGCGCAGGGGCCGAGCGTGAACGATGAGTTTGACGACACGTACGGCACGATTTATGGCTTTGTTCCTGACGGATATACCCTTCAGGAGGTGCGCCAGCAGGTGGAGACGATCCGCCGTGAACTGATGTCCGTGCCGGATATCGGCAAAACGGTTCTGCTTGGCGAACAGCAGGAGCAGATTGCGATCGCTTTTTCACCCGCCCGACTGGCCGGTATGGGGCTCAGCATTCAGCAGGTTACGGATGCTCTGCGGGCCCAGAATGCGGTAGTTCCGGCCGGCGTTCTGCGCACCGGGCAGGAGAAGATGACGATAAAAGTCAGCGGGGCGCTCAGGAGCGAAGAGAGCTTACGCGCCGTCACCCTGCGCATTAACCATCGCTATCTTCCCCTGACCGACATTGCCACCATCGAGAGAAGAGCGGCCGAACCGCCTTCTGCGGCGTTTCGCGTTAACGGGCGTCCTGCCATTGGACTGGCGATTTCCATGGCGCCAACGGGAAATATGCTGCGCTTTGGCGCGACGTTGAACAACAGAATGAGCGCCATCGGCGCCGGGCTGCCGCACGGTATCGAGATGGTGAAAGTGGCTGACCAGTCGGCGGTGGTCAGCGGCGCGGTAAGCGGGTTTGTCCGGGTGCTGGTGGAAGCCGTGCTGATTGTGCTGGCGGTTTCTTTTGTCTCCCTGGGATTAAGGGCCGGGCTGGTGGTGGCCGCGGCGATCCCGCTGGTGCTGGCGATGACCTTTGCCGGAATGATGCTGGCAGGCATCGGCCTGCAGCGAATCTCTCTCGGGGCCCTGATTATTGCGCTTGGGCTGCTGGTGGATGATGCCATGATCGCCGTGGAAACCATGGTATCCCGGCTGGAGGCCGGGGATACGCGACGGCTGGCGGCGACCTATGCTTTCAAAACCACGGCATTTCCAATGCTGACCGGTACGCTGGTTATGATTGCCGGGTTTATTCCCGTCGGTTTTGCCTCATCCAGCGCTGGCGAATACTGCTTTTCGCTGTTTGCCGTGGTACTGATGGCGCTGCTGAGTTCATGGATCGTGGCGATTCTGTTCTCTCCTTTGACCGGAGCATGGCTGCTGCCGGAAAAGTTTAAACATCATGCCGCGGGCCCGGGCCGAATGGCGCGGGGATATGGACGACTTCTGCGAACGGCGCTGCGCCACCGGCTCGCCACCCTGGGAATTGCGCTGGCCGCGCTAGGGGTATCGGTGTATGGCACAACGTTTATGCAGGGGGAGTTTTTCCCTTCATCCGATCGTCCGGAGCTGCTGGTCAGCCTGACGCTGCCGGCCAATGCTTCGCAGTCTGCCACGGAGAAACAAACGGAAAGGCTGGAACGGGCGCTTGCCGGGAATCGCAATATTGATCATTACTCGACCTATGTGGGTTCGGGCGCTATACGCTTTTACTTACCGATGGATGTTCTGCTGGATAATGAAAATACGGCGCAGTTGGTGGTGGTGGCGAAGGATCTTGCCGCCCGGGACCGCCTGCGGGAACAGTTAAATACGCTGCTGGCGACGCAATTCAGCGATCTGACTTCGCGCGTTTCGCCGCTGGAGCTGGGGCCGCCGGTGGGCTGGCCGATCAAATACCGGATCAGCGGTCCGGATTATCTCAAGGTCAGAGAGTATGCCGGGCGTCTGGCCGAGGCGATAGGGCGCTCGCCGTTAACCCGGGAGGTGAATCAGACCGCGGGCGAGCCGGAGAGAACCCTCGTTCTGCAGGTGAACCAGACTGCTGCGCGGGCGGCGGGGGTGTCGTCGCAGAGTCTGGCGCAGACGCTTAATACTGTCTGGTCCGGCACGACGGTGAAGTCGATAAGGGATGACGATCGGCTGATTGACGTGGTGCTGCGGGCGAATGATAGCGAGCGGTTGAATCTTGCTACCCTGTCATCGCTGACGGTGGAGGGGCGCGATGGACAAAAAATTCCCCTTGGCGCGGTAGCCACGCCGGACTGGGGAGTGGACGATCCGGTACTCTGGCGTCGGCAAAGGTTGCCGTTCATCACCGTGCAAACCGACCTCGCGCCGGGGATGCGGGCAGAAGGCGTATCGGACGGTTTGCGCCCGACGGTGGATAAACTGCGCGCGGGTCTACCCATCGGTTACAGCATTGTAGAAGGCGGGGTGGTCGCGGAGTCCGAAAAAGGCAATAGCTCGGTTTTTGATATTTTACCCGTCACCCTCGGGGTGATGCTGTTACTGCTGATGCTCCAGCTACGGCGCTATTCTCGTATGCTGCTGGCTCTGTTAATGGCCCCGTTCGGCTTACCGGGGATCGTCATGGCCATGCTGCCGAGCGATACGCCAATGGGATTTGTGGCTCTGCTCGGCGCGATCGCGCTGGCGGGGATGATTATCCGCAATGCCGTGATACTTATCAGTGAGGTCGATAATAATCTGGCTCAGGGTATGGAAAGCGAGGCCGCCATTATTGCCGCCGCAGAGCACCGGGCCAGGCCAATATTTCTGACCGCCTGCGCCGCGATCCTGGGCATGATCCCCATCTCTCACCAGGTCTTCTGGGGGCCGATGGCGTATGCCATCATTGGCGGGCTCATCGTCGCCACGCTCGTCACGTTAACCGTGCTTCCGGCGTCCTTTAGCATGTTGCTGGAGATGGGGAGATACTGGAAAAGGCGTCACGCCGCTTGATAAAACAGGTTGCTCCCGGTGGAGTGCAACAGGCGAAAAAAAGCCCGTACTTGCGTACGAGCTCTTCTTCGAAGATGGCGGTGAGGGGGGATTGACTCGCCGCGCTCGCCGTTACTCGGCCCATCCCTGGGCCTCGCCCCTTCGGGGTCAGCGCAGGCGCTGTTCAAAATTGCTCCCGGCAATTTTGTCGGGGCAGATTCCTCGCAGGCTCGTCATCTGTCCAACTGGCTGTCGCCAGTTGTCGAACCCCGGTCGGGGCTTCTCCTCCCCCCGGCAGGTGCTATATGCGAAAAAAAAGCCCGTACTTGCGTACGAGCTCTTCTTTGAGTATGGCGGTGAGGGGGGGATTCGAACCCCCGATACGTTGCCGTATACACACTTTCCAGGCGTGCTCCTTCAGCCACTCGGACACCTCACCATATTGTTTTGCTGCTCACCTTGGGTGGGCAACGGGGCGCTACTATAGGGAGTTGCGCTAAAACGGTCAAGCAGTATTTATTCTTTTGCTATCGTTCGGTTAAGCAATGAACACTGCCCCGCCGTAGTGCGGCGAGGCAGGCATTTTAACGCTGTGAATCAAGCTGTTCGATGTTCTTGACCACGTCCTGAGCTTTGGCGTAGCTCTCGATCAGCAGCTGGTATGCCGGGAAGACTTTGGTATACACCTCGGCCCACTCAGCGGCATCCGGTCGATTCCAGGTGCGCTGCAGTTCAGAAGCAACCGCCGCGGTATCCATTGGCACGACGCCAGCCTGGACGACGCGGGCGAGTGTGATTTCCTGCGCCATCTTGCTATAGGTACCGGAAGCATCAATGACGGCAAAAACCTTATAGCCATCGGCGACGGCGGCAATGGACGGGAACGCCATGCAGACGCTGGTAATGGTACCGGCGATAATCAGCGTTTTACGCCCGGTCGCTTTTACCGCGGCAACAAATTCCGGGTTATCCCACGCGTTAATCTCTCCTTTACGCGCAATATATTGCGCATGCGGCGCATTTTCATGGATCTCAGGGATCAGCGGGCCATTCGGGCCCTGCGGCACTGACGCCGTGGTGATCACTGGAATGCCGGCTAACGAGGCCATCTTCGCCAGCGCGGCGGCGCGCGCCCGTAGCTCCGGCATCGGCATATCGCCCACGGTCTGGAACAGACCGCTCTGGTGGTCGATCAGCAGCATGGTGGTATCATTGACATCAATAACCGGACGAGAACCATTAAAGTTAGCTGGGGTAGACATATTCTTCACCTCATTCAGTATCAGATTTGGCCGAAGCGGCCGCTATTAAAATCACGAACCGCTTCTGCGATTTGCGCTTTGGTATTCATCACAAACGGGCCGTAGCCCACGATCGGCTCCTGCAGCGGCTCGCCGGCCATCAGCAGTACTTTTGCGTTGGTACTGGCCGCGAGGTGGAGCGCTTCTCCTTTCTGGCTGAGCACAACCAGCTGTCCCTCGTGGGCGTTGCCCTCGCCGTTCACGACAATCTCACCTTCCAGGACGACCAGCGCCGTACTCCAGCCAGCAGGCTGATGCAGGGTGATCTCCTGACTCTGGTTAAGCTGAAGATCCCATACGTTCAGCGGAGAAAACGTGTGGGCGGGGCCAACCGTATCCTCGTAGCGCCCGGCAATAACCCGCATGCGGCCGGCATTGTTCGGCAGGTCAACGTCAGGAATCACATCAGCCGTAATGCTCTGGTATCCCGGATGCGTCATTTTGTCTTTAGCCGGAAGGTTGACCCAGAGCTGGATCATCTTCAGCTCGCCGCCGGTACGGGTGAACGCCGCGGAGTGGAACTCTTCGTGCAGGATCCCGGCGCCCGCGGTCATCCACTGCACATCACCCGGCCCAATAACGCCGCCTCTACCGGTTGAGTCACGATGTTCAACTTCGCCGGAATAGACCACGGTGACGGTTTCAAATCCGCGATGCGGATGTTCGCCGACGCCGCGTTTCTCCGTTCCCGCCGGGAAGTGATGCGGTCCTGCATAGTCAAGCAGCAGGAAGGGGCTTAGCTGTTCGCCGTGTGTCTGATAAGAGAACATTGAGCGAACCGGGAAACCGTCGCCTACCCAGTGCTGTGAAGGCGCAGTGTAGATACCTGTAATTTGTTTCATGGCAGTCTCCTGAATGTCTGTTTCTGATGTGAATAAGCATATATTCGCCACTAATAGTCCGCTAGATAGCAAAAACGACCTATACTGTTCTAAAAATGGAACGATGGAGGAAGGATGCAGGATCTTAATGATTTAGCCTGGTTTGTGCAGGTGGTCGATCACGGTGGATTTGCTGCGGCGGGAAGGGCGATCGATCAACCCAAATCAAAATTGAGCCGTCGAATCGCCCAGTTAGAAGAACGCCTTGGCGTACGTTTGATTCAACGTACAACCCGCCAGTTTGCGGTAACGGAAGTTGGGCTTACTTTTTATCAACACTGCAAGGCGATGCTGATCGAGGCGGAAGCGGCAGAACAGGCGGTGGAAACCCTGCGTTCCGAACCGCGCGGCAGCGTGAAGCTGACCTGTCCGGTAACGTTATTGCATGCGCATATTGGGCCGATGCTGGCACGGTTTATGGTGCGCTACCCGGGCGTCAATCTTCAACTGGAAGCCACCAATCGGCGAGTGGATGTCGTTGGCGAGGGCGTCGACGTGGCGATTCGCGTGCGCCCAAGACCGATAGAAGACAGCGACCTGGTGATGCGTGTCCTGGCCGATCGCGGGCACCGTCTGGTCGCCAGTCCCGGGTTGGTTGAGCGGCAAGGGCAGCCGCGGGTTCCATCAGAATTAAGCGATTGGCCGGGGTTGAGCCTGGGCGCAGGTAAACATCAGCATAAGTGGCAGTTGACCGGTCCAGAGGGCGCAAGGGCGGAGATCTATTTCACTCCCCGATTGGTGACCACGGATATGCTGGCGCTTCGTGAAGCGGCCATTGCCGGCGTTGGGGTGGTACAGCTTCCTTTATTAATGGTGCGCGATCAGTTGGCCGCCGGAGAGCTGGTGGTTGTCCTTGATGAGTGGCAACCGCGCAGGGAGGTGATCCATGCGGTGTTTGCCTCGCGCCGCGGGCTGCTGCCCTCGGTCAGGGCGCTGGTTGATTTCCTGAGCGAAGAGTATCAGCGGATGGAGGAGGATTAGCATTTGCCGCTATCCCGGCGGCGCTGCGCTATCGGAGAGAGTCTGAAGCCGCGGGATGGCGACTGTTCCCGGAGGCGGCGCGATGCGCCTGTCCGGGCTACCGGGCGGAGTGCAACAGGCGAAAAAAAAGCCCGTACTTGCGTACGAGCTCTTCTTCGAAGATGGCGGTGAGGGGGGATTGACTCGCCGCGCTCGCCGTTACTCGGCCCATCCCTGGGCCTCGCCCCTTCGGGGTCAGCGCAGGCGCTGTTCAAAATTGCTCCCGGCAATTTTGTCGGGGCAGATTCCTCGCAGGCTCGTCATCTGTCCAACTGGCTGTCGCCAGTTGTCGAACCCCGGTCGGGGCTTCTCCTCCCCCCGGCAGGTGCTATATGCGAAAAAAAAGCCCGTACTTGCGTACGAGCTCTTCTTTGAGTATGGCGGTGAGGGGGGGATTCGAACCCCCGATACGTTGCCGTATACACACTTTCCAGGCGTGCTCCTTCAGCCACTCGGACACCTCACCATATTGTCTTTCCCGTTGTTGCCGGGAACGGGCGCTAATTTAGGGAAATACGTATCTCCCGTCAATCAACTTTTTAAAAAAATCGACCGTTTAGCCAAACTTCAAGCAACTTGCTCTCTAAATGCGCGAGAATCGATTTTTTTGTCGCCATTCCCTTTTTCACACGCTCGCCTGACGAAATTTGCTATGCTGGCAAACCAATAGAAAACAATGAGTAAAACGCGACGCTAGCTTAACCTGCCGATAGCGTCAGCAGTCAGGAGCCCTTATGGATATCATCTTTTACCACCCGACGTTCGACACTCCTTTCTGGATTGCGGAGCTGGAAAAACAGCTCCCCGGCTCGCGAGTCCGCGAATGGAAATCCGGTGATAATCAACCCGCTGACTATGCGCTGGTCTGGCATCCGCCGGTTGAAATGCTGCAAGGCCGCAAACTTAAAGCCGTCTTTGCCCTTGGCGCCGGCGTTGATTCAATTCTAAGCAAACTGCGGGAAAACCCGGAAATGCTGCCTCTGTCGACGCCGCTGTTCCGTCTGGAAGACACCGGCATGGGTCTGCAGATGCAAGAGTATGCGGTGAGCCAGGTGCTGCACTGGTTCCGTCGTTTTGATGACTATCAGGCCTTAAAGCAGGAGGCGCGATGGCAGCCGCTGGAGGAGTATCAGCGTGAGGACTTCGCCATCGGCATTATGGGGGCGGGGGTACTGGGCGCGAAAGTGGCAGAAAGCCTGCAACGCTGGGGTTTTCCGCTACGCGTCTGGAGCCGTAGCCGCAAATCCTGGCCTCAGGTAACGAGCTTTGCGGGGGAAGCCGAGCTGGAAGACTTCCTGAGCGGTACACGAGTGCTGATTAACCTGCTGCCCAACACGGCGGAAACCGTTGGCATTATTAATAGCGCGCGCCTGGCGCAGCTGCCGGATAACAGCTATGTGCTGAATCTCGCTCGCGGGGTTCATGTGGTGGAAGAGGATCTGCTGGCCGCGCTGGATAGCGGCAAGTTAAAAGGGGCGATGCTGGATGTGTTCAGCCGCGAACCGCTGCCGGAAGGGAGCCCGCTTTGGCGGCACCCGCGAGTGGCGATGACGCCGCATATTGCTGCCGTCACCCGGCCTCTGGAAGCCATCGCTTATATCGCTAAAACCATCGGTCAGTTAGAACGGGGCGAAACGGTCAGCGGGCAGGTCGATCGCCAACTGGGATACTAAGCGATAGCCCCGCCTGAGCGGGGTTTTTGCTGATCATGGGCGCAGATTCCTGCTATTCTTGCCACAAACAGAGAAGGAGATTGTGATGTATCCTGTTGACCTGCACATGCATACCGTCGCCAGCACCCACGCTTACAGCACCCTGCACGATTATATCGCGCAAGCAAAGCGCAAGGGGATCAAACTCTTTGCCATTACCGACCACGGGCCCGATATGGCCGATGCGCCGCACTACTGGCATTTTATTAATATGCGTATCTGGCCGCGGCTGGTGGATGGCGTTGGCATCCTGCGAGGTATCGAAGCCAATATCAAAAATACCCAGGGCGAAATCGACTGTACCGGCCCGATGCTGAACTCGCTGGACCTGATTATCGCTGGCTTTCATGAGCCGGTATTCCCTCCTCAGGATAAAGCGACGCATACCGAAGCGATGATCGCCACGATAGCGAGCGGCGCGGTGCATATCATCAGCCATCCGGGTAACCCTAAATTTCCCGTGGATATCCCTGCCATTGCCGCCGCCGCGGCGAAGCACCATGTGGCGTTGGAAATCAATAACTCCTCTTTTGTCTCGTCGCGTATCGGCAGCGAAGATAACTGCCGTGCCGTTGCGGCGGCCGTACGCGATGCCGGTGGCTGGGTGGCGCTGGGCTCGGATTCCCATACGGCATTTACGCTCGGTGAATTTAGCGAATGCCGAAAAATTCTTGATGCCGTCGGTTTTCCGGAAGACCGAATTCTTAACGTAACGCCCCGGCGTCTGCTTAATTTTCTTGAATCGCGCGGCATGCCTGCGATTCCTGAGCTGGCTGAACTTTAATTTGAATAACTGGAATAAATGAATGAACGAGTTTTCAATCCTCTGCCGCGTGCTGGGCTCTCTCTATTATCGTCAGCCGCAGGACCCGCTGCTGGTTCCGCTCTTTACCCTTATCCGCGAAGGGAAGCTGGCGGCGAGCTGGCCGCTGGAACAGGATGAACTGCTGGAGCGCCTGCAAAAAAGCTGTGATATGCAGTCGCTGGCCGCCGAATACAACGTGCTGTTTGTCGGTGAAGAGTGCCGCGTGGCGCCTTACCGTAGCGCATGGGTAGACGGCGCGACGGAAGCTGAAGTCCGTGGTTTCCTCGCCGCGCATGGCGTACCTACGGGGGAGGGGGCGGCGGATCATTTCGGCTCCTTACTGCTGGCCGCTTCCTGGCTGGAAGATCACGCGGCGGAAGATGAAAGCGAAGTTCTGGAAACCCTGTTCGCGGAATATATCCTGCCCTGGTGCGGTGAGTTCCTGGGCAAAGTTGAAGCGCATGCCACCACGCCGTTCTGGCGCACGATGGCCCCGCTGACTCGCGAAGCGGTCTCCGCCATGTGGGATGAGCTGCAGGAAGAAAACGAACAATAATTTGTGATTAAAATCACACTTTAAATGCAATGAAATATTTTTGATTTCATTTAGTGTGCTCTGAGTCGCATTTGACGGGTGCGTTTCTGCTATGATACGCGCCATGAACATACTCTTCGCAATCGCATTAACGACAGGCATTCTCTCCGGTATCTGGGGATGGGTGGCTGTCGCACTGGGTCTGCTGAGCTGGGCGGGGTTCCTTGGCTGTACGGCTTACTTTGCCTGTCCGCAAGGTGGGTTAAAAGGGCTGTTTATTTCAACCTGTACGGTCATGAGCGGCGTTGTGTGGGCGCTGGTAATTATTCACGGCAGCGCGCTGGCGCCGCAGCTGGAAATTGTCAGCTATATTATGACCGGCATCGTGGCGTTTTTGATGTGCATTCAGGCGCGTCAGCTGATGCTCTCTTTTGTGCCGGGAACTTTTATCGGCGCGTGCGCGACGTTTGCCGGCAGCGGCGACTGGCGTTTGGTTGTGCCTTCACTCGCGCTGGGTCTGGTATTTGGCTACGCCATGAAAAATAGCGGCCTGTGGCTGGCGACCCGGGCTGAGAAAAATAAATCTCTTGCTAACCAAAGCAGCTAATCGCTTTTAATTTATCCCCGTCTCCATCACAAAAGGGCCCGCCGGGCTCTTTTGCTTTTTTGCTGCCTGTTTACCCCATCATTAATATTCCCTGTATTCTATTTTTCCTTATATATCTGAGACTTTAACTGTACCGACAGTCAGTGAATCGATTTTGTTAGCATATTTAAATAAATGATATTTTTTGTTTTCAAATTGTTAATATAATTAACTTGAAGTAAAAAAATATAACTCGATGCACTCATGGATGGCTGGTGCTTTTCAGTAGCTATACCGATATGCAGAGGAGTTTTATAATGAAAACAATCATATATGCACCACTTGCCGCGCTGTTTATTTTACCTTCTTTTGTTAACCCTGTGCTCGCAGAACAGACCGTGGCTGGCGTCATCCATTTTTACGGGCGGGTGGTGGAAGCACCCTGCCAGCTCAATACGATAAAAGACCAGATTATTATGGATTGCCCGAGGGCGGATGCGATTAAAATTTCTGCTCAACAGCTTGAGAAAGGGAATATACACAACGAAAATATTCGCTCTGCGCAATTAAGATATATTAATCCGCAACGGACCCTCGCTATTCTGGATGTTGATTATCGGTAACCCTCTGCCCCCAGGCTTTCGTCCCGGGGGCTATCGTGCCATATTATCCTCGTGTATTCATTTGAAGACCTATGCCGACAGGAGGAGAAATGGCTGTTCAACCTGAGGTTGTTCTCGGCGATATTACAAAGCTCGCGGTGGACGTTATCGTCAATGCGGCAAACCCGTCGCTGCTTGGCGGTGGTGGCGTGGACGGCGCGATTCACCGCGCGGCAGGGCCAGAACTGCTTGCTGCCTGTAAAGTGGTGCGGCAACAGCAGGGAGAGTGTCCGCCAGGTCATGCGGTGATTACGGCGGCAGGAAATTTGCCCGCCAGCGCGGTTATTCACGCCGTTGGACCCATCTGGCACGGCGGTGACAGGCAGGAGGCGGAGTTACTGGCTGACGCCTATAAAAATAGCCTGCTGCTGGCTTCGGCAAACAATTATCGTTCTATTGCATTTCCTGCTATCAGCACCGGCGTTTATGGTTACCCTAAAGAGGCCGCCGCGGAGATAGCCGTACGGACGGTGAATGCTTTCCTCACTCGCTATAACCCGCTGGAACGCGTGTGTTTCGTATGCTTTGATGCCGAAACCGCCGGCATCTATACGCGATTACTTGAGGCAAGTCGCGCGCAACTCGGCCATCAGAATAAGATATGATAGTTTCCTGCGCAGGCCTGGAATTATCATAACGGGAGAGGTATCGGTGGCTGAAGGGAAGGTTCTACAAAAGCAACGGCTTCGGCGGATGGAAATCGTAGCCGCGGCACAGAAATGCTTTGCGGAAAAGGGCCTGCACGGCGCCTCCGTAGCGGATATTGCGCATCAGGCTGGCCTTAGCGTAGGTCAGCTATATCGCATTTTCGCCAGCAAAGAAGAGATCGTTGAAGTCATCGTCAGTGAGATCGTGAATGCCAGAGTGGGCGAAATCGTTGCCGGGAATCATGATTTAGCCCGCATGGCTTCAGTATTAGCCGGCGCGACACTCGTGACCGGGTCTACGAAAAACGATAATTATCTGCTGATGGAAATTAACGCCGAGGCGTCCCGAAATCCACGCCTGCGCGAAATCATGAACCAGGCCGATCGCCGCCTGAAAGAGGAGGGCGGGCGGCTAACCCGGCACTATCACCCTGAGATGACCGAGGCGCAAATTAGCGTCGCCTGCGAATTTATCGCGATATTAACCGAAGGGGCTGCCTATCGTTGCGACTTTGCGACGACCCCGACGGTAGATAAAGCAGCAATGGAAAACCTGTACCGCGATGTTTTTCAACTGCTGTTTGCACAAAAATAGCGCTGCTATGTGCGTTCCACACAGCAGCTTGCTGTTTCAACTGGCGGATATTTGCGGCTTAGCCGTCTTTTGCTGGAATTTTCCGGAGAAAAGGAAGCGCAACAGCGGTATCCGCAGATGGATTTCATATAGCACCAGAGCAATCCCGACCACAAAAACCAGCCCGGTCATAAACCCAAGGGTATTCGATTTAATGACCGGCGCTATCCACGCCCCGTAGAGAAGGGTCAGCGGGTGGTGCACCAGGTAGATAAATAGCGATGCATTAACGAAATAGGTCACCCGCGCTGACTGGAAATTCAACAAGCGGTGGCCAAGCGAAAAGACCACGTTGACCATCCATAGCCCCAGCACCATGGTAATCACGTACTCCGTCTCATACATCCAGCCGTCGCCAGAGCCGTACTGCTGATTCAGCCGATAGGCGATAAACCCGAGTAAAGCCGCCGCAAAGCACCATGGCGATGGGGTTGTAAACATCGTCTTCAGGCGCGCGTTAATAAACGTCTGGGCGCCGAGGATAAAGAAAGGCAGATAGAATAGCGTCTGCATCACGATGAAGTTGAACAGGCCATTGCTAAGAATGGGCGGGTAGAGGATAAAAATGGTGCGGCGAATGACCGCATACAGCACGCCCAGCGCGAGAAAAATCATCGACAGTTGGCCTAATGTGACGGTGTCACCAAAGGTTGGTGCCGCGGCAGAACGCGGGCGCGTCAGCCATTTAAACATCACTACGCCCAGCGACGTCAGAACCACCAGCACTAACAAAAACCATAAGTGGGAAATCAGCTCCCAGGCGAGGGTGTTGAATTTGTCATAGCCGGAAAGCGTGTGCCAGTTATCCGCCTTACCGTTGACGTACTGCAGCATAATAAACTGCGGTAGGGTCAGGAGGGGGATCGCGGTTAACATGGGGATGCCGACGCGCTCAACGCGGACTTTCCACCATTTCTTCAGCGGATAGCGCAGAAAAAGCATGTAGGAAAAATAGCCGGAAATCACAAAGAAGACCTGCATGCGAAAGGCATGAATGAAGTCGTTAAACAACGTCAGCCACCATGAAGGCTCGGCGCTGTTAACATGCCAGCTGTGACTGGAGTAAATGAGCGAAATGTGAAAAGGGATACCCAATAGCATCAGCCATGCGCGGATGCTATCGAAAAAATATTCACGCTGTACCGGAGTATTATTCATACAATATCACTACATTCTCAGACAATTCGTCTTATCACTCAACGTGATAACGTTTAAATTCACTGCAACCCTACATGAACTCTGGTTAACTGTCTCCAGGATAAGCACGCAAAGTGCAATCGGGGCAGTGAACTGTGTATTCCCTGTGCCGCCATGCCGAACAATGCAGGGATTATGTTGTCGGAATGCCTGAGTTTCCATTAAAATAGATCGGATCGATTTAAGCACACAAAGGGGGAAGTGCTTACTTATATGAAACATAAACCACAGATGATGAAAATGCGTTGGTTAAGCGCAGCCGTAATGTTGTCCCTGTGTACTTCATCTGCATGGGCTTTCAGCATTGATGACGTCGCAAAAGAGGCACAAACGTTAGCCAGCAAAGGCTTTGAAGCGCCTAAAAGTAACCTGCCCTCTGCCTTCCGCGACATGAAATATGCGGACTATCAGCAAATTCAGTTTAATCACGATAAAGCTTATTGGAATAATCTGAAAAGCCCGTTCAAACTCGAGTTTTATCACCAGGGAATGTATTTCGATACGCCGGTCACCATTAATGAAGTGACGGCAACCAGCGTGCGCAAAATTAAATACAGCCCGGACTATTTTAATTTTGGCAACGTGCAGCACGATAAAGACACGGTTAAAGACCTCGGCTTTGCGGGCTTCAAGGTGCTGTATCCGATCAACAGCAAAGACAAGAACGATGAGATCGTCAGCATGCTCGGAGCCAGCTACTTCCGCGTGCTCGGCCAGGGTCAGGTATACGGTCTTTCTGCCCGTGGGCTTGCGATCGATACCGCGCTGCCGTCTGGAGAAGAGTTCCCGCGTTTTCGTGAATTCTGGATTGAGCGTCCTAAAGCCACCGATAAACGTCTGACGATTTATGCGCTGCTTGATTCCCCACGCGCAACCGGCGCCTATCGTTTTGTGATCATGCCCGGTCGCGATACCGTGGTGGACGTGCAGTCTAAGGTCTATCTGCGTGACAAAGTCGGTAAGCTGGGCGTGGCTCCGCTGACCAGTATGTTCCTGTTCGGGCCGCATCAGCCGTCTCCGACTACCAACTATCGTCCGTCGCTGCATGATTCAAATGGGCTTTCGATCCTTGCCGGCAACGGCGAATGGATCTGGCGTCCGCTGAATAATCCGAAGCACCTCGCCGTCAGCAGCTACGCAATGGAGAATCCGCAGGGGTTTGGCCTGCTACAGCGCGGCCGCCAGTTCTCGCGTTTTGAAGATCTTGATGACCGCTACGATCTGCGCCCAAGCGCGTGGATTACGCCGAAAGGTGATTGGGGTAAAGGGAAAATCGAACTGGTCGAAATCCCGACCAACGATGAAACCAACGATAACATCGTGACCTACTGGACGCCGGATCAACTGCCGGAACCCGGCAAAGAGATGAACTTCAAATACACCATCACTTTCAGCCGCGACGAAGACAAGCTGCATGCGCCGGATAACGCCTACGTGATGCAGACCCGCCGCTCTACCGGCGATGTCAAGCAATCGAACCTGATCCGCCAGCCTGATGGCACCATTGCCTTCATTGTTGATTTCACCGGCGCCGAGATGAAAAAGCTGCCCGCAGATACCCCGGTAACCGCGCAGGCAAGCATCGGTGATAACGCTGAAATCGTCGAAAATACCGTGCGCTACAACCCGGTAACTAAGGGTTGGCGTATGATCCTGCGCGTCAAAGTGAAAGATCCTAAGAAAACCACGGATATGCGCGCTGCGCTGGTCAATACCGACCAGACGCTGAGCGAAACCTGGAGCTATCAGCTGCCTGCCAATGAATAAGATAACGAAGTACATCGACGCATTGCCGCTGTCGGATGCAGAAAAACGCGCGTTACCTGACGTAAGTCTGCAGGCCGTACATGAAGCACTGGACGCTGAACATCACGTTTTTAAACGCGAAGATGACGCCCCGCTGGGGTCGGTAAAATCGCGGCTGGAGCATAGCTGGCCTGATTCGCTGGCCGGTAACCAGCTGGTTAAGGATGACGAAGGGCGCACTCAGTTGAACGCCATGCCGAAAGCAAAACGTTCCTCTATGTTTCCGGACCCCTGGCGTACCAACCCGGTCGGCCGTTTCTGGGATCGGCTGCGCGGACGCGACGTGACTCCGCGCTATCTTTCTCGCCTGAGCAAAGAAGAGCAGGAGAGCGAGCAGAAATGGCGTACCGTCGGCTCTATCCGCCGCTATATTCTTCTGCTGCTGACGCTGGCGCAGACCGTTGTGGCGACCTGGTACATGAAAACCATTTTGCCCTACCAGGGCTGGGCGCTGATTAACCCGGCCGATATGGTGGGGCAGAATCTATGGGTTTCCTTTATGCAGCTGCTGCCATATGTGTTGCAGTCGGGGATCCTGATTCTGTTCGCCGTGCTTTTTTGCTGGGTTTCCGCTGGATTCTGGACCGCGCTGATGGGCTTCCTGCAGCTGCTGATCGGGCGCGACAAGTACAGTATCTCAGCCTCGACCGTTGGGAATGAGCCGTTGAACCCGGAGCATCGCACGGCGCTGATTATGCCGATCTGCAACGAAGACGTTGACCGCGTGTTCGCGGGCCTGCGTGCGACCTGGGAGTCGGTAAAGGCCAGTGGCAACGCCGAGCACTTTGATGTCTATATCCTGAGCGATAGCTACAACCCGGACATCTGTGTGGCGGAGCAAAAAGCGTGGATGGAGCTCATTGCTGAAGTTCAGGGCGAAGGGCAGATCTTCTATCGCCGCCGCCGCCGCCGCGTGAAGCGCAAAAGCGGTAACATTGATGACTTCTGTCGTCGTTGGGGGAGCCAGTATAGCTATATGGTGGTGCTGGATGCCGACTCCGTGATGAGCGGTGAGTGCCTGAGTGGCCTGGTGCGCCTGATGGAAGCGAACCCGAATGCCGGCATCATCCAGTCATCGCCGCGCGCGTCGGGCATGGATACGCTTTATGCGCGCTGTCAGCAGTTTGCCACCCGCGTCTACGGCCCGCTGTTTACCGCCGGTCTGCATTTCTGGCAACTGGGCGAGTCGCACTACTGGGGACACAACGCCATTATCCGGGTGAAACCGTTTATTGAGCACTGTGCTCTCGCGCCGCTGCCGGGTGAGGGTAACTTCGCAGGTTCCATTCTGTCGCATGACTTCGTGGAAGCGGCATTGATGCGTCGCGCCGGATGGGGGGTATGGATTGCTTACGATCTCCCAGGCTCTTATGAAGAGCTTCCGCCGAACCTGCTTGACGAGCTGAAGCGCGATCGCCGCTGGTGTCAGGGTAACCTGATGAACTTCCGCCTGTTCCTGGTCAAAGGGATGCACCCGGTTCACCGAGCGGTATTCCTGACCGGCGTGATGTCATACCTGTCGGCGCCGCTGTGGTTCATGTTCCTTGCGCTCTCTACTGCGCTGCAGGTTGTGCATGCGTTGACCGAGCCGCAGTACTTTTTGCAACCGCGTCAGCTGTTCCCGGTCTGGCCGCAGTGGCGCCCGGAGCTGGCTATCGCCCTGTTTGCTTCAACCATGGTGCTGCTGTTCCTGCCGAAGCTGCTGAGTATTATTCTGGTGTGGTGTAAAGGGCCGAAAGAGTACGGCGGCTTTATCCGTGTGACCCTTTCTCTGCTGCTGGAGGTGCTCTTTTCGGTGCTGCTGGCGCCGGTACGCATGCTGTTCCACACCGTGTTTGTGGTTAGCGCGTTCCTCGGCTGGGAAGTGGTGTGGAACTCGCCGCAGCGTGATGACGACTCGACTCCGTGGGGCGAAGCGTTTATGCGTCACGGCTCGCAGATGCTGTTGGGGCTGGTTTGGGCGGTGGGTATGGCGTGGCTGGATCTGCGTTTCCTGTTCTGGCTGGCGCCGATCGTGGTCTCGCTGATTCTGTCGCCGTTCGTGTCGGCCATTTCCAGCCGCGCTACCATTGGCCTGCGCACCAAGCGCTGGAAGCTGTTCCTGATTCCGGAAGAGTATTCGCCGCCGCAGGTGCTTAAAGATACCGATGCTTACCTGACGCTTAACCGTCAGCGTTCTCTGGAAGATGGTTTTATGCATGCGGTATTTAACCCATCATTTAACGCGCTGGCAACGGCGATGGCTACCGCGCGTCACCGCCACGGGCATATTCTGGATATTGCTCGCGAGCGCCATGTTGAACAGGCGCTCAACGAGACGCCGGATAAGCTCAACCGCGACCGTCGTCTGGTATTGCTAAGCGATCCGGTCACGATGTCTCGCATGCACTATCGCGTGTGGGCCGCGCCGGAGAAATACTCTTCGTGGGTGGGTGCCTATCAGCAGCTGACGCTGAACCCGCTGGCGTTAAAAACGAAGTAAGCCGTAGGTAAAGGAAAATACCGGCAATGGTGCCGGTATTTTTTTATCTGAGAATCGAGGTTGTTGATGAGAGTTTTACTGGTTATCGCAATGACGCTGCTTATCAGCGGCTGCGGTAGTATTATCAGTCGCACAGTGCCTGGGCAGGGGCATGGAAACCAGTACTATCCCGGCGTTCAGTGGGATGTCCGCGATTCCTCATGGCGCTATATCACCATTCTCGATCTGCCCTTTTCACTGGTATTTGATACGCTACTGCTGCCGCTTGACGCCAGTCATGGCCCCTATAACTAATTAGCGTTCATCCCATTCATCGGCTGCGGCCTGGCCCTCTTCAGTATCGAGAGAGGGTTCAAGCTGAAATTCGCCTTCATCCCATTCGTGCAGCGTGTTTTCTTCCAGCCACTCCTGGCGAAGCTCAATCTCATCATAATCGCCGTCAAAGACGCTTTGCGCTGCCTGACCGCTAAGAACAGGCAGGCATTCACCCTGTTCATCCTCGTCGGCAAAAAATTCTGCCTGCCAGGCAATGTCGCCGTCCTGGAGTACGTATTTCTGAATATTTAATTGCTCGATGCTGGCGTTCTCTTCGTCGCTATCGGGATTATTAGCCAGAAACTCCTCGCGGGCTGCATCGATTGCTTCTTCAAGCGTGGCATAGAACATCGAATCCTTTGGCATGGCTAACCTCCTAAGATGAATAGAAATGAACACGATTCAATCTATAGAATGCGGTTGGCGATGCGTCAAGGATGGGGCATTAATTTACCGAATGCGTGCCGGAACCCGGATTGTTGGTTGCCCGAGGGCGGCGAGAGCGGCCGAGAGTCAGGGTCGAGTAGACCGCATTGAACAAGACCACACCGGCGGTGACTAAAAAGACCGCCCGGAAGCCGTAGTTGGCGGAAACTGACGCGCCGATAAGCGGTCCCGTAACGTTGCCTATATCGCGGAACGACTGGTTATAGCTGAAGATTCTGCCCGAGATTTGGCTGGTGGAGTTATACACCAACAGGGTTTGCACGGCGGGCAGTAGCGCGCCGTCGGCAGCGCCTAACAGGAAGCGCAGGATCCCCAGCTGCAGCGGCGTCTGAACGAACGACATCGGTATCAGAAGCAAGACGGAGATCACCAGCGCGACGATCAGGATCTTTTCCGGGCCGATGCGGTCTCCGAGTTTCCCGAGACGAGGCGCGCTAAGCAGAGCGGCAATACCTGGGACTGAAGCAATCATGCCGCTGATGAACGCAATATCACTCACATTGCCTGCAAGATCTCGCACGTATAGCGTCAGAATCGGAGCAATCGAGCCGGTTGCAACCTGGATAATCAACGAAGTGACAAACAGGCTCAGCACCAGCTTCGGATTTTTAAGCGACGAGAAAACGTCTTTCGCGCTGAGCATCTCTGTTTTACTGACCGCGACAAAATTCTCGCGGATGAGAAAAAGGGTAAATAAGAAACAAATAAACAGGACGCTTGCGGTCATAAAGAAGACGGTACGCAATCCCCAGTGATCGGCAAGGAAGCCGCCAGCCAGCGGCCCTAGCAGCGCGCCGCTGACGGCCCCTGTAGACAACGTCCCCAGCGCCCAGCCGCTCTTATGGCGGGGGATCTGCGTCGCTATCAGGGCATTGGCGTTGGGAATAAATCCCCCGAGCAGGCCTAACAGCGCGCGCAGGATCAGAAATTGCCAGATATTCTGCGCCAGGCCCATCAGCAGCATGACGATTGCCATACCGAGGGCTGAGCGCAGCAGCATGATTTTACGCCCTTTACGATCGGCAAGGCCGCCCCAGAAGGGGGAGGCGACGGCTGAAAATAAAAAAGTGACGCTAAAAACCAGACCTGACCACATATTGAGGGCGCTATGACCGGTTACGCCCAGTTGTTCGACGTAAAGGGGGAGAAACGGCATCACCAGGCTAAAAGCGGCGCCGGTTAAAAAACAGCCGAGCCAGGTGACGGTAAGATTGCGTTTCCAGTTAATGGGGGTATCAGCAGACGGCATAGGATTCCACTGGCCTGCAGCGCAGGTCAAATAATTGAAAATATGAGCACGCTAATTATGCGCCTGAGAAATGATTGCCGCAATGCAGGGGAGCTTTTAAAGCTAAAGAGAGGGAATTGACCCCGCATCCGTATTCGAATGCGGGATCGCCGCGCGACTGAGCGCGACTGAGCGCGGAGAGTGCGTTAGTAACGAGAAGGAACGCCTTCAGGACGCGTTTTAAAGCGGCGATGCATCCACATATACTGTTCCGGCGCCATCAATATGCACTTCTCTACCACTTTGTTCATCCAGACGGCGGTAGTCTCCGCATCGTCCAGCGGCGGATCGCACTCCGGCGGCAGGATAATCAGCTCATAGCCTTTACCGTTGGGTTTACGGCGCGGCACGAACGGCACAACGCAGGCTTTAGACATCTTTGCCAGCATCCAGGTGCCCGAGGTCGTCGCGGCCTGGTCAACGGCGAAAAACGGTACAAATACGCTGGCGGAGGGGCCATAGTCATGGTCCGGCGCGTACCAGATCACCTCGCCCTTTTTCAGCGCGCGGATCATGCCTTTGAGATCCTTACGATCGATCATGTCTTTGTTGGAGCGCAAGCGTCCCCAGGTCTGCAGCCAATCGATAACCGGGTTATCGTTTGGGCGATAGACGCCAATGCCAGGCTCATTGATACCGAACATGCGCGCGCCCATCTCCAGCGTCAGGAAATGAATGCCAATCAGCAAAATGCCGCGCTTTTGCGCCTGTACGTCCCGGATATGCTCGACGCCAATCGAGTCAGTCCAGCGCGCGATACGCTTTGTTGGCCAGAACCAGGCCATGCCGGTTTCCATCAACCCCATGCCGACGGATTCAAAGTTTGCCACCACCATCCGGTGACGCTCTTGCTCACTCTTATCGGGAAAACAGAGTTCCAGATTACGATAAGCTATTTTTGCCCGCCGCTTCATCAGCCGTCTTGCAAGGTGGCCAAGACCGGTTCCTAACCGATATATCACCGGATAGGGAAGCTGTACAACTAACCAGAGCAGACCGATTCCGAACCAAAGCAACCAATAACGCGGGTGCAGCAACGCTGCGGAAAATTTAGGTAAATGGCTCATCTCATACCTGTTCAATTAAGCAACGTGTTCTATTATCGCATTTTTTTATGCTTCAGCCAAAATACCGGCTGTTGATGGCATTTAATGTTAATGCGAGCAAATTTGGGTGAGAAAAATGTAGCGCAAAATGTGGGGATGTAAATTAAGCCTGTTTGCTATATGATGCCCGCCGTTTATTTTACTCATTGACTATGCCGAGCAGGTACACCATGCCAGTGTTACATAACCGCATTTCAAATGAGACGTTAAAGGCGCAAATGTTGGCTGAGACCGAGCCGCGCACGACGATCTCGTTTTATAAATATTTCACTATTATCGACCCAAAAGCCACGCGCGATGCGCTGTGGATTGCGTTGACTAAGCTGAATGTCTTTGGCCGAATTTATCTGGCTCACGAAGGTATTAACGCGCAAATTAGCGTTCCGCAGAGCCGGGTCGATGCGCTGCGCGAATTTTTATACGCTTTCGATCCCGCCCTGAATGGTCTGCGCCTGAATATCGCTCTTGATGATGACGGTAAATCCTTCTGGGTTCTGCGTCTCAAGGTACGCGATCGGATCGTCGCGGATGGGATTGATGATCCGACGTTTGATGCATCGGACGTGGGTGATTATTTAAAGGCTGCGGAGGTCAACGCGATGCTGGACGACCCGGATGCGGTCTTTATTGATATGCGTAACCATTACGAATATGAGGTCGGCCATTTCGAGAACGCGCTGGAGATCCCGGCGGATACATTTCGCGACCAGCTGCCGAAGGCCGTTGAGATGATGCAGGAACATAAAGATAAAAATATCGTCATGTACTGTACCGGCGGTATCCGTTGCGAGAAAGCCAGCGCGTGGATGAAACATAATGGATTCACTAAAGTCTCGCATATTGAGGGCGGGATTATCGAGTACGCGCGACGCGCGCGCGAACAGGGGCTGCCGGTTCGCTTTGTCGGTAAGAACTTTGTATTCGATGAGCGTATGGGAGAGCGTATCTCAGATGATGTTATCGCCCATTGCCATCAGTGCGGCGCGCCCTGCGATAGCCATACCAACTGCCTGAACGATGGTTGCCACCTGCTGTTTATTCAGTGTCCTTCCTGTGCGGAGAAATTTGCCGGTTGCTGTAGCGAAGCCTGCATGGAAGAGCATAAGCTGCCGGAAGAGGAGCAGAGAAAACTGCGCGCCGGCCGCGAGAATGGCAATAAGATCTTTAATAAATCTCGCGGTCGTCTGAATACGAAGCTGGGCATCCCGGATCCTGAGCCTTCAGAAAAACCATAGCCAGATAAGATCGATAAACGCCAGCAGAAGCCACAGCGCCAGATAAATCATAAAATGTTCACGGACGTTGTTAACCAGTAATTCGAACAGGCGACGCATCATCTCTCTCATTATTCACGGCCTCAAGTGAGGCCGTTTCTTTAGCGTGGTTGTCTGGTCATACGGCGGGCGATTATTTCTTAAACCGCGCCAGTGAAAACGCAGATAGATCAAACCCAAAGGGTTCGTCAAGCGCGAACCGTGTGGCCAGTTCGCCTAAAACCGGTGCAAATTTAAAGCCGTGACCGCTCAGGCCGGTAATCAGCAGCGTATCCGGCTGGCCGGGTAGTGTATCAATAATAAAGTCTTCGTCCGCTGTGTTATCATAGGTGCAGGATGCGCCGTGCAGACAGCCGCCAATACCGGGCAATATGTTACGCAGGAAGCTGAAAGACTCGGCGCCGTCCGTGGCTACCGCACCGAACGGTTTGCGCTCTTCCGGCGTGGAAATGAGCTGCCCGCCGTTGTGCTTACCGATTTTCAATTCATTATCTTCGGCGGGAAAACCGTAAAACTGATCGCCATTCGGTAACTCACCGGTAAACGCCGGGAAGTTATTTTTGCTGCTGTAGCGGCCATCAGCCTGAAACCAGGCAAAAATCTTCCGTATCGGCTGGACCGGAAGTTCTGGCAACAGGCGTGTGACCCAGGTTCCGGCGCTGATCAGGAGTTTTTTACCGCTGTACTCGCCATCCAGCGTCTCGACGGTGACGCCGTCCGGCTGGTGGTGAATGGCTGACACCGGACAGTTGAACAGCTGGGCGGCGCCCGCTTCGCGCGCCAGACGGATCCAGGTTTCAACGGCCAGCTCGCTGCGCAGTATGCCGGATGCGGGTTCAAATATCGCCCGATAATCATCAGGTACACGAATTTCCGGCCAGCGAGTCATTACCGTCTGCGCATCCATCTCTTCAATATTCAGCCGGAACTCGTGCGCGCTGCTGGCAACATTGCGCAGAAAGTCGGAATCGGCAGGCCCGAGGTTAATCACCCCGGTACGTTCAAAGACGGCTTCACCGCTGGCGGCGGCAAACTCATCCCACAGCTGTTGCGCGCGCAGTACCAGGGGAACATATCTTTTGCCTTCACCGTAGGCGTGACGAATCAGGCGAGTGCTGCCATGATGGCTGCCTTCCTGATGCGGCGGCTGATGAGCATCGATCATCAGCACGTTAAGCCCTGCCTGCCGCGCATAAAAGCCTGCGGCAGCGCCGACCGAGCCGCTACCGATAATGATAAGATCGTATTGCATGGTGGGTTCCAGGTTATTGCTTTGTTAGCAGGGTAAATAACAACCTGCTGTTATACAAGCCCGAAAATAATTCAGGCACCCGGAGGTGCCTGTTAGGTGAATATTCAGACATTAGCGCTAAATATTAATGCCTTCGATACTCATTTTCCTGGTATTCGCCAGATTCAATCTTCGCAATACCTGCTTCCAGAATAGAAATAAACTGACGTGCGACGTCCGTCGTTAGCCATAGCGTCTGGCCAATTTCTGCGTCTTTACTACTTTCTTGAGCGGGGTTTTGGTAGTGCAGGCGCAACATCAGCGCATCGTAACTATCAACGGTGCTGATGTCCCATCCGACGAGGGGATGGGTCTGGATGACTTCATTATTCTTTTCCATCATAACCCCTTATTCATATGTTAAAAGACAACAGTTCTCGAGGTTTAATGCATGTTTTTTGAAGCAAGTTAATTATATCAGTAGTCAAGAATAAACTCGAGAAATTAAATGAAATAGAGATACATACGCGCGAATTTGCTGCTTTTTTAGGCAGAAAAGGGTGGGTTATTTGTTATTTTTGAAGGTGCTAAGTAAAAGCAATAGGGGAAAATCTGAGTGTGAAAAAATAAAAAAGCCGGGGCGACCCGGCAAAAAAAGCACAATGAGGGAGCAAATTTAATTGACTAGTCGCGGACAAACCAGTCGTCAGCGCTTTCCCAGGTTTCTTGCAGGATTTCGCTAATCCGGTCTTTGTCTTCTTTCAGGCCGCCGATAACCGACAGATTGTTACTAGCCGCGTATCGAACCGTTACCTGGCTCGATGTAGAGGGAAACTGCTGTTCAATACGACGAGAGAGTTCATTGTTCAGCGCATCTAAGGCGCCGTTGGGTAAGGCTGTTGATTTGGCGATAGAGACTTCAATACGCATAATTGCCCCCTGGATAATGTACTGTTTATTTATACAGTCTTTGGTGAGCATTTTCAACAGGGGGCGTACTATTTATTTTTTCATCGTCCAGCGCACGGTTTCCCCTGCAAGGAACGGCACCAGCGCGTCGCCGGGCAGGGCGATACTCTCGACCACCTGGCTCTCTTCGCGCACCAGCTCAACATAGCCCTCATTGACCGGCAGGCCATAGAAGCGTGGGCCGTTGAGCGAGCAGAAGGCTTCAAAGTGCTGTAGAGCATTCATCTCCTCAAACACCGTTGCGTAGCTGCCCAGCGCGGTCGGCGCGTTAAAACAGCCTGCGCATCCGCAGCTGGCTTCCTTACGATGACGGGCATGGGGTGCGGAATCGGTGCCGAGGAAAGCGCGGTCAAAACCACTGGCCACCAGTTCGCGCAGCGCCTGCTGGTGAATATTGCGTTTCAGTATCGGCAAACAGTAAAGGTGGGGCCGCACGCCGCCAACCAGCATATGATTGCGGTTGAACATCAGGTGCTGCGGGGTGATGGTGGCTGCCAGCAAATCGTTACCGTCGCGCACGTATTCGGCGGCATCTTTGGTTGTGATGTGTTCGAAGACCACCTTCAGACCGGGCAGGCGCTGGCGCAGCGGCTCCATGACCGTTTCGATAAATCGCGCTTCCCGGTCAAAAATATCGATATCAGGATGAGTGACTTCACCATGAACCAGTAGGGGCATACCCAGTTTTTCCATGCGCTCAAGCACCGGCATGATGGCATCCGTGCTGGTGACGCCGTGGCTCGAGTTGGTTGTGGCATTGGCCGGGTAGAGTTTGGCGGCGGTGAATACGCCTTCGTTAAATCCGCGCTCCAGCTCCGCTGGGTCGAGCGTATCCGTCAGATAGCAGGTCATCAGCGGCGTAAAATCATGACCCGCAGGGATCGCATCAACGATACGCTGGCGATAGGCGAGGGCGGCTTCGACGGTAGTAACAGGCGGTACCAGGTTCGGCATCACGATCGCCCGGCCATAAAATTCACTGGTATAAGGCACGACGGTTTTTAACATATCGTCATCGCGCAGATGGATATGCCAGTCGTCAGGGCGGCGGATTTTCAATACCTGGGATTGTGCTGTCATGGAAGGCTCCGGCTAATAGGTTCAGTCATCAGGGCTGTTTTTGCCGGGCACTAAGGATAAGCGTAAACGTTTTCCTTTGCATCAACTTCCGTAAAAAATCGGGCGCTTCAGCGCCCGAGATATTAGTTTGTGAACGGGATAATAATCTCGCCGGGCTTCACCTCAATACCTTTAGCATACTTTTTCGCCAGCGCCTCACCGGTGCTGGCATCTTCGCGCAGGACGTAGGCAGGCTGCTGATTGAAATAGCTACGCAGGGACTGATTCAGGTAAGGGATCAGCGTCTGTACCACAGACTGGAGTTTTTCCGGCTGAACTTTGGCATCGACCACCTCCATCTCCTGCAGGAAAATGGCTCCCTTTTCTTTGTTAAACGCCGGCAGCGCTTTGAGCTTCAGGTCGATGGTCGCTTTCTGGTTCCCGAAGAGTGAATTCAGATCTAAATTAGCCACGCCGCTTAACGTCACTTTGTTCGGTTCTTCACGGCCAATAGCGCTGGTAAGATTTTGCAGTTCAATATGGGCATCCGCTACGCCTGGCAGGCCGATATCCTTAGCGAAGTGGTTACGTTTCTGCAGCGCCTGATTGATTTCCTGCTCGCTCACGGAATACTGCGTGAGCTGGTTACAGGCGCTGAGCAGGCCGCTAACGATAAGCACGGCCGCGATAAACATCTTTTTCATTGGATTCCTTAATGTCATGCCATGGGTTCATCCTGACACAAAGCAGCATGGCTCGCCAGCGCAGGAGGTGCTAGCGGAAAAGACTGAAAAAGAGGCGTATGGCAGCGAAGGGCAAACCCATCCACTGCCTTGAGGTTAAATAGCCATTGAGGAAAGCAGGTTGATCTGCGTCTGTTTGGCCATGTTGTCACGATAGGCGGCCACACGGCTCGGCCAGTTCACGCCGGCAACTAGCGTCAGATTTCTCAGTAGAGGGAAGAGATGAATATCATCTTCAGAGAGTTCACCGTTAACGGCGTTAGGCTGGACGATCGATTTATCCAGCGCCCGCAGATCATCGCTGATGTTCTTTACCAGACCGGGGGAATGGGCGAGATGGTCGGCAAAGCTGCCGATAGCCGCCTCTTTCTTTTTCACGAAATAAGCACGCGCCTCTGGCGTTGCGAATTCATCAAAAGCGGATTTAGCAAAGCGAGGGATTAACAAGCGGTTAGCGTAGCCGTTGACCTTCCTGAGCCAGGTTTCAATCGCCGGATTACGCGCGCCGGTAAGCAGCGGTTTTCCGTCTAGCTTATCGACGTAGTGCACGATATCCATACTTTCCGGCATGTAACGGCTATCGTCTTTTTGCAGGATTGGCGCCATCTTCTGGCCGATCATTCGGGTTGGGGTTACTTCATCATCGTTCAGGAGCGCGATCAGTTCGACAGGGATATTTTTCAGGCCGAAAATCATGCGGGCTTTAAGGCAGAACGGGCAGTGATCGTAGATATATAACTTCACGTTTCTCCTCCATAGTGGCTGAACATCCTCAATTCAGTATGGAGGAGAAACGAAGGCCCGGCAAATCAGGTTCGCGGCTCCAGCATTCCGGAGGCCGAACGTTTCGGGCTGAACTGCCACCACAGAGCGATAAACGTCGCGAGGCCGATAACGCCCAGCATCAGCCATGGCAGCTCCGGCTGACCTGCGGCCTTCCCGGCGTCGAACAGCCATCCGCCGCCTGCGTAACCGAAAGCGCCGCCGAAGGCTAATCCTAAACGGCTAAAGCCCATATAGCTGCCGCGCGCTCTGGCATCAGCCAGCGAAGCGCCCAGCGTCTCGCGCGCGGGTTCAGCGATAATTGAACCCATATAAAATACGCAGATCAGCGTAAACAGCTGCTGCAGATTGCTGCTCAGGCCAATCGGCATCATCGCGAGGGTCATGATCAGCAGGCCGGCCATCAGGCGATGCTCGAGGCGGAAACGCTTTTCGCTCCAGCGGGCAATCGGGTACAGCAGCGTCAGCGAAATGGTCGCTTCAATGGCGTACATCCATTTTACCGCCGCTGGAGAACCCGCAATATCGTTAACCATGATCGGCAGCATTAGCATCACCTGCACCGCCAGCATGTAATATCCGGTAAGCGTCAATACGTAGGTGACAAAGCGTTTGTCGCGCAGCACGCGTCCCAGCCCTTCACGAACCGGCGTTTTGACCGTCGACAGCTTCCAGGCCGGGAGATACCAGGCGTTGAATGCCGCGCAGGCGATAAACAGGGCCGCCCCGGCGCTGCACACCAGACGAAAATCATATTGCAGCAGCCAGCTTCCCAGCAGCGCGCCGATCACCGCCCCTGCGCTATCCTGCATCATCAGGATAGAAAAGAAACGTCCGCGCTGGTGCGGGCGTACCAGCTTGACCACCAGCGCCGCCCGCGGGGGATCGAACAGCGTGCCGCCGAGACCTGAGAGAATGCAGGAGAGCCACAGCACCCAGGGTTCATGGGCGACGGCCATTGCCGCGAAACCGGCCGCGCGCATCAGCATACCAGTGACGATCATCGGTTTGGCGCCAAAACGGTCGGCAATGGCGCCGCCAAATATCCCTAAACCTTGCTGCACCAGCTGACGCAGGCCGAGCGCAATCCCGACCATCAGCGCAGCCCACCCCATCTGGCCGACAAAGCGAATGGAGATAAGCGGGAATACGACGAAAAAGCCGAGTACGACCAGCATGTTATCAACTAACAGGAAATATTTACCCAGGCTCCTTGCCTGCGATACGCGGGACATTTCCCCTCCCGGGAAAAATAAGGATAAGCGTTGATATTCTGCGGGGATAACGGCTATTTTCCCAGCTAACTTGCGACAATATTTTTTTATCAAAATGCAAGAACGATAGAGCCTATTCATCGAAAAGCAGAGGTGGTGCAGAAAATGGTATGTTGCTGTTTTCACTCAACCGCGCAGGACAGGTATAGTAAAGTCAGCAAGTATTGCGTCTGGGGAACAGGAGAGGGGAATGTTTGGCTATCGCAGTAACGTACCGAAGGTGCGTTTGACGACGGACCGGCTGGTGGTACGGCTGGTGCACGATCGTGACGCCTGGCGTCTGGCCGATTATTACGCGGAAAATAAAGGGTTCTTAAAACCCTGGGAGCCGGTGCGCGACGACAGCCACTGTTATCCTTCCGGCTGGCAGGCGCGTTTATCGATGATTTCTGAGTTCCATAAGCAGGGCTCGGCGTTCTATTTTGCCCTGCTTGACCCGGAGGAAAAAGAGATCATCGGCGTGGCGAATTTTTCGAACGTGGTGCGCGGTTCGTTTCATGCCTGCTACCTCGGCTACTCCATCGGTGAGAAATGGCAGGGGCAAGGGCTAATGTATGAAGCGCTGACCTCGGCGATTCGCTATATGCAGCGCACGCAGCATATCCATCGCATAATGGCAAACTACATGCCGCATAATCAGCGCAGCGGCGATTTGCTGGCGCGTCTGGGCTTTGAAAAAGAGGGTTACGCCAAAGATTACCTGCTTATTGATGGGCAGTGGCGCGATCACGTACTGACGGCGTTGACGACACCGGACTGGACCCCGGGTCGCTAAGGAGACATCATGAAATATCAGTTAACCTTGCATGAAGCGCGGGTCATTGGCTGCCTGCTGGAAAAGCAGGTCACCACGCCGGAGCAGTACCCTCTGTCGGTCAACGCGGTGGTCACCGCCTGTAACCAAAAAACGAACCGTGAACCGGTGATGTCGCTCAGCGAAAGCGATGTCCAGGATCTGCTCGATACCTTAGTGAAGCGCCATTATTTGCGAACGGTCAGCGGTTTCGGCAATCGGGTGACCAAATATGAGCAGCGTTTCTGCAACTCTGAATTTGGCGATCTGAAATTATCCCCGGCGGAAGTCGCTATTATTACCACCTTGCTGCTGCGCGGGGCGCAGACGCCTGGTGAACTTCGCGGTCGCGCGCAGCGGATGCATGAATTCAGCGATATGGCGGAGGTTGAAAGCGTCCTCGAAAATCTGGCGACGCGGGAAGATGGCCCCTATGTCGCGCGTCTGCCGCGGGAGCCCGGCAAGCGTGAAAGCCGCTATATGCATCTGTTTTGCGATGATATGGATTCACTGATTACCGTCGTTGAGGCCGTGTCGCCCGCTGGCGACGATCTGCAGATGCGCGTAGAGGCGCTGGAAGCGGAAGTCGCCGAGCTGAAAGCGCGACTGGATTCACTGCTGGCTCACTTGGGAGATTAAGCATGTCGGCAAAACTACGTATAGGAGTGGTTGGCCTGGGCGGTATTGCGCAAAAGGCGTGGCTACCGGTGCTGGGGGCCGCCGATGGCTGGACGCTACAGGCAGCGTGGTCGCCGGGCAAAGAGAAAGCGCAGCGTATCTGCGAAACCTGGCGGATCCCCTATGCGGATTCTCTGGAACAGCTGGCGGCTCAGTGTGACGCCGTGTTCGTGCATACTTCCACGGCTTCACATTATGAAGTGGTTTGTCGGTTGCTCAATGCCGGCGTTCATGTCTGCGTTGATAAACCGCTGGCGGATAAGCTTAGCGATGCGGAGACACTGGTTGAGCTGGCCGCCCGCCGTCATCTCACGCTCATGGTCGGGTTTAATCGCCGTTTTGCTCCGCTCTATCGCGAGCTGAAGGCGCAGCTCGGAAACGCAGCGTCGCTGCGGATGGACAAACATCGCAGCGACAGCGTCGGCCACGATCTGCGCTTTACGCTGCTGGATGACTATCTGCACGTGGTTGATACGGCCTTATGGCTGGCGGGCGATAAGGCGCGTTTAAGCGGCGGAGCGCTGCATACCACGGCTCAAGGCGAGATGCTGTATGCCGAGCATCATTTCACGTCCGGGATGATACAGATCACAACCAGTATGCACCGCCGCGCCGGAAGCCAGCGGGAGTGGGTTCAGGCGGTAACCGACGGCGGATTATATGAAGTCCGCGATATGCGGGAGTGGCAGGAGGAGCGGGGACGCGGAGTGATACAGCGCCCAATTCCCGGCTGGCAGACAACACTTGAGCAGCGAGGCTTCACCGGCTGCGCGCGGCATTTTATCGAATGCGTGCAAAATCAGACGGTTCCTGAAACGTCCGGGGAGCAGGCGCTGCTGGCTCAGCGGGTGGTGGATAAGCTCTGGCGCGAAGCGATGAGCGAATAATCCGTTGTAACAACTGGCAGTAGTAATTCAGTATGAACCCGGTAGACTATCGCCACTTTCCCGCGCCCGCATTTGCGGGCGTTTTACTCCAGGGTTGTGGAATAACACGTTAATGAATCTTTTAAAATCACTGGCGGCCGTCAGTTCGATGACCATGTTTTCGCGCGTGCTGGGCTTTGCGCGCGATGCGATTGTCGCACGTATTTTTGGCGCGGGGATGGCCACCGACGCCTTCTTCGTTGCTTTCAAACTCCCGAACCTTTTACGACGTATTTTTGCTGAGGGCGCATTTTCTCAGGCTTTTGTGCCGATTCTTGCTGAATATAAAAGCAAACAGGGCGAGGATGCGACCCGCGTTTTCGTCGCCTATGTATCGGGATTGCTGACGCTGGTTCTGGCGCTGGTCACCGTCGCCGGTATGCTGGCGGCGCCGTGGGTGATTACCGTCACCGCGCCGGGGTTTGCCGATACGCCCGAAAAGTTCGCCCTGACCACTCAGCTCTTGCGCATCACTTTTCCCTATATTCTGCTGATCTCCCTGGCGTCACTGGTTGGCGCTATCCTGAATACCTGGAACCGCTTTTCGGTTCCCGCTTTTGCCCCAACCTTCCTTAATGTCAGCATGATTGGCTTTGCGCTGTTTGCGGCCCCCTATTTTAATCCGCCGATGCTGGCAATGGCGTGGGCGGTAACGGTTGGCGGTATTTTGCAGCTTGCCTGGCAGCTGCCGCATCTGAAAAAAATCGGCATGCTGGTGCTGCCGCGGGTCAACCTTAAAGATGCTGGCGCGGTGCGGGTGGTGAAACAGATGGGGCCGGCGATCCTCGGCGTCTCAGTCAGCCAGATATCACTGATTATTAACACGATCTTTGCCTCATTCCTCGTATCCGGCTCCGTGTCGTGGATGTACTACGCCGATCGTCTGATGGAGTTTCCGTCCGGCGTGCTGGGCGTGGCGCTGGGGACCATTCTGCTGCCGTCGCTGTCAAAAAGCTTCGCCAGCGGCAATCACGATGAATACTGCCGTTTGATGGACTGGGGATTGCGCCTGTGCTTCCTGCTTGCGCTACCGAGCGCGGTGGCGTTAGGGATCCTGGCCAAGCCGCTGACGGTCGCGCTATTCCAGTACGGGAAATTTACCGCTTTTGATGCCGCGATGACCCAGCGTGCGCTGGTGGCGTATTCTGTCGGGCTGATGGGGCTTATTGTGGTGAAAGTGCTGGCTCCCGGATTCTATTCGCGCCAGGACATTAAAACGCCGGTGAAAATTGCTATCGTCACGCTGCTCATGACGCAGGTGATGAACCTCGCCTTTATTGGCCCCCTGAAGCATGCTGGCCTGTCGTTGTCGATTGGCCTGGCGGCCTGTCTTAACGCCGCGCTGCTCTACTGGCAGCTGCGGAAACAGAAAATTTTTACGCCTCAGCCGGGTTGGTTCCTGTTTCTGCTGCGCCTGGTTATTGCGGTGATTATCATGTCAGCGGCGCTGCTGGGCGTGATGTACCTGATGCCAGAGTGGTCGCAGGGGACGATGCCGTTCCGTCTGCTGCGTTTAATGGTGGTCGTAATCGCGGGCGTTATCGCCTATTTCGCGACGCTGCTGCTGCTGGGATTTCGCGTGAAAGAGTTTGCTCGCCGTACGGCCTGAACTGACTGAACGCAGTAAAAGCCGCTCTGCAGTTTCTGCAGAGCGGCTTTTTTTATCTGAGGGTTCGCTGCGCGGATACGACCCTAGCGCTTTCCAGTAGGCGGATCCCAAGGGCAATTGCGCCGGTAATGACGGCCAGCGTCACCACACCGCTCCAGCCGGCCATCACATACAGTTTGCTTCCCAGTACTGAACCCAGCGACATGCCAATAAAGACGCCGGTGAACAGCAGCGCATTGAGTCGACCGCGCGCCTGAGGTTCCAGACCGTACACCAGATTCTGGTGAGCCACGAGGCTGGATTGCAGTCCAAGGTCGAAACCGACGGCCGAAATGGCAATCAGGATCAGCTGGCCATGCGGCGGTAGTGCAGGCAGCAGAAACATCAGGGCAAACGAAACGGTAACCAGCGCGGCCCCCATTTGCGTAACTTTTTCCGCGCCGAACTTATCGGCCAGGCCACCGGCCAGCGGCGCGGCGAGCGCCCCGGCGGCACCTGCGATACCAAAACCGCCGGCTACCGCGCTGCCCATCTGGTAGTGCGCCAGTAGCATGACCGCGAGCGTTGACCAGAAGGCGCTGAAGGCGATAGAGAGGAATCCCTGAGCGAATGCGGCGCGACGCAGGGCCGGATAGCGTTTCCACAGATGGGCCATCGATTTCATCAGCTGCGGATAGCTCAGGGTTGAGTGAATCTCAAAGCGCGGCAGGACGCGCCACATCACCAGCCCAATCAGCGCGATGCTGACCGCCGCCGCCTGATACATCACCCTCCAGCCGAAGAGGGCGCCCACCAGTCCGCTGACGGTACGCGACAGCAGGATCCCCAGCAGCAGTCCGGTCATCACCGTCCCTACCATTTTCCCTTGCTTACCCGCGGGAGCCAGAATCGCGGCTGCCGGTACAATATCCTGGGCCATGGTCGCGGCCATACCGATAAGCAGGCTGACAATCAGCAGGGAGGTCAGCTGACCGGTGAGGCTGCAAAGCAGCAGAAGGACGGCCAGCGCGGCGCTTTTCATCAGGATCAATTTCCTGCGGTCGTGACGGTCACCAAGCGGGAGAAGAAACAGTATGCCCAGTGCGTAGCCGGCCTGGGTCAAAGTCGGAACCAGGCCCATACCCTCAACGCTCAAATGCAGGTTAGCTCCCATCAGGGGTAACAGTGGTTGCGCGTAATAGATTGAGGCGACGCTGAAGCCCGCGCCCAGCGCAAGGATGAAAATAACCCACCCGGCGGCGCGGGAGGTGAGTGGAACTGGTGTCATGATGGATTCCTCTTAGAAGCGATGGCGCTATTTTTCCCCTAATCGCGCTGGCGCGGTAGATAGCCCGGTGGTAAAACGGTTATACGTTAAACGTATAGGCAAAATAAAAATGAAGAAGCAAGAGCGTATAGATCGGATCGAACTGATGCGTACGTTTATTCGTATTGTCGAGGCCGGTTCTCTCTCCGCTGCGGCGGCACAGATGAATACGACCCAGGCGACGGTAAGCAGACGGCTTCAGTCACTGGAGGCGCTGCTTGGCGCAAAGCTGATTCTGCGTACCACCCACGCGATGAAGCTGACCGATGATGGTGAACGCTGCTATCAGCACGCCCGACAGGTCGTCGATGCCTGGCTGGCACTCGAGGACGACCTGCGGATTACCGATGATCGGCCCGTGGGAATATTACGAGTGCGGGCGCCGCATGCGTTCGGTCAGCAGCAGCTGCTGGGGCCGCTGGTGGATTTTTTGCAGCGCTATCCCCAATTGTCGGTGGAATGGATGTTGAACGATAAGACGGTTGATTTCCTGAGCGATGGTATCGACTGCGCGATTCGCGTGGGAGCGGAGGTGGATCCGGCTACGGTATCGGTATTGCTGGCCGAGGTTCCGCGTAGCGTAGTCGCTTCGCCGGCGCTGCTGGCGAACTCGCCGCCGTTAAACGCGCCGCAGGAGATGTCAATGCTACCGTGGATAGCCATCAGCACGTTCTATCAGCATGAGGTGACGCTGCGGTCTCAGACGGATGATCAAATCGTCACCTTCGGTATCGCGCCGTGCCTGAGTACCGATAGCGTGCATGTTGCTCGTAATACCGCGCTGGCGGGGCTAGGCGCGGCGATCGTGTCGAGCTGGGCGGTCGTGGAAGATATCGCCGCCGGGCGGCTGGTAGAGCTGTTCCCGCAGTGGCAAGCATCGCCGCTGCCGGTACACCTCGTCTATCCCTGGGCGCGCTACTATCCGACGCGGTTGCGTAAGTTTCTCGATCTGATGCGCGAGGTTATGCCTCAGGTGGCGGGGATGCAGCGGCCGGAAGGGGAATAAAAAAGACCGGCCACCAGGGCCGGTCTTGTAGAGGTTACTCTACGGACTGCGGACGGGTAGGTCCGGCTGTGGCTTTATGCGTGGCGCTATGGCCGCCAGCAGAGCCTTTACCGTCAAAATCAAAGTTCGGGCGAACCCAATCGCTTTGACGCGGCGCTTCAGGCACGTAGTCCGGTGCAGGCGCACGCGTCATCGGCGCCGTCGCGTGACGATTGGCGACCTTAACTACCGGCGCGGCGTCGACTGCTGGCTTAGTCTCAACCACCGGCTCCGCTACTGGCGCTGGCGCAGAAACGACAGGCGCTTCTTCAACAACCTCAGGCGTTTCTTCAACAACCTCAGGCGCTTCTTCGGCTACAACTGGTTCAGACACAGGGGCCGTTGCTTCCGGCTCGACGGCGTCTTTCGCATCAACTTCGACGGCTTCTGCGACAACGTCTTCAACTACGGCTTCATCGGCTTTCGCAATCAGCTGCGGCTGTTCATCAACCGGGGTGGCGATAACTTCCGGATGGGTAGTTTCAACGACCGAAACTTCCGGTTCGTTAATCACCGCCACAGGTTCGGAGATGGCTGCGCTATCTTCGGCTGCTGCCGGCGCAATCACTTCAGAAACAACCGGCTCGGCGGCAGCCGCTGGCGTGATGATCGGCTCAGCCGCAGCGACGGAGAACTCCTGAACCGGAGCGTCTTCCTGCTGCTGGTCCTGCGGGCGAACCACCGGATAGCGGATCCACACTTTACCAGACGCCATTTCCGGTGATGCGCAGGCAACGGTCAGCGGCATCGGGGATTGTGTCGGATAACGCTCATCACGGTAACGACGACGGCGCTGGCCGCTTACGCGCAGGTGACGAGGCGAGCGGCGCGAACGGCGCGGCATGCCGTTAGATTCGCGAGCCTCACCGTTGTCGTCATGTTCCGCAGCTGTCTCAACAACCGCCGGCAGATCGACTTTTGCCAGTTCAGTACGTGGAGCAGCGTTTTCCGGCTGGACAACAGGCGCTTCTGTTACCTGCGCTGCGGCTACCGGCTCGACAACCTGCTCAGCGGCAGCAGATTCGAAACGAACCTTCTGCGCCAGCTGGCGCGGTTTACGACGCGGCATAGTCTGCACGCGTTCTTCCTGCTCGCTATCCTGTACGATTGGCTCTTCGCGGGTTTGCGTTTTGGCTTCCTGCTGAACCTGACGTTTATCATCGTTACGACGACGATTACGTTCGCGACGCGGCTGCTGCTCGTCGCGAGCTTTGCCTTTTTCGCTATCTTCTACCGTGGTCTGGCGAATTTCGCGCGGCTCGGCGTTCTGCTGCTTCTCACGACGGTTACGGCGGTTTTCTTCGCGAGATTCCCGGCCTTCGCTATTCTCGGCACGATTATCGCGGCTATCGCGATTATCCCGGTTGTCACGACGGTCATTGCGATCGCGGCGGTTGTTAGAACGCGGTTTACGACGCTCCTGCTGACGTTCGGATTTCTCTTCCGCTTTTTTCTCAACCTGAACTTCTGCCGGTTTAGTCTCTTCCGCACCGGAGAACATATTTTTCAGCGCGCTGAAGAAGCGGGCAACCAGACCCGGCTGGGCCGGTTTTGTGGCCTTCGGTGCGGATGCGGCAGGCGTAACGGTAGCCGCTGCCCTGGCCGGCTCTTCCTGTGCCGGAGCCGGAGGGGCTTCTGGCATGACAAAAGCGGCCAGCGCTGGTTGTTCCGGGAGTTTACGCTCAGCCGGCTCTTCATCAGAAGGCATGGCCATCTCTTCTTCGTGCAGTTTCGGCAGCAGATAGCTCAGCGTGGAGGTTTCTTCGCCTTTACGCACGCGCAGAACGGAGTAGTGCGGCGTTTCCATCTGGTCGTTTGGCACGATAATGACGCGCACATCGGCCTGACGGGTTTCAATCGCGCTTACCGCAGCACGTTTTTCGTTCAGCAGGTAAGAAGCAATCGGCACCGGCACGATAGCGTGAACTTCTTTGGTGTTCTCTTTCAGCGCTTCTTCTTCGATCAAACGCAGAATGGAAAGCGACAGCGATTCGTTATCGCGCACGGTACCCGTTCCGCTACAGCGCGGGCAGACGTGATGGCTGGACTCGCCGAGCGATGGGCTGAGGCGCTGGCGCGACATCTCCAGCAGTCCAAAGCGTGAAATATGGCTGATCTGGATCCGCGCTCGGTCCTGACGGACAGCTTCGCGCAGGCGGTTTTCCACCGCACGTTGATGGCGAACCGGGGTCATATCAATGAAGTCGATAACGATCAGGCCGCCAAGGTCGCGCAGACGCAGCTGACGAGCGATTTCATCTGCCGCTTCAAGGTTGGTGTTAAACGCTGTTTCTTCGATGTCGCCGCCGCGGGTGGCGCGTGCGGAGTTGATATCAATAGCGGTCAGCGCTTCGGTACTGTCGATAACGATAGAACCACCGGAAGGCAGACGCACTTCACGCTGGAAAGCGGATTCAATCTGCGATTCGATCTGATAGTGGCTGAACAGCGGGATTTCCCCAGTGTACAGTTTAATTTTGCTGCTGAAATCCGGACGACCCAGCGCCGCGATGTGCTGGCGAGCCAGCTCAAGCACTTTCGGGTTATCAATCAGAATTTCGCCGATATCCTGGCGCAGATAGTCGCGGAAAGCGCGCACAATCACATTGCTTTCCTGATGGATCAGGAAAGGAGCTGGGCGATTTTCTGCGGCTTTCTGGATGGCTTCCCAGTGTTTCAGGCGGAAGCTTAAGTCCCACTGCAGCGCTTCGGCGGACTTGCCGACGCCTGCGGTGCGAACGATAAGTCCCATGCCGTCCGGTAGCTCAAGGCTGGCCAGCGCTTCTTTAAGTTCGGTGCGATCGTCACCCTCAATGCGGCGTGAAATACCGCCAGCGCGTGGGTTATTTGGCATCAGCACCAGATAGCTGCCCGCCAGGCTAATAAAGGTCGTCAGCGCGGCGCCTTTATTGCCACGCTCTTCTTTATCAATCTGGACAATAACTTCCTGACCTTCACGCAGCACGTCCTTGATGTTCGGACGACCATGAGAATTGTAGTTGGCAGGGAAGTATTCGCGGGCGATTTCTTTAAGAGGGAGGAAACCATGACGCTCGGCACCATAATCAACAAACGCGGCTTCGAGGCTAGGTTCTATACGAGTGATTTTGCCTTTGTAGATGTTCGCTTTTTTCTGTTCGTGCCCGGGGCTTTCGATATCCAGGTCGTACAGGCGCTGCCCATCAACAAGGGCGACGCGCAACTCTTCCTGCTGAGTTGCGTTGATTAACATTCTTTTCATCGTAACTTACTCATTATTCTTACATTGACGACTAAGCTACGGGCAGAGTAACGCCTTACCGGGGGAAACCGATGGCCTCGTGTCTGTTTCACGTCGCCAACCTCACGGTTGTCGCGCGCTTAAGAGGCGCAGAGTGTCGGTCGCCTGTATTTCAAACGGAAACACAGCGCAATTATCAGGGGAACTGCCTGGGATGTATCACCAGAGAAGATTCCATTTATACCCATCGTTTTTCACGTAGCCGGCGTGGCGGCTTAACCTGCTCATCTTAATCATTGGATCCAGATGAGCGCCGGGATATCCCAGTGTGAACGCCTTCCTGCGACGTGAAATCCATAGAGCCTGTACCGGTAAGGACTGCAACCCGCAGCCCGCTAACTGTCTGAAAGATCAATACGTCTTACGCCATTGCTGCGTTGATGATCGGTCAGACAAAATTGGTCATTCCGCTAATTTCTTGTTCTAACAAGTTTCAGCACGGAATACTGCATCATTATTCCATTGCTAAGCTTGTTATAGCAAGTTGACTTTCACCTTTTATCACCCGGTTACTCACAGTTTTTTCACCTGCGTATACAGATTGTTCTAATAACAAACAAAACGATGATGAAGCATACGGTGAAATCCGGATGATGATAAATATAAGCATATAAAAATGAGTGGCGCTAATGCGTCGGGCTATTTAAAATCGCGCACCATGAAAACTGAGATCCCAAGCGTAAAAATGGTTGCCATTGCTGATGATGAAGCCGGGCAACGTATCGACAACTTTTTGCGTACGCAGCTGAAGGGCGTACCGAAGAGCATGATTTATCGCATCTTGCGTAAAGGCGAGGTGCGGGTTAACAAAAAGCGCGTGAAGCCGGAATATAAGCTGGAAGCCGGCGATGAAGTGCGCATCCCGCCGGTCCGCGTAACTGAGAAAGAAGAAGAGGCGGTCTCTCCGCACCTGCAAAAAGTGGCCGCGCTGGCCGATGTGATTTTATATGAAGACGATCATATTCTGGTGCTTAACAAGCCTTCAGGCACTGCGGTCCATGGCGGTAGCGGGCTGAGCTTTGGCGTGATCGAAGGTTTGCGCGCGCTGCGCCCGGAAGCGCGTTTCCTGGAGCTGGTGCATCGCCTGGATCGCGACACCTCTGGCGTTCTGCTGGTCGCCAAAAAGCGTTCAGCGCTGCGTTCCCTGCATGAGCAGCTGCGCGACAAAGGCATGCAGAAGGATTATCTGGCGCTGGTGCGCGGGCAGTGGCAATCGCATACTAAAGTGGTGCAGGCCCCGCTGCTGAAAAATATTCTGCAGAGCGGTGAGCGTATTGTGCGGGTTAACCAAGAGGGGAAACCTTCTGAGACGCGTTTTAAAGTCGAAGAGCGTTTTACCCATGCGACCCTGGTGCGCTGCAGCCCGGTAACCGGTCGTACGCATCAAATCCGCGTGCATACGCAATATGCCGGCCATCCCATCGCTTTCGACGATCGCTACGGCGACCGTGAATTTGATAAGCTGCTGGCAGGCACCGGCCTTAACCGACTGTTTCTCCATGCGGCGGCGCTGAAGTTTACCCATCCGGGGAGCGGCGAGATAATGCGTGTTGAAGCGCCTCTGGATAATCAGCTTAAGCGCTGCCTGCAGGTTTTGCATAGCGCCAAATAACCGCCACCAGGCTCAGGGCTTGAGCCACCTGGCAAGCCAGGGGAAAACCTCATCCTGCTGTTCTTTATAAAAGACGTGGCCCAGTTCCGGCCACGTCTTCGTTTCCAGCTTATCCTGCGCGTTTTGCGACTCCCACACTTTATGCATTTTTGCGAAGGCATCGTTAACGGCTTCTGCCGGGAACAGCTTATCCTTGCCGCCGCTATAAATGAGCATCGGTTTTGGCGCGGCGATGCTGGCAATATCGGGAATGTCGAGACGGCCGGATAAGCCTGGATGAAGCATATAAAAGGCCGATTGCCCGCGCAGGACGTTGTTGCCCGGCTGCATCAGGCCGCGCCAGGTACCAAACCAGGAGATAACGGCAGTCGCGGCCACTTTGTCAGACAGGGCGGCCAGTTGCCAGGCGCGGAAACCGCCCATTGAGAAACCCAGTACCCCAATGCGTTGACTATCAACCGTTTTTAAAGTGCTGAGGAAATCAACGGTACGCAGATCTTCATAGGCGACTTCACCTGCCAGCGAACGCCCAAGGTTAAAGTAGTTACTGGCCAGGGCCTGCTGCTGCTCGTAGACCATAGGCCCTCGATCTCCCCAGCCTGGGCTATCGATGGCTATCACGACGTAACCACGCTGCGCCAGTTCATCACCGATGAACCGACCGCTGAAAAATTTATCCGCCCACGCCTGAGCGCTGGCTAGCCGCGCGGCGTCACGCCAGGGTCGGATCAGCTTCTCCTTACCAATATCAAACTTTGAGCCATGATCGTGTAACAGGACAATAGCCGGGTGAGGGCCGGGTGATTTTGGCGTCAACATCAGCGCGGCAATCCTGTTTTCGTCGGTTACGTTGAAGGCCAGCTTCTCGGCGATATAGGTTCCCCGGTTTTCTCTCATGAGCGTTTGCGGCGCGTAGGGGATTGTCGACGCCGGGGTCAGCAGAGACTGCCGAAGCAGCGTACGAGCCTGCTGACGCCATTGATTAAAATTACGATAGTTGCCAGAAAGCCACGAGTCCGGGTAGGTCATCTGCGCTTTCAGCTGCTGCCAAGAGGCGGGAAGATTGTCCTCTACGATGCCCTGGCGCTGCCAGTCATTGGCATTGGCGCTGGCGGCGGCCAGCAGGGCGAGGGACAAGAGCGTAGCGCGGGTAGGCATAATGTCTCCATTTAAAAATAAAACATCGTTTCATTATTTAATTGGATTGTAATGGCGCTGGAAAAATAAACTGTGACAGGCGATGCATTAATTAAGTTGGGGTAAAACGGATTCCGCGCCGCCGGTCAGCGGCTAAAACGTTGTTTAAAGGCGGCTGACGGCCTCATAAAGAGGCCGCATGGAATCGCGGTCAGGTGAGCAGAGGGTTACACTCCTCCCGGCGCAGCATCTGGCAGAGGGCAATGAGCGGCAAACCGACCAGCGCGTTGGGATCGCGCCCCTCGAGGCGGTCGAACAGCGTAATGCCCAACCCTTCGCTTTTAAAACTTCCGGCGCACTGCAGCGGGTTTTCCTTGCGGATATAGCTCTCAATTTCCTGATCGCTTAAACGACGGAAATGAACGTCAAAAGGTTCGCACTCGGTTTGCAGGTGACCGTTGGCGGAATTGTACAGCGCCAGGCCGGTATAGAACGTGACGATGGTGCCACTGGCCTTTCTCAACTGGCGATGGGCGTTTTCTTCCGTGTGCGGTTTACCGGTGATCTCACCGTCCAGGACGCAAACCTGATCGGAGCCTATAATGAGGTGGTGTGGGTAGCGCGCGGCAAGGGCCTGCGCCTTTGCCTGCGCCAGACGCAGCACCAGCTGGCGGGCGGGCTCGCCGGGCAGCGGTGTCTCATCAACTTCCGGCGCCGCGCATTCAAAAGGCACCGACAGTTTTTCCAGCAGCATTCGCCGCCAGGGCGAGGTTGACGCGAGGATTAGTTCAGACATATTTTTTCATCCACATATAGCGCTTCGCAGAGCATCATTTTAAACTATGCGCCGCAATGTGTGCGAATAAATGGCAAAAGGCAACCTGAGGCTGCCTTTTTCTTTGACTCTATGACGTTACAAAGTTAATATGCGCGCCCTATGCAAAAGGTAAAATTACCCCTGACTCTCGATCCGGTTCGCACGGCTCAAAAACGCTTAGATTACCAAGGTATCTATACCCGTGATCAGGCTGTGCGTGTCGCTGATTCTGTTGTCAGCGTGGACAGCGATGTGGAATGCAGCATGTCGTTCGCTATCGATAACCAACGTCTTGCCGTGTTAAACGGCGATGCGACGGTGTCGGTGACCCTCGAATGTCAGCGTTGCGGGAAACCGTTCCCCCATCATGTCCACACAACGTATTGTTTCAGCCCCGTCAGAAATGACGAACAGGCCGAGGCACTGCCGGAAGCGTATGAGCCGATTGAGGTTAACGAATTCGGTGAAATCGATCTGCTGGCGCTGGTTGAAGATGAAATCATCCTCGCCTTGCCCGTAGTTCCGGTGCATGATTCTGAACACTGTGAAGTGTCCGACGCGGACATGGTCTTTGGTGAACTGCCTGAAGAGGCACAAAAACCAAATCCATTTGCCGTATTAGCCAGCTTAAAGCATAAGTAATTGAGGAGTAAGGTCCATGGCCGTACAACAGAATAAACCAACCCGTTCCAAACGTGGCATGCGTCGTTCCCATGACGCGCTGACCGCAGTCACCAGCCTGTCTGTAGACAAAGCTTCTGGTGAAAAACACCTGCGTCACCACATCACTGCCGACGGTTTTTACCGCGGTCGCAAGGTTATCGCTAAGTAATCACGCATTACTCCATGGATTTCGCGTTGCAAGAAGACGCAAGCGAGAGAAGCACCGGGAGCATAGCTCACTATGTGACAGGTGTGAACGAGCGCAGTCAACGCACTTGCAGCGTGAAAGACGAAGAGTAAAAGCGTGATGAAGCTTAGTGAGGATTTCCCCGGGTAACTGGGGAATAACCGAACCGGGCAGCGACGATACCTTGACACGTCTAACCCTGGCGTTAGATGTCATGGGCGGGGATTTTGGCCCTTCCGTGACAGTGCCTGCAGCATTGCAGGCACTGAACTCTAATTCACAACTCACACTTCTTTTAGTCGGCGATCCCGACGCTATCGCGCCATTACTTGCCAAAGCTGATTTTGAACAACGTTCACGTCTGCAGGTTATCCCTGCGCAGTCGGTTATTGCCAGTGATGCTAGACCCGCGCAGGCCATTCGCGCCAGTCGCGGTAGCTCAATGCGCATTGCGCTCGAGTTAGTAAAAGAAGGACGGGCGCAGGCCTGCGTCAGCGCGGGTAACACCGGAGCGCTGATGGGGTTGGCGAAGCTGCTGCTCAAGCCTATTGAGGGAATTGAGCGCCCTGCGCTGGTTACCATGTTACCGCATCAGCTTAAGGGCAAAACGGTGGTGCTGGATTTAGGCGCTAACGTCGATTGCGATAGCACGATGCTGGTGCAGTTTGCCGTCATGGGGGCGGTTCTTGCCGAAGAAGTTATCGGTATTAAGAATCCCCGCGTTGCGCTTCTGAATATCGGCGAAGAAGAGATGAAAGGTCTCAGCAGCATTCGTGACGCGGCGGCGGTTTTGAAAACCCTGCCAACCCTCAACTATATTGGGTATCTGGAAGCCAACGAATTGTTGACGGGCAAAACGGATGTTTTAGTTTGTGATGGATTCACGGGCAACGTCACATTAAAAACGATGGAAGGTGTTGTCAGAATGTTCCTTTCACTGTTGAAATCACAGGGAGAGGGGAAAAAAAGGTCGTGGTGGCTGCTTTTATTAAAGCGTTGGTTACAAAAAAGCCTGTCGAGGCGATTCAGTCACCTCAACCCCGACCAGTATAATGGTGCCTGTCTGTTAGGATTACGCGGTTCCGTGATTAAAAGTCATGGGGCTGCCAATCAGCGCGCTTTTTGCGTCGCGATAGAGCAGGCAGTGCAGGCTGTGCAGCGGCAGGTTCCTCAGCGAATTGCCGCTCGCCTGGAATCTTTATACCCTGCAGGTTTCGAATTGCCTGAAGGCGGCAGAAGCGGAAGTTCCAGGCCTCAAACCCGGATGACCGGAAACGACTGACGCCTCGCAGTTTGAGTTAACCCGGTATATTACCCAAGAGTGACTGAGCGTACATGTATACGAAGATTATTGGTACCGGCAGCTATCTGCCTGAGCACGTGCGTACGAACGCTGAACTGGAAAATATGGTTGATACGTCTGACGAGTGGATTGTTACTCGTACCGGTATCCGCGAGCGTCGTATTGCCGCACCGAATGAAACAGTTGCTACGATGGGCCTTGAAGCCGCTAAGAATGCGCTGGATATGGCAGGCGTCAAGCCGGAGCAAATTGGTCTGATTATTGTTGCGACCACTTCCGGTACCCATGCGTTTCCTAGCTCGGCTTGCCAGATTCAATCAATGCTGGGTATCAAAGGCTGCCCGGCGTTTGATGTCGCTGCGGCCTGCGCGGGTTTCACCTACGCGCTCAGCGTTGCCGATCAATACGTGAAAAACGGCGCGGTTGATTACGCTCTGGTGATTGGCGCTGACGTGCTGGCGCGCACCTGCGATCCTGCCGATCGCGGAACCATTATTATTTTTGGCGATGGCGCTGGCGCCGTCGTGCTGGGCGCTTCTGAAGAGCCGGGCATTATCTCCACGCATCTGCATGCGGATGGGAGCTACGGCGAACTGCTGACGCTGCCGAACGCCGATCGCGTTGAATCGGAAAACCCGATCTATCTGACGATGGCGGGTAATGAAGTCTTTAAGGTTGCGGTGACCGAACTGGCGCATATCGTGGACGAGACTTTAGCCGCGAATAATCTCGAGCGTTCGGCGCTTGACTGGCTGGTGCCGCATCAGGCCAACCTGCGCATTATCAGCGCCACGGCGAAGAAGCTGGGAATGTCGATGGACAATGTCGTCGTCACGCTCGATCGACACGGCAATACTTCGGCGGCTTCCGTCCCTTGTGCGCTGGATGAAGCCGTTCGCGATGGCCGCATTCAACGTGGTCAGCTTATTCTGCTGGAAGCCTTTGGTGGTGGGTTCACCTGGGGTTCCGCGCTGGTTCGTTTTTAGGATAAGGATTTAAACATGACGCAATTTGCTTTTGTGTTCCCGGGACAGGGCTCTCAGAGTGTCGGGATGCTGTCAGATATGGCGGCCGCTTACCCGGTAATTGAAGAGACATTCCGTGAAGCCTCTGCGGCGTTGGGTTACGATCTGTGGGCGCTTGCGCAGCAGGGCCCGGCGGAAGAATTGAATAAAACCTGGCAGACTCAGCCAGCGTTGTTGACCGCTTCCGTTGCGTTGTATCGCGTCTGGCAGCAGCAGGGCGGTAAAACCCCCGTTCTGCTGGCGGGCCACAGCCTCGGCGAATATTCTGCGCTGGTATGCGCAGGTGTTATCGATTTTGCCGATGCCGTACGCCTGGTTGAGATGCGCGGCAAGTTTATGCAGGAAGCGGTACCGGAAGGTACCGGCGCGATGTCCGCGATCATCGGGCTTGACGACGCGGCGATTGCGAAAGCCTGCGAAGAGTCTGCCGAAGGTCAGGTTGTTTCTCCGGTGAACTTTAACTCGCCAGGGCAGGTTGTTATTGCCGGTAACAAAGAGGCCGTAGAGCGCGCTGGTGCTGCCTGTAAGGCTGCGGGCGCTAAACGCGCGCTGCCGCTGCCGGTCAGCGTACCTTCCCACTGCGCGCTGATGAAGCCTGCGGCGGAAAAACTGGCCGTTGAGCTGCAGAAAATCACCTTTAACGCGCCGGCGATTCCGGTTGTGAATAACGTCGACGTGCAAAGTGAAACGGCGCCTGAAGCTATTCGTGATGCCCTGATCCGCCAGCTGTATAGCCCGGTTCAGTGGACCAAAACTGTTGAGTTTATGGCTTCACAGGGCGTAGAGCATTTGTATGAAGTTGGCCCAGGTAAAGTCCTCACTGGCCTGACTAAACGTATTGTTGACACCCTGACCGCTTCCGCGCTTAACGAGCCGGCGGCCATGTCTGCGGCGCTTGAGCAATAAAAGAGGAAAACCATGAGTTTTGAAGGAAAAATCGCGCTGGTTACCGGTGCAAGTCGCGGGATTGGCCGCGCAATCGCTGAAACGCTTGTTGCCCGCGGCGCGAAAGTTATCGGTACGGCGACCAGCGAAAGCGGCGCGCAGGCGATCAGCGATTATTTAGGTGCTAATGGTAAAGGTTTGCTGCTGAATGTGACCGATCCTGCATCTATTGAATCTGTTCTGGGAAATATTCGCGCAGAATTTGGTGAAGTTGATATCCTGGTGAACAATGCCGGGATCACTCGTGATAACCTGTTAATGCGCATGAAAGATGATGAGTGGAACGATATTATCGAAACCAACCTGTCATCTGTTTTCCGTCTGTCAAAAGCGGTAATGCGCGCTATGATGAAAAAGCGTCATGGACGTATTATCACTATCGGTTCTGTGGTTGGTACCATGGGAAATGCGGGTCAGGCCAACTACGCTGCGGCGAAAGCGGGTCTGATTGGCTTCAGTAAATCACTGGCTCGCGAAGTTGCGTCCCGCGGTATTACTGTAAACGTTGTTGCTCCGGGCTTTATTGAAACGGACATGACGCGTGCGCTGACCGATGAGCAGCGTGCGGGTACTCTGGCGGCAGTTCCTGCGGGGCGCCTCGGCTCTCCAAATGAAATCGCCAGTGCGGTGGCATTTTTAGCCTCTGATGAAGCGAGTTACATCACCGGTGAAACTCTGCACGTCAACGGCGGAATGTATATGGTCTGACCGAGATTTGCGCAAAACGCTCAGGAACCGCGCAGTCTGTGCGGTTCACTGTAATGTTTTGTACAAAATGATTTGCGTTATGAGGGCAAACAGCCGCAAAATAGCGTAAAATCGTGGTAAGACCTGCCGGGATTTAGTTGCAAATTTTTCAACATTTTATACACTACGAAAACCATCGCGAAAGCGAGTTTTGATAGGAAATTTAAGAGTATGAGCACTATCGAAGAACGCGTTAAGAAAATTATCGGCGAACAGCTGGGCGTTAAGCAGGAAGAAGTTACCAACAATGCTTCCTTCGTTGAAGACCTGGGCGCTGATTCTCTTGACACCGTTGAGCTGGTAATGGCTCTGGAAGAAGAGTTTGATACTGAGATTCCGGACGAAGAAGCTGAGAAAATCACTACTGTTCAGGCTGCCATTGATTACATCAACGGCCACCAGGCGTAAGTGAACATCTCCAGGCGGTCATTCGACCGCCTGAGTTTTATCTAAATTTTGTCCCACAAGAATCTATTTTCCCTCCCTGGAGGACAACCGTGTCTAAGCGTCGTGTAGTTGTGACCGGACTGGGCATGTTGTCTCCTGTCGGCAATACCGTAGAGTCTACCTGGAAAGCTCTCCTTGCCGGTCAGAGTGGCATCAGCCTGATCGACCATTTCGATACTAGCGCCTATGCAACGAAATTTGCTGGCTTAGTAAAGGATTTTAACTGTGATGACTTCATCTCGCGCAAAGAGCAGCGCAAGATGGATGCCTTCATTCAATATGGAATTGTCGCTGGCATTCAGGCCATGCAGGATTCTGGCCTTGAAGTGACGGAAGAGAATGCTACCCGCATCGGTGCCGCTATTGGTTCCGGTATTGGCGGGCTTGGCCTGATCGAAGAAAACCACAGTTCGCTGGTAAAAGGCGGACCGCGTAAGATCAGCCCGTTCTTTGTTCCTTCCACAATCGTTAACATGGTGGCCGGGCATCTGACCATCATGTTTGGTCTGCGTGGACCAAGCATTTCCATCGCAACCGCATGCACTTCTGGCGTACACAACATTGGTCACGCCGCGCGCGTTATCGCCTATGGCGATGCTGATGCAATGGTCGCCGGTGGTGCGGAAAAAGCCAGTACCCCGCTGGGCGTAGGCGGCTTTGGCGCAGCGCGCGCGCTGTCCACCCGCAATGACAACCCGCAGGCGGCAAGCCGTCCGTGGGATAAAGAGCGTGATGGTTTCGTGCTGGGCGACGGCGCCGGCATGGTCGTGCTGGAAGAGTACGAGCACGCGAAGAAACGCGGTGCGAAAATCTATGCTGAAATCGTCGGCTTTGGTATGAGCAGCGATGCCTACCATATGACTTCACCGCCGGAAGATGGCGCTGGAGCAGCGCTGGCGATGGTTAACGCTATTCGCGACGCGGGTATTGAAGCTAGCCAGATTGGCTACGTCAACGCCCACGGTACCTCTACGCCGGCAGGCGATAAAGCAGAAGCGCAGGCGGTGAAATCTGTCTTCGGTGACGCTGCCAGCCGCGTAATGGTGAGCTCGACTAAGTCAATGACCGGTCACCTGCTCGGTGCAGCGGGCGCAGTAGAGTCTATCTACTCCATCCTCGCGCTGCGCGATGGCGCTGTTCCGCCAACCATCAACCTGGATAACCCGGATGAAGGTTGCGATCTGGACTTCGTCCCGCACGAAGCGCGTCAGGTAAGCGGTCTGGAGTATACCCTGTGTAACTCCTTCGGCTTCGGCGGCACTAACGGCTCGCTAATCTTTAAAAAGGTGTGATGCGCGCCTGACGTAACATCCCAGTTTACGTCAATGCCCATCGAAAATTGGCCCGCTTGTCGGGCCTTTTTTATTCGGTTTTCTCCGCTTGTTCAATGTCTCTCCTCCTGCGAAACTAACCGGCCAGCGATAAGGAGTCTTTTATGTTTTTAATCAATGGCGCTGAAAGCGAAACGCTCGCGGTGAACGATCGCGGCGTGCAGTTTGGCGATGGCTGCTTTACCACTGCGCGCATCCTCAGAGGCCAGGTTCAACTGCTCTCAGCCCATCTGGATCGCCTGCAGACGACCTGTGAAAAGCTCTTTATCCCCTATGGCGACTGGGCGCTATTAGCGCAGGAGATGGCGCGTCTGGCGCAGCCTCATCAGGATGGCGTGCTGAAGGTCATCATCACCCGCGGAGCGGGCGGCCGCGGCTATAGCGCCGCGGGCTGTGTCAATCCCACAAGAATTCTCAGCGTGTCGCCCTGGCCGGCCCACTATCTGCGCTGGCGCGAGGAGGGGATTTCCCTGTCGCTGAGTCCTGTCAGGCTTGGACGGAACCCTTCACTCGCCGGACTCAAGCACCTTAACCGGCTGGAGCAGGTGCTGATTCGTTCTCATCTTGAGCAGACGGACGCCGATGAGGCACTGGTCCTTGACAGCGACGGGTGGCTTACGGAATGCTGTGCCGCGAACGTATTCTGGCGTAAAGGATCCGACGTCTTTACCCCGCGCCTCGATCAGGCGGGGGTTAACGGTATTATGCGCCAGTACATTCTCGCTAAGCTGGCACCATCGCCGTTTCGCGTTGTCGAAGCCACCATGCGCCCCGAGGCGTTACGCGAAGCCGATGAGGTCGTGGTCTGTAACGCATTAATGCCGCTGGTGCCTGTTCGCCGCTGGAATGATAAATGTTGGTCCACCCGCGAGCTTTACCATTTTTTAGCCCCTTTGTGTGAGCTGTCTGATTAGTCATGAAGAAAATGTTACGTTTCATCCTGCTGATGGTGGTGGTGCTGGGCATCGCCGCGGGCATCGGTATGTGGAAAGTTCGCCAGCTGGCGGATAGCAAGTTGCTGATAAAAGAAGAGACTATCTTCACTCTTGCCACCGGAACGGGGCGCCTGGCGCTTGGGCAACAGCTGTATAGCGATAAAGTCATTAACCGACCGCGGGTTTTCCAGTGGCTGCTGCGCATCGAGCCTGAGCTCTCCCATTTTAAAGCCGGGACCTATCGCTTCACGCCTGATATGACGGTCCGCCAGATGCTGCAGCTGCTGGCCAGCGGCAAAGAGGCGCAGTTTCCGCTGCGCTTCGTTGAAGGGATGCGGGTGAGCGATTACCTGCGCCAGCTGCGCGATGCGCCTTACGTCAAGCATACGTTGGCGGATGACAGCTATGAAACCGTCGCGAAGGCTCTTGATCTTGAGCATCCTGATTGGGTTGAAGGCTGGTTCTGGCCGGATACCTGGATGTATACCGCCAATACCAGCGATGTGGCCATCCTTAAGCGAGCGCATCAGAAGATGGTTGCCGCGGTCGATAAAGCCTGGGAAGGGCGGATGGAGAATCTGCCGTATCACGATAAGAACCAGCTGCTGACAATGGCCTCGATTATCGAAAAAGAGACGGCGATAGCGGACGAGCGCGACCGTGTCGCATCGGTATTTATCAACCGTTTACGTATCGGTATGCGTCTGCAAACCGATCCGACCGTGATTTACGGGATGGGTGAGAGTTATAATGGCAAGTTGACACGTAAAGACCTGGAAACTCCGACCGCTTACAATACCTACGTCATAAACGGCATGCCGCCGGGACCTATCGCCGCACCGGGTGAGGCCTCGCTAAACGCCGCCGCGCATCCGGCGAAAACGCCGTACCTTTATTTTGTCGCGGACGGTAAGGGCGGGCATACGTTTAACACTAACCTGGCCAGTCATAACCGCTCGGTTCAGGACTATTTGAAAGTACTTAAGGAAAAAAATGCGCAGTAACTATATCGTCATCGAGGGCCTGGAGGGCGCAGGGAAAACCACCGCGCGTAATTGTGTGGTAGAGACGCTAAAACAGCTGGGCGTAAGCGATATGGTGTTTACCCGCGAACCGGGCGGCACCATTCTGGCCGAGAAGCTGCGCAGCCTGGTGCTGGATATTCAGTCCACCGGCGATGAAGTGATTAATGATAAAGCGGAAGTGCTGATGTTTTACGCGGCGCGCGTGCAGTTGGTGGAGACGGTTATCAAACCCGCTCTGGCCCGCGGTCAGTGGGTCATTGGCGATCGTCACGATCTCTCAACTCAGGCCTATCAGGGTGGCGGTCGCGGAATTGATCAAACGATGCTGGCGACCCTGCGTGACGCGGTACTGGGGGACTTTCGTCCCCATCTTACGCTTTACCTTGACGTGACTCCGGAAGTCGGTCTTAAGCGCGCCCGCGCCCGAGGCGAACTTGACCGAATCGAGCAGGAGTCACTGGATTTCTTTAATCGTACTCGTGCCCGCTACCTTGAACTGGCGGCGCAGGATGCCACTATACGCACCGTTGACGCTACCCAGCCGCTAGAGGCCGTGGAGCGCGACATTCGTGCGGTAGTGAATCAATGGGTCGCGGAGCAAGGCGCATGAAATGGTATCCGTGGTTACGCCCGCCCTTTGAACAGCTGGTTGCCAGCTATCAGGCGGGGCGCGGCCACCATGCGCTAATGGTTCAGGCGCTGCCGGGCATGGGGAGCGATGCGCTGATTTATGCGCTTTGTCGCTTTCTGATGTGCCGCCAGCCGGAAGGGCATAAAAGCTGCGGTCATTGCCATAGCTGCCAGCTGATGCAGGCCGGCACCCATCCTGATTATTATGCGTTGACCCCAGAAAAGGGAAAGAGCTCGCTCGGGATCGATGCCGTGCGCGAAGTGAGCGAAAAGCTCTATGAACATGCCCGACTGGGCGGCGCGAAGGTGGTGTGGATCGGCGATGCCGCCATACTGACGGATGCGGCGGCAAACGCGCTGTTGAAAACGCTGGAGGAGCCGCCGGAGAATACCTGGTTCTTCCTTGCCTGTCAGGAACCTGCTCGCCTGCTGGCGACGCTGCGCAGCCGCTGTCGGTTATATCACCTCGCTCCGCCTTCAGAACGCTACGCACTGGCGTGGTTAGAGCGTGAAGTGACAATGTCACAAGACGCGCTTCTCGCAGCGCTGCGTCTGAGCGCCAACGCGCCAGCGGCGGCGCTGGATCTGCTTCAGGATGCACACTGGGCACCACGCCAGCAGCTTTGCCAGATCCTCGGGAATATTTTAACCCACGGCGACTGGCTGACGCTGTTGCCGATTTTGAACCATGAGCAGGCCGCGATTCGCCTGCACTGGCTGGCATCGCTGCTGGTCGACGCGCAAAAAAGGCAGCAGGGGATTACGCTTATCAGCAATCCTGATGTCTGGCCTCTGGTGAATCAGCTGGCCGCGGCGCTGCCGGCGGCGCGCCTGCAGGCGATCGCGCGTGACGTCAGCGCCTGCCGCGAGCAGTTGCTAAACGTGGTCGGCATTAATCGCGAACTGCTGCTAACCGAGCGCCTTCTGCGCTGGGAACATTACCTGCAACCCGGGGCGGTCCTTCCCGTATCCCATCTCTGAGAGAGACATCATGTTTTTAGTCGACTCCCATTGCCATCTCGATGGCCTGGATTATCAAGCGCTGCATAAAGATGTGGACGATGTGCTGGCAAAGGCCGCCGCGCGCGATGTGAAATTTTGCCTGGCGGTTGCCACGACGCTGCCGGGATACCGCGGTATGCGCGAACTGGTAGGCCAGCGTCACGACGTCGTTTTCTCCTGCGGCGTGCATCCGTTAAACCAGGATGAAGAGTATGACGTTGAAGAGCTGCGCAAACTCGCCGCAGAGGACGGCGTGGTCGCGATGGGCGAAACCGGGCTCGATTATTTCTACACGCCGGAAACGAAAGCCCGTCAGCAGGCGTCTTTTCGCGATCATATCCGTATAGGCCGGGAGCTGAATAAGCCGGTTATCGTTCACACCCGCGATGCCCGCGCCGATACGCTGGAAATTTTACGCGAAGAAAAAGTGACGGATTGCGGTGGCGTACTACACTGTTTCACTGAGGATAGGGAGACCGCGGGTAAGCTTTTGGATATGGGGTTCTATATCTCGTTTTCCGGCATTGTGACATTCCGTAATGCGGAGCAGCTTCGCGATGCTGCGCGCTATGTCCCTCTCGATCGCCTGCTGGTGGAGACCGATTCACCGTATCTGGCGCCGGTACCGCATCGCGGTAAAGAGAACCAGCCGGCCCTGGTCAGGGACGTCGCCGAGTATATGGCGGTGCTTAAGGGCGTGTCGCTAGAGCAGCTGGCGCAACAGACCACTGAAAATTTCGCTACGCTTTTTCATATCGCCCCCTCCCGGCTGCAACCTCTCTGATATTGCTTATTATTTTAAGGCTCGTAATTAATAGCCAAAGCGAGTAAAGTTCACCGCCACAAATGGGGCGGTGAAGGTTTTTTGGCAACATTCAGACACGATTTATGTAAACCAATGTAAGTTTTTAATGGATGTCTGATTGAAACGTGATAGCCGTCAAACAATCATCCCGGTAATTATTTTACTCTGTGTAATAAATAAAGGGCGCTTAGATGTCCTGTCCACGGCGCGGTTCTCCCCCCGGGCCAATGCGTGAAAACGTAAAAAAGCACCAAATACTCAGGAGCACTCTCAATTATGTTTAAGAATGCATTTGCTAACCTGCAGAAGGTCGGTAAATCGCTGATGCTGCCGGTATCCGTACTGCCTATCGCAGGTATCCTGCTGGGCGTCGGTTCCGCAAACTTCAGCTGGCTGCCAGCCGTAGTTTCCCACGTCATGGCGGAAGCGGGCGGTTCGGTCTTCGCTAACATGCCGCTGATCTTTGCTATCGGTGTCGCACTTGGCTTCACTAACAACGACGGCGTATCCGCTCTGGCATCGGTCGTCGCTTACGGCATCATGGTGAAAACCATGTCCGTGGTTGCACCTCTGGTCCTGCATTTACCTGCTGAAGAGATTGCGGCTAAACACCTGGCGGATACTGGCGTACTCGGCGGTATTATCTCCGGTGCCATCGCAGCGTACATGTTCAACCGCTTCTACCGCATCAAATTGCCTGAGTATCTGGGCTTCTTTGCGGGCAAGCGTTTTGTGCCAATTATCTCCGGTCTGGCAGCGATCTTCACTGGTGTGATCCTGTCCTTTATCTGGCCGCCGATCGGTACCGCAATCCAGACTTTCTCCCAGTGGGCTGCTTACCAGAACCCGGTTGTGGCGTTCGGTATCTACGGCTTCATTGAACGCTGCCTGGTGCCGTTTGGTCTGCACCACATCTGGAACGTTCCTTTCCAGATGCAGATTGGTGAATACACCAACGCAGCCGGTCAGGTCTTCCACGGCGATATTCCGCGCTACATGGCAGGTGACCCGACCGCGGGCAAACTGTCCGGCGGCTTCCTGTTCAAAATGTACGGTCTGCCGGCCGCTGCTATCGCTATCTGGCACTCTGCTAAACCAGAAAACCGCGCAAAAGTGGGCGGTATCATGATCTCCGCAGCGCTGACCTCGTTCCTGACCGGTATCACCGAGCCGATCGAGTTCTCCTTCATGTTCGTTGCGCCGATCCTGTACGTTATCCATGCGATTCTGGCAGGCCTGGCCTTCCCGATCTGTATCCTGCTGGGTATGCGTGACGGTACTTCGTTCTCTCATGGTCTGATCGACTTCATCGTTCTGTCCGGCAACAGCAGCAAACTGTGGCTGTTCCCGATAGTCGGCATCTGCTATGCGATCGTTTACTACGTGGTGTTCCGCGTGCTGATCAAAGCGCTGGATCTGAAAACCCCGGGTCGTGAAGATGCAACCGAAGACAGCAAAGCTGGCGCCACCAGCGAAATGGCTCCGGCACTGATTGCCGCTTTCGGCGGTAAAGAGAACATTACTAACCTTGACGCATGTATCACCCGTCTGCGCGTGAGCGTAGCGGATGTGGCGAAAGTTGATCAGGCTGGCCTGAAAAAACTGGGTGCCGCAGGCGTGGTTGTTGCAGGTTCAGGCGTTCAGGCTATTTTCGGTACCAAATCCGATAACCTGAAAACTGAAATGGATGAATACATCCGCAGCAACTAAGTTGTGATTTGGGGAGACTAAGGCAGCCAACTGGCTGCCTTTTTTAATGGGCAGCCGGCATAAAAAAGGGAACCCGGCGGCTCCCGTGACGCTGACTGCTTATCAGAATTGATAGCTGGCCGTTATGCTGAAGTTGCGTGGTTCACCGTAGACGATTGAACCATCTATATTGGTGTCGTAGGTTTTGTCTAACAGGTTGTTGACGTTCCCCTGCACAGCAAAGTTTTTAGTGACCTGATAACGCGTGAACACATCCACCAGCGCGTAGCTGCCCTGTTCCGCACGGAATGTCCCGTACGGCGTAGCGGTATCTTTATATACCCGGTTCTGCCAGTTTACGCCGCCGCCGATGATCAGCTCAGGCATTACCGGCAGACGGTAGCGGGTAAACAGCTTGACGCTGGTACGCGGTAGGTTAGGGTTCACCGCATTGCCTTCATTGTCTTCAGCGACAAAACGCGTCGCCCCGAAGGTCATCTGCCAGTTATCGGTGAGCGCGCCGTTGATTTCAAACTCTACCCCTTTGCTCACGGTACCATCGACGGTTTTATAGGCGGCTTCGCCGTTGCTGCCCGGGATTTGCCCGCCGGTCGCCTGGCCAAGATTATCCTGCTCAATGCGGAAGAGGGCGAGAGTGGTCGTTAAACGGCTGTCCATCCAGTCGGACTTCAGGCCCACTTCATAGTTGTTTCCGGTAATTGGGGTCAGGTATTTACCCGAACTGTCGCGCTTGTTCTGCGGCTGGAACACGGAGGTATAACTGGTGTAGGCCGACCAGTTGTCGTTGATGTCATAAACCAGCCCGGCGTAGGGCGTGGTATGGTTTTTCTCCATGTTGTAAGTCAACGTCGCGATACTCCAGTTGTTATAGCGGATGCCAACGATGAGATGCAGCGGGTCAAGCAGGGAAAAACGCGTCGCGGCATATACCGATTTCATTCTCGTGGTATCGTCCTGCGCCAGGCTCTGCGGGCCCCAGTTGGTCTCCGGGAAATTACTGCTATTAAAGTTATTGAAGCTGCCAATCTCATCGGGGAACACGTTGGCCCAGGCGCTGAAATAGCGGTTATTTTGCTTGCTGTAGCTGGCACCGACCATCAGGTTGTGCTGGCGACCAAACAGGTCGTAGCCGCCGTCGGCGTACAGGTCAACGGCGTCGACCTTACGCTTGCCGCTGTTCCAGCCGGTACCGCCGACGTAATCATAGCCCGGACCGTAGCTGCTATAAGGGCCCACCAGCATTCCGGTCGCTTTATTGACGTACGCGTCCACGTACATCATTTTGCTATCGAATTTGACCTCGGAATGGGTGGCATTCATCGTCGCCTGCCAGGTCTCGGCAAAGCGCTGTTTCAGCGTGATGAAGACTTTGTTGATCTCTTTATCGTTATAGGCCCAATCCGGGGCGGTACTGCGGGCGCGGTCATAGCGGTTGTTGCTGCCATCGGTATTCCAGCGCGGCAGGCCGCCCCATGTCGGGCTATTCACGTCGATACGCTGATACTCGTAGCCAGCGGATAAAGTGGTCGATGTACCGAGATCGGCATCAACAATACCGGAGAAGAACGTTTTTTCGCTGTTGTAGCGATCCAGCCATGAGTCATTGTTTTGATAACCCGCGATAATGCGCGCCCTTACGCTGCCATCGTCCATTAGCGGGCTCTGCATATCAGCAACGTAGCGCTGCTTATTCCAACTGCCGTACTCCGCCGTGACCTCTCCCTTGAACTCCCGGTTGGTCGCGTGCTTGCGGATCATATTGATCGACGCGGCAGGATTGCCGGTGCCGGTCAGCAGGCCGTTAGCGCCGCGCACGACCTCAACCCGTTCGAAGAGAGCCATATCGGAAAGCGCGTCGCCCAGATTCCAGCGGGATTCAAACCAGGTTGGAATGCCATCGACCATATAGTTGTCTATCTCAAAACCGCGGGAGTAGTAGCTGGTGCGGTCGGAATCCGCCTGGCTGCCGCTGATCCCCATGGTATGTTCCATCACATCGCCCAGGGTTTGTAGCTGTTGATCCCGCATCCGCTGCCCGGTGATGATGCTGACCAACTGCGGAATATCGCGCTGGGTCATCTCCATTTTGGTCCCGGCTGAGGTAGTTCTGACGCTGTAGTCCTGTTCTTGTGTATCCGAGGCGCTATCTGAGGAACCTTCTACAATGATAGTGTCTTCGGAGGCGCCGGCTGCCTGGCTAAGGTTTGGAAACAGCGCCAGCGTTATGCCCACAGCAAGCAGGGACGGCGCGGTTCGCCTATCCCGGGGATTGGTGGAGAGAGACATCATAAGCCCTTGATCATGTGATAGTCGTTATTCGCTGCGGCGCTATGGCCACGGTCGATTGTCAATGCACTGTTTGCGTTATGAATGCAAATGAGAAATATACGCATTAATATTTAATGTGTAAACAAGGGTAAAAATAGCGGTCCGCAGGCTGCTTTCGCGGGTGCTGCACCGCATGCCGCTGAGAAACGCTTAATCCATCAGCAGCTAAGCGCTTTGTCGCGCAAGAAAAAACGCATTCAGGTTGAAAGAGGGGGAGTAACTCGCTCATACTCTTAGGGGAATCCTGTGCATCCGCGTTTACCTGCAGAGGCAGGCCAGAGCACGGTATAAAAATTATTAAGGAATCAGTCATGGCAGAAGAAACGATTTTCAGCAAAATCATTCGCCGGGAGATCCCGTCGGATGTGGTATATCAGGATGAGCTGGTTACCGCTTTTCGCGACATCTCTCCGCAGGCACCAACCCATATCCTAATCGTTCCCAATATCCTGATTCCCACCGTCAACGATGTGACCACAGAGCACGAGCTTGCCCTGGGACGTATGATGACCGTTGCGGCGAAAATCGCCCGCGACGAGGGGCTTGCCGACGATGGCTATCGCCTGATCGTCAACTGCAATCGCCACGGGGGCCAGGAGGTGTACCATATCCATATGCACCTGCTGGGCGGCCGTCCATTAGGCCCGATGCTGGCTCATAAAGGTTAACATCCATGCGCGCAGCCCATTTCGGCGCACTTCTGGCCGTGACGTTACTGGCCGGGTGCGGTTCGCATCCGGAAATTCCGGTCAGCGATCGGCAAAGTCTGGTGATGGAATCAAACGTACTGGCAGCGGGAATTAGCGCTGAAGTACCGACGGTGACCGCATCCGAGATTCAGGCGACGGCGACCACAAGATTATTCAATGAACGCCAGGTGCCGGTGACCGTGCATTATCGCTTTTTCTGGTATGACGCCAGGGGGCTGGAAATGCATCCGCTGGATCCGGCGCGCAGTATAACGGTTCCGGCACACTCTTCCGTCACGCTGTATGGCAGCGCCAATATTCTGGGGGCGCACAAAGCCCGACTTTATCTTTATCTGTAAGAGGTAATCGTAATGATTAAATTATGTCGCTATGCATTAGTTACCGCACTGGCGATATTCCTTGCCGGATGTGTGGGGCAACGTCAGGAACCCGCTCCCGTTGAGGAAGCGCAGCCGAAGCCGCAGCAGCCAGTTCAGCCGCAGCCGACTGTGCCGACTATTCCCGCGATCCCTACGCAGCCGGGGCCGATTGAACACGGCGAGCAGCCAGCCCAGCCAGCGCCGCGCGTACGTCACTTTGACTGGAGTTCCGCGGTGCAGCCGATGATCGGGCAGATGCTGCAGGCCAGCGGCGTGAATGCGGGGAGCATTTTGCTGGTCGACAGCGTCAATAACCGTACCAACGGCACCCTGAATGCCGGTGAGGCCACCACGGCGCTGCGCAACGCGCTGGAAGGCAATGGGAAATTCACCCTTGTCTCGCAGCAGCAGCTGGGCGTAGCCAAACAGCAGCTTGGCCTGTCGCCGCAGGATAGCCTAGGCAGCCGCAGCAAAGCGATGGGCATTGCGCGTACCGTTGGCGCACAGTACGTGCTCTATTCCAACGCGACCGGTAACGTCAATTCCCCTGAGCTGAAAATGCAGCTAATGCTGGTACAGACCGGCGAAATTATCTGGTCAGGTAAAGGTGCTGTTCAGCAACAATAAGCTCACGCGCGACGAAGTGCTGTCGCGCTTTTTCCCGCGCTATACGCCTGTCGCCGCGCAGGCCCAAAACGGGCTGAGCGGCGGCAGCTGCATTCTCAGCGATGGTCGGCAAAAGCGGGTGCTGCGCCAGCCGCACGATCCGCGTGCGCCGGCCAGCGACTTTCGCCGTCAATATCACGTCCTGTCACGCCTTCCCGATTCGTTAGCGCCTGCGCCGGTCTTTTATTCTCCCGCCTGGATGGTGGTGGAATATTGCTCAGGCGACGTGGTTAACGCATTACCGGAGTGTCCGGCGCTCGCAGGGTTACTGTATCATCTGCACCGGCAGCCGTGCTTTGGCTGGCGTATCGCGCTGCGGCCGCTGCTTGAGTTGTACTGGCAACAGTGCAGCCCCGCGCGGCGTACGCCGAGTTGGCTGCGCTGGCATAAACGCCTGCTGCGCCGCGGCGAGCCTCAGCCGCTGCGCCTCGCCCCGTTACATATGGATGTCCATGCGGGCAACATCGTTCACGGCGAGTCGGGACTGCGGCTGATTGACTGGGAGTATGCGGGCGATGGCGATATCGCGCTGGAGCTGGCGGCAGTGTGGATCGATCCCGTCGCGCAACGTCGGCTAGCTGCAGAATACGCGAGACTGGCGAGCATTGATGAGCATCAGCTCTGGCGGCAAATTCAGCGCTGGCGTCCGTGGGTGCAGCTACTGATGGCGGGCTGGTACGAGCGGCGTTGGCAGCAAACCGGCGACCGGCAGTTTATTGCGCTGGCGGATGAGGTATGGCGCCAGTTAGACAAAAAGTAAAAGGATAAGAGAGGTGGGTGTGGGTCCGGTAATGTTGGATGTCGAAGGTTTTGAACTGGATGCGGAAGAGCGTGAGATTCTGGCGCATCCTTTGGTTGGCGGGCTGATACTGTTTACCCGCAACTATCACGATCCCGCGCAGCTGCGCGAGTTGGTTCGCCAGATCCGCGAGGCTTCGCGCAACCATCTGGTGGTGGCGGTAGACCAGGAAGGCGGGCGCGTGCAGCGTTTTCGTGAAGGCTTTACTCGTCTTCCCGCAGCGCAGTCCTTCGCCGCGCTGCTCGGCATGGAGGAGGGCGGTAAGCTAGCCGCAGAGGCCGGCTGGCTGATGGCCAGCGAAATGATCGCCATGGATATTGATATCAGCTTTGCGCCGGTGCTGGACGTTGGGCATATCAGCGCCGCTATTGGCGAGCGTTCTTATCACGACGATCCTGACAAAGCCCTGGCGATAGCTCGTCATTTTATTGACGGCATGCACGCCGCGGGTATGAAAACTACCGGTAAGCATTTTCCGGGACACGGGGCGGTGACGGCCGATTCCCATAAAGAGACGCCGCGCGATCCGCGCGCGCAAGCGGAAATCCGCGCCAGAGATATGTCCATTTTCCGTACGCTGATCGGCGAGCAGCGGCTGGATGCCATCATGCCCGCCCACGTCATCTACAGCGACGTTGACCCGCGTCCGGCCAGCGGCTCCGCGCATTGGCTAAAAACGGTCCTGCGCGGCGAGCTGGGCTTCGATGGGGTCATCTTCTCTGACGATCTCTCAATGGAAGGGGCGGCGATTATGGGCAGCTATGCCGAGCGCGGCCAGGCATCGCTGGATGCGGGTTGCGATATGATCCTTGTCTGCAATAATCGTAAGGGTGCGGTCAGCGTGCTGGATAACCTGTCGCCGATCAAAGCAGAGCGTGTTACGAAATTGTATCATAAAGGTTCCTTTAGCCGTCAGGCGTTAAGGGATTCCGCCCGCTGGAAGACGATCAGCGCGCAGCTTGAGCAGCTTCACGCGCGCTGGCAAGAGGCGAAATCCGCGTAATAAACCTGAAAGGCGTTGTTGTCTGGTGAGGATGCGATGATTATCTATTTACATGGTTTTGACTCAAACAGCCCCGGTAACCATGAGAAGGTGCTTCAGCTTCAGTTTATTGACCCCGATGTTCGGTTGATTAGCTACAGCACGCGGCATCCCAAACATGATATGCAGCATTTATTAAAAGAGGTCGATAAGATGCTGCAGCTGAGTGCCGACGATCGGCCGCTGATTTGCGGCGTGGGTCTTGGCGGCTTCTGGGCGGAGCGAATTGGCTTTCTTTGCGATATCCGTCAGGCCATTTTCAACCCGAATCTGTTTCCCAATGAAAACATGGAAGGGAAGATTGATCGGCCGGAAGAGTATGCGGATATCGCTACCAAGTGCGTTAACAATTTCCGCGAAAAAAACCGCGACCGTTGTCTGGTGGTGCTGTCGCGCCAGGACGAAGCGCTGAATAGCCAGCGTTCGGCGGACCTGCTGCACCAATACTATGAGATAATCTGGGATGAAGAGCAGACCCACAAATTTAAAAATATCTCCCCGCATCTGCAGCGAATAAAGGCCTTTAAAACCCTCGGCTGATCTCCTCCCGGCCCGCGATGTGCCAACATCGCGGGCTTTTTTTATCCATTTTGCGATTTGACGCTCAAAAAATATGCAGTAAAACTTGATGCATATCAATTTTGGTATGACCAATGCACCGTTCATGTTATTCTCGATCCCGCTGAATGGTTTCACTGCCGTAACCTGTTGTTAATTAAAGGTTATATGTATAACTTTTAATTAACAATTGGTTAATAATTTTAGGGGGTCGCGTGACTACACCATTGAAAAAAATAGTGATTGTGGGTGGTGGTGCCGGTGGGCTGGAGCTGGCTACCCAGTTAGGGAAAAAGCTGGGCCGTAATAAAAAGGCCAAAATTACGCTGGTTGATCGTAATCACAGCCACCTGTGGAAACCGCTGCTGCATGAAGTGGCGACCGGTTCACTTGATGAAGGTGTAGACGCGTTAAGCTATCTTGCTCACGCCCGTAACCACGACTTCCAGTTCCAGCTGGGGTCGGTGGTGGATATTAACCGCGAAACCAAAACTATCACCCTCGCCGAGCTGCATAACGAGAAGGGCGAGCTGCTGGTGCCCGAGCGTAAGCTACCTTACGACACGCTGGTGATGGCGTTGGGAAGTACCTCGAACGACTTCAACACGCCAGGCGTGAAAGAGAACTGTATCTTCCTCGATAATCCGCATCAGGCGCGTCGTTTCCATCAGGAAATGCTGGATCTGTTCCTCAAGTATTCGGCGAATCTCGGGGCGAACGGCAAGGTGAATATCGCCATCGTCGGCGGCGGCGCGACCGGCGTCGAGCTGTCGGCCGAGCTGCATAACGCGGTGAAGCAGCTGCACAGCTACGGCTATAAAGGACTGACCAATGAAGCCCTGAACGTCACGCTGGTTGAAGCCGGCGAGCGCATTCTGCCCGCGCTGCCGCCGCGCATTTCCGGCGCCGCGCACAGCGAGCTGACCAAGCTTGGCGTTCGCGTACTGACCAAAACCATGGTCACCAGCGCTGATGCTAACGGCCTGCATACGAAGGAAGGCGAATTTATCCACGCTGACCTGATGGTGTGGGCGGCGGGGATTAAAGCGCCGGACTTTATGAAAGAGATCGGCGGTCTGGAAACCAACCGTATTAACCAGCTGGTGGTTGAGCCGACCCTGCAAACGACTCGCGACGCGGATATCTACGCTATCGGCGACTGCGCCTCCTGCGCCCGTCCGGAAGGCGGTTTTGTCCCGCCGCGCGCTCAGGCTGCGCACCAGATGGCGACCTGCGCTCTGCACAATATTCTGGCGCAGATGAAAGGTAAGCCGCTGAAAGCTTATACCTATAAAGATCACGGCTCGCTGGTGTCGCTCTCTAACTACTCCACCGTTGGCAGCCTGATGGGCAATCTGATGCGTGGTTCAATGATGATCGAAGGGCGTATTGCGCGTTTCGTCTATATCTCTCTGTATCGCATGCACCAGATTGCGCTGCACGGTTACTTTAAAACCGGCCTGATGATGCTGGTAGGACGTATCAACCGCATTATTCGTCCGCGTCTGAAGCTGCATTAATGTCTATGGGCGGCAAAGCCGGAAGGTTTTGACCGCCCGTTTTCCTGACGAATGATGAGATCAATCGGCAGAATATCCTCCTGTCCTTCCCGGAAAACCCTCTCGGATTCCTCCGAATCCCATTGATTTGCCGTACGTTCACGCACTTTTCATCCGCTTTCTTATTTGCAAGCCTGATGGCTGGGTTGCAAAATTAAAGGCAATAGCAACGAAGGAGGAAGTCCCGTGAATAAATCAATGTTGGCGGGTATAGGAATTGGCGTGGCTGCCGCGCTGGGCGTCGCAGCTGTTGCCGGTCTTAACGTGTTAGACCGCGGCCCGCAGTATGCACAGGTAGTGTCCAGTACGCCGATAAAAGAGAGCGTCAAAACCCCGCGTCAGGAGTGCCGTAACGTTACCGTGACCCATCGTCGACCGGTGCAGGATGAAAACCGCATCGCCGGTTCCGTCTTAGGCGCGGTGGCCGGTGGGGTTATTGGTCATCAGTTCGGCGGTGGGCGCGGCCGTGACGTTGCCACCGTAGTGGGCGCGCTGGGCGGCGGCTATGCCGGTAACCAGATTCAGGGCTCAATGCAGGAAGGGGACACCTACACCACCACGCAGCAGCGCTGCAAAACGGTGTATGACAAATCGGAAAAAATGCTCGGTTATGACGTCACTTACAAAATCGGCGACCAGCAGGGCAAAATCCGGATGGATCGCGATCCAGGCACGCAAATCCCGCTGGACAGCAATGGTCAACTGATTCTGACTAACAAAGCGTAAAAAAGATGTTTATCTTTATTAGCCCCTCAGGCACTCAGGCCGAGGGGCTTTTTTTATCAGAAGCTCAGCGCGTAGTTCAGACCGAAGGTACGGCCGCGCCCTTTATACTCGTATAAAGAACTGCTGCCGTAGGTCGGGCTGTAGAGCAGCGGCGCGCGCTGGCCCCAGACGGTGACATAATCTTCATTAAGCAGGTTCTCGATGCTGAAGGTCAGCTTGCCGACAGGGAGCGCGTAGCTACCGATAAAGTCCACGGTATTGTAACCATCGAGCTTATTGCCGCTGGCATCGCTTATATCAAACACCTGCTGGCTCTGTACCCGCAGCGACCACGGCTCCGGCGCCCAGCCAACCCAGGCGGTGGCTTTTGACGGCGAGGCGAGAGTGACGTCCCACTTCTGCCAGCTACCGTCACTCTTCACCTGGGATTTCAGCACGTTAAAGTTAGCCCCTGCGCTCCAGTCGCTGTTCGGGAAGTAGTAATCCACCGCGCCCTCTACGCCATAAATACGGCGCTTATCGGACTGCACATCGATGGTCATATCGGTACGGTTAACGACAATCGTCTTATCGGAGGTCGAATAGTAAGCCGCCAGCTGGGTGCGCAAATTATCGCCGGTGTAGCGCCAGCCCAGTTCGTAGGAGTTAACTTTAATCCCCTGTAGCGGCGAATCGCCTACGTTCACGCTTGAGAGCAGCGGAAGATGGCCGTTGACCGCCGCGCCGTATTTACCGATGCCGTAGTATTTGCCCGGATCCGGCAGCTCAACGCCCTGGGAGAAGTTAAACCAGGTCTGCTGACGGTCGGTGAGATGCGCCACAATCCCGGCGTTAAAGAGGAAGTTATCGTAATCGGTTTTTCCGCCCGGAATGGCATCCGCCGAGCTAACCTTGCCGCTGGCGACATCCTGCTGCTGGGCATAGCCGACAAAATCATCGACCCGGTTTTCTGTCCACTGATAACGCACGCCGCCGCTGATAGTGAAGATATCGTTCAGGTCATAGCTGGACTGCAGGAACGGCGCCAGGTTGGTGATGCTGTAGCCCGGGTAACGGCCAGTGGTGAAGATGGCCTGATTGTTCAGGCCGCCGGAAGACATCGACTGGCCCAAATCGAAGAACATCTGATTGGCGTTGAAGGTTTCATGGTCCGCGTCGACTCCCCAGGTCAGGTCCCAGCCGTCCAGCGGTTGGCTATTCAGGGTGATCTTCGCGCCATACTGATCGGTATCCTGCTTTGAAGACGAGAAGCTGCTGACCTGGCCTTTGCTAAGCGTTGGGAAAGGATAAAAGGTCAGGGATTCATCGCGATAATAGACCTGACTGACCAGGTTCTGACCGAGGAAATCGGCATCGGAGTACTGCAGGCTAATCAGGTGGCGTTCGGTGCCGGGGACGCGGTCGGAATTCAGACCGTCGGTGGTAAAAGCTTTGCCATCGCCGGTCACCGCCGACATATTTTTCCCCAGGTACAGGCCGTAATCGTCGCCCTGGCTTTTATAGTACTGCGTAACCAGCTGCAGCTGGCGGTTCTCGTCAATCTCAATGGTTCCCGTTCCCATCACATCCAGACGATCGGAATGCTGAAGCCCGGTCTGGGTATTATCAAGGAGCAGCGCATCGTGGTTACCGTCATACCAGCCGCCAAAACGCTGATAAGCGACCGATAAACGACCTGATGCGTGGTCAGTGCCGCCGCTTACCGCGGCAGCCACGCGTTCATCATGGTCGTTGCTGTTGGCAAAACCGGATTTCCCCCCCAGCTCCAGATCGACCTGGCGCTCCTGTTGGCCCTTTTTGGTGACGATATTAATCAGGCCGCCGGTACTGCCGCCGCCGTACAGGGATGTTGCGCCGGAAATCACCTCGATGTGTTCAATGTTAAACGGATCGATAGAGTCTAGCTGGCGGCTGTCGGTACGGGAGGAGTTAAGGCGAACGCCGTCAATCAGGACGACGATCGCTCGGCCGCGCATATTCATGCCGTAGTTGGTGCGTCCCTGGCTGCTGACGTCGATGCCCGGGATCAGCTGTGCCAGCACGTCTTTGAATTCTTTACCGCCCTGAACCTGCTGTTCAATTTCCTGGCCTTCGATAACCCAGGTGGTCTGGGCCATTTCAGCGACGGTACGGTGCGTTCGGTTAGCGCTGACGATCATGCTGTCATCAGCGGCCCAGGCGGGCAGGGCGGTTGCCAGCAGCAGTGGGTTAAGCACCCAGAGACGCTTGTTCATGCTCATTCCTTTTATGAGTTTATACCCGTCATTCTTCAAGCTGCAGGCGCGTTACTCGGCCTGCGGCCTCGCCCCTATGGGGCCAGCGCTAGCGCAGTTCAAGGCACAAGTTCCTTGTTCTGCCACTCGAATTATTAAGGGCTTACGATATCGTTGTTTTCGTTATTCGGTACGGGCGTACCGGTTGTTACACGGTGAAATATACAGAAACGTTTAAGACCGAATTTTGCCCGTATTGATTATTGTTATCAATATCATTCTCGCGAAATGAACAAAATAAATGACTGAAAACATTGCTTTATGTAGGGATTAAGGGGGAGGGAACCGGTGGGAGCCCACCGGTAAGCGAGGTCTTAGCGCTGAAGAACCCGGGGCCACAGACGCAGCGTGGTCTCGGCGATTTGCATGATTTTAGTGAAGTCAGCGCCTTCACGGGCGCTTATAGACATGCCTTGTAATATGCAGTTGAGGAACTGGGCCAACTGACGCACGTCGCCGTCTGCCGGGAGTTCGCCGCGCAGCTGTCGCTGCTGCAGAAATTGCGTAAGGGTCTGTTCCTGCATCGCGTGCCGCGACTTAACGGTATTGGCGATGTCGGTTGACGCCGCCGCCAGCGCCGCGGAGGTATTGATCATAAAACAGCCTGCCGGCGTCTCTTTACTGGTGAAGCAGGTCGCGACGGCGGTGAAGTAATCGCGTAACGCCGTGTCGACGCTTTTCTCTTCGTCAAAAAGAAGCGCTTCGTGTTTGGCGGCAAAGCGGGAGATGTAGCGATCCAGCACCGCGCGAAACAACCCCTCTTTATTCACAAATTCCGCGTAGAGCGTAGGAGCTTTGGCGCCCGTCGCTTCCACTAAATCGGCGAGAGAGGTGGCTTCATAGCCGTGCTGCCAGAAGAGTGTCATGGCCTTATCCAGCGCCGCTTCCCTGTCGAACACTTTAGGTCGGCCACGGCTTTTTTTCGTGCAACTTTGAACGTCAGTTGTCATGGTGCCGCTGTACCTGTGTTGGTTTGTTGAAAGGCCATTATAAAAATAAACCTTACGTGCTGCCAGCGATGTCGGTCTAAAAATAAATAATTCATATATGTATGAATTTAATGCTGTTTATAAATAGTTAAACGGTCGTTATAAAAATCGTTTGACGTGTGATATGGATCACACTATCATTTACCTATCGATCGTTAATTAAATTCGTTCGCCCCTACAATAACATTCATCTGCATAGGTATAACAATCATGAAAAACGTTAAAACGCTTGCTATCGCCGCGGTACTTAGCTCACTCTCATTCGCCAGCTTTGCCGCTGTCGAAGTCCAGTCAACACCGGCGGGTCAGCATAAAATCGGTACCGTTTCCGCCTCAGCCGGGACCAACCTCGGTTCGCTGGAAGATCAGCTGGCGCAAAAGGCGGAAGAGATGGGCGCAACCTCTTACCGTATTACGTCCGTAACCGGACCTAACACCCTTCACGGGACTGCGGTTATCTACAAATAATTGTCGCGCCACCCCAGTTATGCCACTGACCACGCGCGGATCTGACCCCCTTCAGCAGTCCGCGTGAAGTAAGAAAGCGTTGTCTCTGACGCGAAGCGGAGCCCACCCCTTATATGGCGCCGCAACCCGCAGAAAAGCAGTACTCTGTTTGATTATTGCCATAAAAAAACCGCCTCAGTGTGAACTGAAGGCGGTTTTTTTTCGTCAACGATTCAGGAAACTATAGCGACTGCTCCGTGACGCGATGGTGGCGGGTGACGTCAATCGGCATGCCCGAACGCAGCGTCATCGCGCGTTCCATAACCTCGGTATCGGTCAGCTGCGCCTGCTTGAACGTCTGCATGCTGTCATTAAGGACGATCGGTAGCGTCTGCGGATCGTCATCGATATGCTTCGACAGCGGCTGATGCACCTCCACAAGGCGAGTGCCGTTCGGCTCAACGGAAACCTTGATTGGCGTATTAATAATCGTCACCTTGGTTCCCGGCGTTATTTCGTTGTACAACGCTTTGATGTCGTCATCACGCAGGCGAATACAGCCGGAGCTGACGCGCATGCCAATGCCGAAATCGGCATTGGTACCGTGCAGCAGATACACGCCGCCGTATGCCGCCAGGCGAATGGCGTGGTGCCCCATCGGGTTATCCGGGCCGGCGGGCATCACGGCGGGCAAATCGATGCCCATGGCTTTATAGCGGGCGCGAATATTGGCCGTTGGCGTCCAGGTCGGGTTGGCGCGTTTGTCGGAGACGGTGGTGACCATTGTCGGCGTGATGGTATCACCACCGAGTTGACCGATGCCGATAGGGTACACGGTCACTTCGTTTTTGCCGGGCGGATAGTAATAGAGGCGAAGTTCGGCGAGGTTAAGGACTAACCCTTCGCGCGGCGCGTCAGGCAGCAGAGTTTGCAGTGGAATCGTCAGCACGCTACCGGCTCGCGGAACATAAGGGTCCACGCCAGGGTTCGCCTGGAGCAGGGCCAGAAAACCGACGTTATATTTTTTAGCGATCGCTTCGAGCGAGCCGCCGTTATTCTCGACCACGTGGAACTGGTTTTGCCCGACCAGACGGCTGCCCGGCGGCGGCAGGGGCCAGGTATTGGCGCGAACGGGCAGCGCCAGCGCGGCGGCGATAGCTATCATCCCCAGCCAGAGAGAAATTCGCGAAAAGCTTTTCATCACCCTAATTTCCATAATAAGTAAGTGGTTATTTTTATACGAAAAGTCCCTGAGATTATGGCTAAGCGAGTGTCTGGAAGTTCAGAGGGATTGCAAAATGTTTGTAAATTTTGCCGCACAGGCAGGGAGGGGCGGGATACGGCGCACGGACCGTATCCCGAATGCTATCAGGCGGTGGCGTTCTCTTCCAGCAGGCGCATAAACTGGCGTACCCACTCCATCCGCGTTTTACGCTCGGCGAGATCCTGCATAAACTTCAGACGCGTCGGGCCGTCCAGGCGATAGTGCTGGGGCTGCTTCTGCAACAGGCCAATCAGCCACACCGGGTTAACGTTATTCTTCTCGTTAAACTCAATGGTGCCGCCTTTTTCGTTGCTCTCCAGCTTACGGATCCCCAGCTTCTGCGCCTGCTGGCGCAGTCGGGCGATGTCGAGCAGGTTTCTTGCCGGATCCGGCAGCAGACCAAAGCGATCGATAAGCTCGACTTTGATCTCCTCCAGCTCATTCTCGTTCTTCGCGCTGGCAACGCGTTTGTAGAACGACAGGCGCGTATTGACGTCGGGGATGAAGTCGTCCGGCAGCAGCGACGGCATCCGTAGCTCAACTTCGGTCTGCTGGCTGGTGAGATCCTCCAGCGAGGGCTCGCGTCCCGCTTTCAGCGCGTCAACGGCATTTTCCAGCAGCTCCATGTAGAGAGAGAAGCCGATGGTTTCCATTGAGCCGCTCTGATCTTCGCCCAGCAGCTCGCCCGCGCCGCGAATTTCGAGGTCGTGGGTGGCCAGCGCGAATCCGGCGCCGAGATCTTCCAGCGAGGCGATAGCCTCAAGGCGTTTTTGCGCATCGGTGGTCATCGCTTTTGGATGCGGCGTCAGCAGCCAGGCGTAGGCTTGATGGTGTGAACGCCCGACGCGGCCGCGCAGCTGGTGCAGCTGAGCCAGCCCGAAGTGATCGGCGCGCTCGATAATAATGGTGTTCGCCGTCGGAATGTCGATCCCGGTCTCGATAATGGTGGTACATACCAGCACGTTAAAACGCTGGTGGTGGAAATCGTTCATCACCCGTTCTAGCTCGCGTTCGCGCATTTGCCCGTGGCCAATAGCGATACGCGCTTCCGGCACCAGCTCCGAGAGTCTTTCCGCCGCTTTTTGGATATTTTCGACGTCATTATAGAGATAGTAGACCTGGCCGCCGCGCAGCACTTCACGCAGGATCGCCTCGCGTACCACCAGCGCGTCATATTCGCGAACGAAGGTTTTAACCGCCAGACGGCGGGCGGGAGGGGTGGCGATGATCGAGAGGTCGCGCATACCGCTCATCGCCATATTCAGCGTTCGCGGAATCGGTGTTGCGGTCAGGGTCAGGATATCGACATCGGCGCGCATCGCCTTAATGCGCTCTTTGTGGCGTACGCCAAAGCGGTGCTCTTCATCAACAATCAGCAGGCCGAGATCGCGCAGCTTAACGTCCGGCTGTAGCAGCTTATGGGTGCCGATAAGAATATCGATTTTCCCCTCCGCGACCTGCTCAAGGATCTGCGCCTGCTCTTTAGCGCTCCGAAAGCGCGAGAGCATCTCAATGCGCACCGGCCAGTTGGCGAAGCGATCGCGGAAGTTATCGAAGTGCTGCTGGGCGAGGAGGGTGGTAGGCACCAGCACCGCGACCTGTTTATGGTTTTCCACCGCCAGAAACGCGGCGCGCATCGCCACTTCCGTCTTGCCGAAGCCAACGTCGCCGCACACCAGGCGATCCATCGCCAGCGGCTGGCACATATCGCTCAGGACGGCGTTGATGGCCTGCGCCTGATCGGGCGTGGTTTCGAACGGGAAGCCGTCGCAGAACAGCTGATACTGCTCTTTATCATGTTTAAATGCGTAGCCCGCTTTCGCCGCGCGCTGGGCGTAGATATCCAGCAGCTCGGCGGCCACGTCGCGCACCTTCTCGGCGGCTTTTTGCCGCGCTCGCGCCCACGCATCGCCGCCCAGCTTATGCAGCGGCGCATTCTCTTCCGCGCCGCCGGCGTAGCGGCTAATCAGATGCAGCGACGATACCGGCACGTACAGTTTGGCGTCGTTTGCGTAGGTCAGCATCAGGTATTCGCCGTTAATCCCACCCGCCTCAAGCGTTGTCATGCCGGCGTAGCGCCCAACCCCATGCTCAAGATGCACCACTGGCTGGCCGATATGCAGTTCCGCCAGATTACGGATTAAGGTGTCCGGATTAATGGTGCGGCGTGAATCCTGACGACGGCGGGCGACGCGCTCGCCCAGCAGATCGCTTTCGCAAATCAGCGCCAGGTTGCGCTGGCTATCAATAAAGCCATGCTCGGCGGCGCCGATCATCAGATAGCGGCCGTTACCCGTTGCCTCTTCAAGACGCAAAATATGCTTTGGCGCGATCTTGATGCGGGCCAGCATTTCACCGAGTGCTTCGCGGCGTCCCTCGCTCTCAACCGAGAAAATCACCGGCCCGCTAAAGGATTCGAGGAATCGACGCAGATTATCCAGCGGCGCTTTGTTCTGCGCCTGGATCGCCAGCTCGGGTAGTTTCTGATAGCCGAGGTTGGTATTGGCGGCTTTTTCTGCCAGACGCTCGGTTTTGAGCTGGACGCGCGGCCATTTTTTCAACTCGCTAAACAGTTCATCGCTACGTAGCCACAGCTGCTCCGGTGGCAAAAGCGGGCGCATCGGATCGACGCCGCGGTTTTCAAAGCGGGCGCGCGTTTCATTCTGAAAACGTTCAGCGCTGGCTTCCAGATCGCCGGTATTAACAATCAGCGTTTTCGCCGGGAAATAGCTGAACAGGGGCGGCAGGGGCTCGTTAAAGAACAGCGGCTGCCAGTATTCGATCCCTGCAGGTAGCGTGCCTTTACTGACCTGCTGATAAATATGCTCGGCGTCGCGCTTGACCTCAAAGCGGTCGCGCCACTGGCTGCGGAAAAGCTCGATAGCGGCCTGATCCGTCGGGAATTCGTGCGCCGGAAGCAGGTTAATGCTGGCGACTTCTTCCAGCGTACGCTGGCTGTCGACGTCGAACAGACGCAGGCTGTCTATCTCATCATCAAAAAAATCGAGACGGTAGGGCTGCTCGCTGCCCATGGGGAACAGGTCAAGCAATGCGCCGCGCGTGGCGTACTCGCCGTGCTCCATCACCTGGTCGACGTGACGATAGCCGGCGCTATCCAGTTGGGCGCGCAGCGCATCCCGCGACAGGCGCTGGCCTTTTTTCATCACCAGCGCGTGGCCGTGGAGGAAACTATGCGGACAGACACGCTGCATCAGAGTACTGACCGGGACAATCAGTACGCCGCGTTCCATCGTCGGGAGCTGGTAGAGGGTGGCGAGGCGCGAAGAGATAATGTCCTGGTGCGGGGAGAAGCTATCGTAGGGGAGCGTTTCCCAGTCCGCCAGGCCCGCCACCATGCTATAGGTAAACTGCCTGATTTCATCATTCAGACGCAGGGCGTTTTGCATATCGGGGGCAATCAGTACCACCGGGCCGCCGTGGCGCTCAGCCATCTCCGCCACCAGAGTGGCGCAGGCCGCGCCGGTAAGTTCGCCAAGCTGGCGCTGATCGCCGGCTTTAACCGGCAGAGAGTATCGGTATTGTTCAGGCATAGACGGTATCATGATCTCTTGGGTATTCGCTCTGCCGATATGGAGGGCAACTCGCTGATATTCAATAGTGAGATTATCCGCGATCGACCCGGATTCGCCAACCCGTATCGCAAAGGTCATGTTTTGGCCAGAAATGTAACGAACTCCGATAAGCGTAAAGTTAAATAACGGCTTGCTTATCTATCTTGTTGTTTATATTGAATTTTTGTTATTATTGCCAATAAAATCTACAGGTATCAGTCATTTACGCTGCTCATAATCGCTTATATACTCGGGCATCGGCTATCAGCAATCAGATGGATGACATGTATCAACCTGCCGCACTCTTTATCGGCCTTCGCTATATGCGTGGGCGCGCAGCCGACCGCTTCGGTCGTTTCGTCTCCTGGCTCTCGACCATTGGCATTACGCTTGGCGTCATGGCGCTGGTTACCGTTCTGTCGGTGATGAACGGCTTTGAGCGCGAGCTGCAAAATAACATCCTGGGGCTGATGCCGCAGGCCATTCTTAGCGCCAAACAGGGGTCCATAAACCCGCAACAGCTGCCGGAAAGCGCGGCCAGATTACAGGGCGTTACCCGCGTGGCGCCGCTGACCACCGGCGATGTGGTGCTGCAAAGCGCCCGCAGCGTAGCAGTTGGCGTAATGCTCGGCATCGACCCGGCGCAAAAAGATCCCCTGACGCCCTACCTGGTTAATGTCAAGCAGAGCGATCTGCAAGCCGGAAAGTATAACGTTATCCTGGGCGAGCAGCTGGCAGGGCAACTGGGCGTTAATCGCGGCGATCAGATCCGCGTGATGGTGCCCTCCGCTAGCCAGTTCACCCCGATGGGGCGGGTTCCCAGCCAGCGGCTGTTTAACGTGATCGGCACCTTTGCCGCCAACAGCGAAGTCGATGGCTATCAGATGTTGACCAACATCGACGACGCTTCGCGCCTGATGCGCTATCCGCAGGGTAATATTACCGGCTGGCGGCTGTGGTTGAATCAGCCTTTACAGGTGGATACCCTCAGCCAGCAGACGCTGCCGGAAGGGACCAAATGGCAGGACTGGCGCGAACGTAAAGGCGAGCTGTTCCAGGCCGTGCGGATGGAAAAAAATATGATGGGCCTGCTGTTGAGCCTGATCGTCGCCGTCGCCGCTTTTAACATCATTACCTCGCTGGGCATGATGGTCATGGAAAAGCAGGGCGAAGTGGCGATTCTCCAGACCCTCGGCCTGACGCCGCGGCAGATCATGCTGGTCTTTATGGTCCAGGGCGCGAGCGCCGGGATCGTCGGCGCGCTGCTTGGCGCCGGACTGGGCGCGTTGCTTGCCAGCCAGTTAAATAATTTGATGCCGATTATCGGCGCGTTCCTCGACGGTGCCGCGCTGCCGGTAGCCATCGAGCCGCTACAGGTGATCGTGATTGCCCTTGTAGCAATGGCGCTGGCATTACTCTCTACGTTGTATCCTTCATGGCGCGCTGCCGCCACTCAACCCGCTGAGGCTTTACGTTATGAATAAGATCCTGCTGCAATGCGACAACCTGTGCAAACGCTACCAGGAAGGCAGCGTGCAAACCGACGTGTTGCATAATGTCAGCTTCAGCATTGAAGAGGGCGAGATGATGGCGATTGTCGGCACCTCCGGTTCCGGCAAAAGTACGCTGCTGCATCTGCTTGGCGGGCTGGATACGCCGACCTCCGGCGACGTTATCTTTTCCGGTCAGTCGATGAGCCGACTCTCAGCCGCCGCGCGCGCCGATCTGCGCAACCGCGAGCTGGGCTTTATTTATCAGTTTCACCACCTGCTGCCGGATTTCACCGCGCTGGAAAACGTGGCGATGCCGCTGTTAATCGGTAAACAGAAGGCGGCGGATATTGAGCGTCAGGCAAAAGCGATGCTGCGCGCCGTCGGGCTTGAGCACCGCAGCGACCACCGCCCGTCGGAGCTCTCCGGCGGCGAGCGTCAGCGCGTAGCGATTGCCCGCGCGCTGGTTAATAAACCTCGGCTGGTGCTGGCGGATGAACCTACCGGTAACCTTGATGCCCGCAACGCCGACAGCATTTTTCAGCTGCTTGGCGAACTAAACGTGGCGCAGCGTACCGCCTTCCTGGTGGTGACCCACGACCTGCAGCTGGCAAAACGGATGAGCCGCCAGCTGGAGATGCGCGACGGGCGCCTGACCGCCGAACTCTCCCTGATGGGGGCTGAGTAATGGCTTCTCCGTTATCGTTATTAATTGCCCTGCGCTTTAGCCGCGGACGGCGGCGCGGAGGGATGGTTTCGCTGATTTCAGTTATCTCGACCATCGGCATTGCGCTAGGCGTGGCGGTGCTGATCGTTGGCCTGAGCGCCATGAACGGCTTCGAGCGCGAGCTCAACAACCGCATTCTGGCGGTGGTGCCGCACGGTGAAATTGAGCCGGTGAACCAGCCGTGGAACAACTGGAACGAAGCGCTGGCGAAGGTTGAAAAGGTCAAAGGCATCGTTGCCGCAGCGCCGTACATTAACTTCACCGGACTGGTGGAGAGCGGCAGCAACATGCGCGCCATCCAGGTAAAGGGCGTCGATCCGCAGCAGGAGAGCCGTCTCAGTTCGCTACCCAACTTTGTGCAGAACAACGCGTGGGCGAACTTTAAAGCCGGAGAGCAGCAGGTGATCCTCGGTAAAGGCGTCGCCGATGCGCTGCACGTTAAGCAGGGCGACTGGGTGTCAATTATGATTCCCAACTCGGATGCCGACCACCAGCTGCTGCAGCCAAAGCGCGTCAGGCTCCACGTTACCGGTATTTTGCAGCTCAGCGGCCAGCTCGATCATAGTTTTGCCATGATCCCCATGCAGGATGCGCAGCAGTATCTTGAAATGGGCAGCAGCGTGACCGGTATCGCTATTAAAGTCACCGATGTGTTCCACGCGAACACCCTGGTGCGCGATGCGGGCGAAGTAACCAACAGCTACGTTTATATCAAGAGCTGGATAGGCACTTACGGCTATATGTACCGCGATATTCAGATGATCCGCGCCATTATGTATCTCGCAATGGTGCTGGTGATTGGCGTGGCCTGCTTTAACATCGTCTCGACCCTGGTGATGGCAGTGAAAGATAAAAGCGGCGATATTGCGGTGCTGCGCACGCTTGGCGCTAAAGACGGGCTGATCCGCGCGATTTTCGTATGGTATGGTTTACTTGCCGGTTCGGTAGGGAGCCTGATTGGGGTGGCGATTGGCGTTATCTGTGCCTTCAAGTTGACCGCAATCATTAACGGTATTGAGAACCTGATCGGGCATAAATTCCTCTCCGGCGACATCTATTTTATTGACTTCCTGCCGTCTGAACTGCACTGGCTGGACGTCGTTTACGTGCTGGTGACGGCACTGTTGCTGAGTTTGCTGGCCAGCTGGTATCCCGCCCGCCGCGCCAGCCGCATTGACCCGGCGAGGGTGCTGAGTGGCCAGTAATTTATCGTCATGGTCGGCTTTGCAGACCAGTAAAGAGGAATTGCTGAAATGTACTATGGATTTGACATTGGCGGCAGCAAGATAGCGCTGGGCGTATTTGATAAAGCGCGGCGGCTGCAGTGGGAAAAACGCGTCGCCACGCCGAAAGAGAGCTACGAAGCATTTTTGCAGGCCGTAGAGGAGCTGGTGCACGAAGCCGACCAGCGCTTCGGCTGCCAGGGCTCGGTGGGCATCGGTATTCCGGGAATGCCGGAAACCGAGGACGGCACGCTCTACGCCGCCAACGTGCCCGCCGCCAGCGGCAGGCGCCTGCGGGCCGATCTGAGCGATCGTCTGGCGCGCGACGTGCGCCTTGATAACGACGCCAACTGTTTTGCCCTCTCTGAAGCGTGGGATGACGAATTTACCCACTATCCGCTGGTGATGGGGATGATCCTCGGCACTGGTGTTGGCGGGGGACTGGTGCTAAATGGAAAATCGATTACCGGGCATCGCTATATTACCGGCGAATTCGGCCATATCCGCTTGCCGGTGGATGCGCTGGAAGTCGTCGGCCGTGATTTTCCGCTTACGCGCTGCGGCTGCGGCCAGCTGGGCTGCATTGAAAACTACCTTTCCGGCCGCGGTTTTGCCTGGCTGTACGAACATTTTTACCAACAATCTTTAACCTCGCCGGAGATCGTCGCGCTCTGGCAGCAGGGCGACGCGAAGGCGCGCGAGCACGTCGAGCGCTATCTCGATCTGCTGGCGGTGTGTCTGGGCAATATTTTAACCATTGTCGATCCGGATCTGCTGGTGCTTGGCGGAGGATTGTCTAACTTTACTGCAATAACTGAAGGGCTGGCGCAGCGCCTGCCGCGACATCTGCTTCCCGTTGCCAGCGTGCCGCGTATTGAGCGCGCGCGTCATGGCGATGCCGGAGGTATGCGCGGTGCGGCCTTCCTTCATCTGACTCAATAACGACAGAGGTAGCTATGCAGTCGCGCCGCTTACATCGATTAAGCCGATTTCGCCGCAACAAGCGCCGGTTACGAGACCGTCTGCGCCAGCGGATTTTCTTCGGCGAAGATAAGGAGACCCCTGAAGCGATGGAAAAACCAAGAGTTGTGGTATTAACCGGCGCGGGCATCTCGGCGGAGTCGGGAATTAAAACCTTCCGCGCCGCTGATGGTCTGTGGGAAGAGCATCGGGTTGAGGATGTGGCGACGCCGGAAGGCTTCGCCCGCGACCCGGCGCTGGTGCAGGCGTTTTATAATGACCGCCGCCGCCAGCTGCAAGGCCCGGATATCGAGCCCAATGCCGCGCATCAGGCGCTGGCGCGGCTGGAAGAGGCGCTGGGCGACCATTTCCTGCTGGTGACCCAGAATATCGATAATCTGCATGAACGTGCGGGCAACCGTCGGGTGATACATATGCACGGCGAATTGCTGAAGGTGCGCTGCTCGTGGAGCGGGCAAGTGCTGGAGTGGACCGGCGATGTAACCGCTGAAGACAAATGCCATTGCTGCCAGTTCCCCGCGCCGCTGCGCCCGCACGTGGTGTGGTTCGGCGAGATGCCGCTGGATATGGATGAGATCTACCTGGCGCTGGCCGAGTGCGATATCTTTGTCGCCATCGGCACTTCCGGGCACGTTTATCCGGCGGCCGGCTTTGTCCACGAAGCGCGGCTGCAGGGCGCCCATACGGTTGAGCTCAACCTCGAGCCAAGCCAGGTGGGCAGTGAATTTGCCGAAAAACACTATGGCCTGGCTAGTGAAGTGGTGCCGCGCTTTGTGGAAAAGCTGCTTAAACAGCTGGCAGGATAAACGCAACCTCATCACTACAACGTTACGGAAAACAGGAGTGGCTATGGATAGCCCATTAGTAATATCAGCCGCGATATTTTTGGCCGCAGTGGGGGTTGGCCTGTGGAGTCAGTATTGCCTGCCCCGTCTTTCCGATAATCGAAATATCCTGTTTATTATTTGTTTTTTTCTCGGTCTCGGATCCGCCGCTTCATGTCTGTTTCATCTGCTCTATCTACTGTTGGTCGGCCAGAGCGCACAGGGCGATGTTGCCACGTTCGGTACGCTTATTACGATAGCAGCATTGTGGAAGCCGCTGAACTATGTCACCGGCAAGGTGGATGACGCCGCAAATAAGCGTAAGGGAAAGCGGAAAGAGTAGGACTCTGGCGGGTAGTAAAAAGCCGCCCGCCGCATTTCACTCTCATTCAGAATGGCGAAAAGCTAAATTCAGCGTCGTTTACGCGTCCACAGCCAGGTGGCTACAAACGTACTGAAGCCTATCATTATCGCCCACAGGGGGACGATTTTATACAGGTAAAAGCCGCCGCTGCTGAAGTACAGGCATACCGCCTGATAAAAGAGGTTAGCTACCGTCATTGCCAGCGTGAACTTCAGCGCATAGCGCCAGCGGGTGGTGAAGCGGAAACACCATGTGAAGGCCATAAACGCCAGCACCCAGAAGAGAAAACCGAGCGGATGGCCGGGCAAATCGTCTTTGTAGGGCGCGTCCGACGAAGCATACCAGGTGAGCGGTGGAGTGGGCTGCTGTAATAGCGCCGCCTGTAGTACGTCCAGCGCGGTATTGAGCCCCTGGAACCACAGATCATTCTGCCAGTAGGCGAGGGTGTGATTCTCAATGATTAAGGCCGCGTGACTGTCCCGTAGGCGTGACTGTGCTTTCGGGTCGCCAATCAGTTCAATCTGGCGGCTGTCGGTAGTGATAATCAGCAGCAGGAAGCCCTGATTTTCGTCAGCCAGTCGTTTTGCCGATTGCAGTAGTTGTGTTTTTTTCGCCTGCAAAAGGGTTTCTTGCGTGGTTAACAGAATAAACGGCGCGATCCCTGTTTGCTTTTTGAAACGCTCAGCGCGCTGGATAATGTCGCTCTTACTGGACACCGTATTGGTAGTATCCGTAAAGTATCCTTCGATGTCAGGCGTTGACGCTGCGAAACCAGGATAAAATATCGAAAGACAGAACAATAGGGTAATTAACTTCCTCACTGGACTACCCTCCGTTTCTTTTTAGAGGAAGGGCGAATAAGCTGGCTACCCGCAGTAAAAATGATGCCAATAAGACCTAAAAAACCCCATTTAAAAAAATTCATCCACGGGCTATGGATCCTGGCCTGATGCGGTTGTCCAGGAGGGTAAATAACGTCGACGGTTTCTCCTTCACTGTTTTCATAAAGGGAATTTCCGAACTTTGATTTAAAAATGAGCGTGTAATCCGGCGTCGGGCGGAAGGCGACAACGGGACGCCAGGTGGCTTTGTTGCGTTTTGTCCCTTTGGCGTTGGGGTTGCTTCTGCGCAATTCGGTATCAACGATAATACCGGTGGTATGGATAACGTTGCTGGTAGAGCGATATTGATAATAAAAAATAGCGGCGGAGATGAGCATCATCACGATGCCAATGCTGAGGAAGATATAATAAAGGACTTTACCATCTTGTTTCATGTGTACTTATCCTTGTAACACATTAATACCCATCATACTTCAAGCTGCATCTTTGTTGGCTACCTGCACTTACCCCGGTCACGTACTGTTTGTACGCTCCCGGGGATGCGTTTAGTTGCCGCCGTGATGCAAATCGAATTATTTTGGGTATTCAACTTAACCGATGCCCGGCATGCTGGCGCGATTAACGACCCGCTTTCAGTTTCTGATAATACTCTTCATATAGGGTGCTGGCGCTGCCGACATCGTTCTGCCATTCGCCTTTCTGAATCGTTGCGGCGTCCGGGTAGAGCGATTTATCGTCGGCGACTTCCGGGCTCAGCATCTTACGCGCGGCCAGGTTTGGCGTCGGGTAGCCGATGGTTTCCGCTACCTGTTTGGCGATTTCCGGGCGCAGCAGGAAGTTGATCAGCTTCAGCGCGCCATCGACGTTTTTGGCGTTTGCCGGAATCGACAGGCTATCCATCCAGAAGATACCGCCTTCTTTCGGCCACACCACTTCCAGCGGCGTACCGGCCTGACGCGCGACCCACGCGGAGCCGTTCCATACCATGCCGAGGTTCACTTCGCCTTCCATATACGGGTTCGCCGGGTTATCCGAGTTGAACGCCGCCACGTTTGGCATTAGCTTTTTCAGCTCGTTATAGGCCGCCTCGATCTCTTTGGGGTCGGTGGTATTGCCGGAGTAACCCAGCTTACGCAGCGCGACCTGGAACACTTCGCGCGCGTCGTCGGTGAGCAGCAGGCTGCTCTTATACTCTGGTTTCCACAGATCCGCCCAGCTGGTGACGGTCTTCGGATCGATCTCTTCGCTATTCACCCCAATGGCCGTCGCGCCCCAGATGTACGGAATGGAGTAGTCGTTGTTGGGGTCGAACGGCTTGTTGAGCATTTCAGGGTCAAGATTGCTGAAGTTGCTCAGTTTGCTCTTGTCGATCTTCTGCAGCATGCCCTCTTTACGCATTTTGTCGACGAAGTAGGTGGAAGGCACGACCAGGTCGTAGGCGCCGTCCTTATAGGTTTTGAGCTTGGCGTACATGGTTTCATTCGATTCGTAGGTCGAATAGATAACCTTGATGCCGGTCTCTTTGGTGAACTGCTCCAGCAGCCCCGGCGGGACATACTCGGTCCAGTTGTAGAAATAGAGCGTTTTGCTATCGTCCGCATGCGCGGCGCTCATCCCGACTGCCAGAGCGCCCGCAGCGAGCAGGTGGCGTGACCATTTTTTCATTTTAACGTCCCCTGAGTTTTATCACGTGCAATTAACTGGCTGGCAATAACCATCACCAGCGACAGAACTAACAGAATGGTCGCCAGCGCGTTTACCTCTGGCGATACCCCAACTTTAACCATCGAATAAATCTTCAGCGGCAGGATCTCATAACCCGGCCCGGTGACGAACGAAGAAACCACCACATCATCCATCGACAGGGTAAAGCTCAGCAGCCACCCCGCGGCGACCGCGGGCAGCGCCAGCGGTAAAATGATTTTTCGCAGAATGGTCAATTCGCTGGCGCCAAGATCTTTTGCGGCCTCCAGCATGCGCACATCGAAGCCTTTCAGGCGCGAAAACACCGTGACCACCACGAAGGGGAGGCAGAAAGTGATATGCGAAAACAGCAGCGACCAGAATCCCAGTTGAATGCCGATCAGCATAAACAGCACCAGCAGCGAAATCGCCATCACGATATCCGGCGACATCATCACCACGAACAGCATCCCGCTGACGAACGGCTTGCCGCGAAAGCGATAGCGGTAGAGCGCTACGGCGGTCAGCGAGCCGATAAGGGTGGCGAAGGTGGCCGACAGCACCGCCATGGTCAGCGAGTGCTGCGCCGCCTGCAGCAGGCTATCGTTATTCATCAGCAGGCTATACCAGTTGGTGGTGAAGCCCTGCCAGTTGATGCCAAAGCGCGAACTGTTAAACGAATTAACGATCAGAATAATAATGGGGATGTAGAGATACGCGTAAATGGCGGTCATAAAGCCGCCGCGCAGCAGTCGACCAATCATTCCAGCTCCACCTTTTTATTCAATAAGCGCGCCGCGCGCCAGTAAATCAGCAGCATCAGGCCCATCACCAGCGTCAGCGTGATGCTGGTTGCCGCGCCGAACGGCCAGTCGCGAATGTTGAGGAACTGGCTCTTAATCACGTTGCCGATCAGCAGGTTCTTCGCGCCACCCATCAGGTCGGAAACGTAAAACAGCCCCATCGCCGGAAGCATCACCAGTAGGCAGCCGGCGATAATGCCCGGCATGGTCAGCGGAATGATGATGCGGATAAAGGTTTGCAGCTTACTGGCGCCAAGATCTCTCGCCGCTTCCAGCAGCGGGCGGTCGAGCTTCTCGATGCTGGAGTAGAGCGGCATCACCATAAACGGCAGCAGAATATAGACCAGGCCGATAATTACCGCCGAGGGGGTGTACATGATGCGCAGCGGCGTATCAATGACCCCCAGCCACAGCAAAAATTCGTTGAGATAGCCTTTGGTACTGAGGAAAATCTTCAGCCCGTAGATACGAATCAGCGAGTTGGTCCAGAACGGTACGATCAGCAGAAACAGCATCAGCGGGCGCACCTTCTCCGGCAGTCTCGCCAGGAACCAGGCGAAAGGGTAGCCGAGCGCAAGGCAGGCCAGCGTCGCCAGCAGCGCCATATTCAACGAATGCAGCAGCACGTCGTAGTAAAGCGGGTCGAGCAGGCGCGCGTAGTTATCCAGCGTAAAGACCAGCTTGACGAAGTTGGTATCGTCGCGGGTCAGGAAGCTGGTAGCGATGATCATCAGGTTGGGCAAAAAGACGAACAACACAAGCCAGCCCACGATGGTGGCGATCACCACATTCTGGAATTTACTGGTGTTCTTCATCGGCCAGCACAACCTCCCAGCTTTCTACCCAGTTAATGGCCATTTTCTGATCGAGAGAGTGGTCAAAATCAGGATCGTCTTCATTAAAAAATTCGCTGACCATCACCATTTTGCCGTTTTCCAGTTCAACCACCGATTCCAGCGTCATGCCCTTATAGTTGCGTTCGCGGATATAGCCTATCAGGCCATCGGCGTCATTACTGTGGTGGATCTCATCCACGCGCAGGTCTTCCGGACGCAGCAGAACGTTAAGCCGCTGGCCTTTTTCAACGGCGAAGCTGACGTAGATATTGCATTCGCGGCCTTCGACGCTGGCGCGCACCCGCTGCTCGTCGATCCGTTCGATAACCGTGGCATTGAAGATGTTGATTTCGCCGATAAAGCTGGCGACAAACAGGTTTTTCGGCTCTTCGTAGATTTCCCGCGGCGTGCCGTCCTGCTCAATTTTACCCTCGCGCATGACCACGATGCGGTCGGACATGGTCAGCGCCTCTTCCTGATCGTGGGTCACAAAGACGAAGGTGATGCCGAGCTTACGCTGCAGCGCCTTCAGCTCATTCTGCATCTGCTTGCGTAGTTTATAATCAAGCGCGGAGAGGGATTCATCAAGCAGCAGCAGGCGCGGTTTGTTGACTACCGCGCGGGCGATGGCGACGCGCTGCTGCTGGCCGCCGGAGAGCTGATGCGGTTTACGCTGGGCAAATGTTTCAAGCTGCACCATACGCAGGGCGTCGTGGACGCGGGGGGTAATTTCCGCGGCCGGGGTTTTCTGCATACGCAGGCCAAAGGCGACATTTTCAAACACCGTCATGTGCGGAAACAGCGCATAGCTTTGAAAGACGGTGTTAACGTGGCGGTTTTCCGCCGGGATATGGGTGATATCGTGATCTTCGAGATGGATTCGGCCGCTATCGACGCTTTCCAGGCCAGCGATAAGACGAAGAACGGTTGTTTTACCGCAGCCAGAGGGGCCAAGCAGGGTGAGAAACTCACCGTTGTTGATGGTCAGATTGAGGTCGGATATTACCGTTTTACCATCAAAGCTTTTGCGAATTCCCGCTAGCTGAACCAGCGGAGAACGCGAACGCGGTTGTGTATTCAATTTTTGACTCTGTCCCATGTAGACGCAGCGGAAAGCTTACCGATGCGGGGTTTGTGGTTAACCACCTTTGGTTTGACACATAAAATAATAAGGCCGAGCATTCTACGGCAAACGATTGTAATCGCCAATGATTGATGCGCCATGATGAGCTACCTTTACAACATTATCGTGCGAAATGTATTAAATTCTCATTTGCCGGGCTAAAAATGACCTGACGCAATATTTGTCTTTTCCGGCTTATCAATAATGTTGTCACAAAAGAAGAGGGTGGCTACATGGATAAATTGCTTGAGCGTTTTTTGCAGTACGTTTCTTTAGACACACAGTCGAAGCCTGGCGTGCGTCAGGTACCGAGCACGGAAGGTCAGTGGAAGCTGTTACGTCTGCTTCAGGCGCAGCTGCAAGAAATGGGACTGGTAAACGTGACGCTGAGTGAGAAAGGGACAGTCATGGGCACCCTGCCGGCTAACGTTGAGGGTGATATTCCGGCCGTTGGTTTTATTTCCCATGTCGATACGTCACCTGACTTCAGCGGTAAGAACGTCAATCCGCAGATCGTCGAAAACTACCGCGGCGGTGATATCGCTCTCGGTATTGGAGACGAGGTTCTCTCCCCGGTGATGTTCCCGGTGCTGCACCAGCTGCTCGGGCAGACGCTGATCACCACCGATGGCAAAACGCTGCTCGGCGCGGATGATAAAGCGGGCATCGCGGAAATCATGACCGCGCTGGCGATGCTAAAGGCGAAGAATATTCCACACGGCGATATCCGCGTCGCCTTTACGCCGGATGAAGAGGTGGGTAAAGGAGCGAAGCATTTTGATGTCTCGGCATTCGATGCGCGCTGGGCTTACACCGTCGACGGCGGCGGGGTGGGTGAACTGGAGTTCGAGAACTTTAACGCCGCCTCGGTGACGATTAAGATCGTGGGTAATAACGTTCATCCCGGCACGGCGAAAGGGGTGATGGTGAATGCCCTATCGCTAGCGACGCGCATTCATGCCGAGGTGCCTGCGGACGAAGCGCCCGAGACCACCGAAGGCTACGAGGGTTTCTACCATCTGGCTAGCATTAAAGGCACCGTCGATCGGGCAGATATGCACTACATCATCCGCGATTTCGACCGGAAGCAGTTTGAGGCTCGCAAGCGCAAGATGATGGAGATTGCCAAAAAGGTCGGCAAAGGGCTTCATCCGGATTGCTATATCGAGCTGGTGATTGAGGACAGCTATTACAATATGCATGAGAAGGTGATGGCGCACCCGCACGTCGTCGATATCGCCCGCCAGGCGATGGTGGATTGCGATATTGAACCGCAGTTGAAGCCGATTCGCGGCGGTACCGACGGCGCGCAGCTCTCCTTTATGGGCCTGCCATGCCCGAATTTGTTTACCGGTGGCTATAACTACCACGGTAAGCATGAGTTTGTGACGCTTGAAGGCATGGAGAAGGCGGTGCAGGTGATTGTACGCATTGCTGAGCTGACGGCGAAACGCGGCGCGTAAAGGTTCTAGAGCTACGGGCCCGGTGAGCTGGTGAAACTGACGGTACGGTAGGCAAATGCAGAATACCATCCTGTAGGCCCGGTAAGGCGTCAGCCGCCACCGGGCGAAACAGATGACTCAGTCCTCAAAGAACCAGTATCCGCTGTTGACCAGCGCGGCCAGCAGGGCGAGGAAGGAGGGATCTTCCAGCGCATCGCCAAGATGCTCTGCGTTTAGCGTCAGGTGAGTCGCCAGAGCATCCAGCGCCGGGCGGTGCGGAGAGTTGATTTTCTCGCCGTTGACGAATACCTCGCCATCAATCCGCAGCACGCGCAGGCCGCCGAGCCGCGACAGCTTGTCCCCCTGCTGCAGCGCATCGTAAATTTCATCCGGCTGATACGGCGGCTCCGGCGGCGCGACGTCCAGTTCGTGACGGGACTGGGTGATAAACTCGCCAAACCACTGCTTAAAGTGCTCCGGCTGGTTAATCAGCCCCAGCATCATCTCGCGCAAACGATCCAGTTCAACCGGCAAAATGTCGGCAGGATGGTCGCGAGACGGTACGTCCGGATCGGCGTAGCGCTGGCTGCCCAGTTCACGCTGCAAAACGTAATCGGCAAAGCCGCTGAAGAGCTCACGGGCGTTTGGCGCGCGATAGCCGACCGAATAATTAAGCGAATTTTCCAGCGAGTAGCCTTCATGCGGGAATCCCGGCGGAATATACAGGATATCGCCCGGCTCCATCTCTTCATCAATAATGGCTTCAAACGGATCGACCTGCAGCAGGTCCGGATGCGGACAATGCTGTTTCATCGGCACTTTTTCGCCCACGCGCCAGCGGCGGCGGCCGGTCCCCTGAATGATGAACACATCGTACTGGTCGAGATGCGGACCGACGCCGCCGCCGGGGACGGAAAACGAGATCATGAGATCGTCGATGCGCCAGTCAGGTAGGGCGCGGAATGGATGCATCAGCGCCGCCGTTGGCTGGTGCCAGTTATTAACCGCTTGTACCAGCAGCGACCAGTTATTCTCGCTCAGGTGATCGTAACTCTCAAAGGGGCCGTGGCTAACCTGCCATTTACCGTCCTGATGACTGACCAGGCGGCTGTCGACTTCGCTCTCCATCGCCAGTCCGGCCAGCTCGTCCGGGCTTAACGGATCGACGAAATTAGCAAAGCCCCGTTTCAGCACTACCGGGCGTTTTTGCCAGTAGCGTTCGATAAAGTCGGGCCAGTTAAGCGTTAATTGATAATCCATATTTATATTCCACAGCAGGTGTCTGATAGGGATTATAACGGATGCGGCACCAGCATGATGCAGGCGCCGTTAAAAAACTGATTGGTTTAGCTCTCTTTATCTTCGAGGGTCTGACGGCCAAAAATCACTTCCATGCAGGCACCGCCGAGAAGGCTGTCCTCGGCCAGGATACGTCCGTCGTACTGGGCAACGATATCGCGGGCAACCGAGAGGCCCACGCCCTGTCCGGGACGCAGCGTATCGGCGCGCTGGCCGCGATCGAACACCGCGCTGCGCATGGTTGCAGGGATCCCCGGGCCATCATCTTCAACCAGAATATGCAGATGGTTGTCGTTGGTCTGACGAACGGAGACTTCCACAAACTCCAGGCAATATTTGCAAGCGTTGTCGAGGACGTTGCCCATGACTTCCATAAAATCGTTCTTTTCGCCGACAAAGCTAATCTCCGGCGAGATATCCAGGGTAATGTTCACGCCTTTGCGCTGATAGACTTTGTTCAGCGCCGAGGTCAGGCTATCGAGCAGCGGAGCGATGGGGTGCAGTTCGCGGCTGAGCAGCGAACCACCGCTGCGCATGCTGGCGCGGTGCAGATAGTAGCCAATCTGCTGTGAGATGCGGCTAATCTGCTCCAGCATCACCGGTTCTGCTTCGTTGACGCTCAGTTTCTCGCCGCGCATAGAACGCAGGGTGCTCTGCATCACCGCGAGAGGGGTTTTCAGGCTGTGAGTGAGGTCGGTCAGCGTCGTGCGGTATTTATCATAGCGTTCGCGTTCGCTTTTTAGCAGGCGGTTGAGATTGCTGACCAGCCGCGTAAGCTCCCGGGTGGTGTTCGGGTTGAGCATCTCGCGGTGATGCTCCTCCAGTTCGCGTACCTCTTTGGCCAGCGATTCGATAGGGCGCAGGCTCCACCACGCCGCGACCCACAATAGCGGGATCACCAGCAGCAGGTTGGCCGCCAGGACGTAAATAAACCAGCTCCACACCATATAGGAGCGCTTCAGCTCCACCGGAATGGTGTCGACAACCACGATACTGAGCTGCGGCATGGTGCTGGTGGCCGGATAGATGTTGATCGCCACCGAGTGGGTCATCTCGGAGCTGTCGTCCTCCTCCCGGATGGCGTCCAGCTGCTGCTGAATCTCATGGTTGTTGTGCTGCAGCATACTGCTGCTGTCTACATCGGCCTCAATCTCATGAAAGCCGTTATTTTTGAGCCAGTCAGGTTGAATGCGCTTGACCAGCCACGGTACATCGCGCTGCGCCCACAACAGCTGGCCGTGAGCGTCGTAAATCAGCGTTACCGTGGGGCTCTGCATATTGAGGTTTTCGGGAATATCAACTTCGATGGTGTTGTTTTCCCATTTTGCCAGCATATAGAACAGGTTGCTCTCGCCGCGCAGCAGGCGGAAGGTGGTTTTATCGAAGCTTACGCTATATCCCACCAGCGCGACCATGCCATAGGAAAGCGATAGCACCAGCACCACGGCTGCCGTTGCCAGCAGAAAGCGGACGCGCAACGATAGCGGCAAAATATGCCGCAGTAGCCCCTTCATCCGCGCAGTTCGAACAGATAGCCCTGGCCGCGCACGGTGGTAATCACATCCTGCGGATATTCAGCCTGTATTTTTTTGCGCAGTCGTCCCATCAGCACGTCGATAGTATGGCTTTCGCGCAGCTCGGCGTCGGGATAGAGCTGCAGCATCAGCGAATCTTTGCTGACCACTTTGCCCCGGTTGCGGATCAGGGTTTCCATAATGGTGTATTCAAATGCCGTCAGCTTGATGGGTTGGTCGTTGACCGACAGCTCGCGACGCGACAGATCTACCTGGAAAGGGGGTATGGAGATGACCTGTGATGCCAGTCCGCTGTTACGCCGCAGCAGCGCCTGCATGCGGGCTGCGACCTCTTCGATATGGAACGGCTTAGTGACGTAATCATCCGCGCCAGCGCTCAGAACCTCGACTTTATCCTGCCAGCCCTCGCGCGCGGTCAGCACCAGCACCGGCACCGACACGTCGTGGCTGCGCCAGCGACGAATCAGCGAAAGACCATCTTCATCCGGCAGGCCAAGGTCGACGATGGCGATGTCCGGAACGTGTTCACCCAGATAGTAATCCGCTTCCTTTGCGTCTTCCGCCGCATCGACCTGATGTCCCAGCTCCTGCAGCTGAACTTTCAAGTGATGGCGCAGGAGAGCGTTATCCTCAACCACGAGTACGCGCATGCCCGTTCTCCATTTTATTTATGATTTGAATAGTTTAGCGCTTATTATACACCTTTAACATAAACAGCTGTTAAATAAAGAATTTTATTTGATTTTTTGTACCTCAGTCTCGTAAGACGTCAGAACGAGTCCGTCCTCGGTCGCGGGCGACATCATGGGAACCGGGCGCAGCGTACGTTTATCGATCAGGACGGAATGGGGTTCGTCAGGGGCAAACAGATGCTGCTCTCCCCACTGGCGTAGCGCAACCACCACAGGGAACAAACGCTCCCCCTTTGCCGTCAGAACATATTCCTGATAAGCCGTGCCGTCCGATGCGGATTGCGTCGTGAGGATACCCGAGTTTACCAGTTTGTGCAGACGGTCAGAGAGAATATTACGCGCCATACCGAGGCTTCGCTGGAAATCGCTAAAGCGCCGCAGGCCATCGAAGGCGTCGCGCACAATCAACAAGGACCAGCGATCACCGATAATATCCAAGCTTCGGGCGACGGGGCAGGTTTGGTTGGTAATTTTTTCACGCGCTGGCATGGGCTCTCCAAACGGTCGGGTAAACTAGTTGCATTTTAAAACTCCCTGTTCTAGCCTACAACTGGTTTTATTTTGAAACTAGATTGTTAAGGCTGGAATTATGAAAGCGTCAACGTTATCCCCATCGCTAATGGACCCGGAAACGGTTATGCCGCGTAGCCTGGTCTGGCTGTTTGCTCTCGCCAGCGGGCTGAGCGTGGCAAACGTTTATTACGCACAACCGCTGCTCGACGCGCTGGCGCGAGATTTTTCCATCAGCGACGCCGCGATTGGCGGGGTGATCGCGGCGACCCAGCTCGGCTGCGCGATGGCGCTGCTCTTGCTGGTACCGCTGGGCGACAGAGTCAATCGCCGCCGCCTGATGGCGACGCAGGTGCTTCTGCTGATCGCTGCGCTGACGGCGGTAAGTATGGCATCCACTACCGTGATGCTGTTGGGCGGGATGCTTGCGGTTGGCCTGCTGGGTACCGCGATGACCCAGGGGTTGATCGCCTATGCTGCCAGCGCCGCTTCGCCCCATGAACAGGGACGCGTGGTGGGCGCCGCGCAGAGCGGAGTCTTTATCGGGCTGTTGCTGGCGCGGGTATTTTCAGGGGGCGTGAGCGATCTCTTCGGCTGGCGCGGGGTATACATCTTTGCCGCTTTACTGATGCTGGGCATTGCGCTTCCGTTGTGGCGTCGGCTCCCGATATTAGCGGTAGCGACGACCTCCTTGAGCTACCCGCGCCTGTTGGCATCGATGCTGACTCTGCTGTGTCAGGAAAAAGTGCTTCAGGTGCGCGGCGTGTTGGCGCTACTGATGTTTGCCGCCTTCAATATCTTCTGGAGCGCGCTGGTTTTGCCATTGAGCGCTCCGCCCTTCAGTTTTTCGCATACTGAGATCGGCGCCCTGGGCCTGGTGGGGGCCATCGGCGCCCTGGCGGCCGGACGAGCCGGTAAATGGGCCGATTGCGGATACGGGCAGCGCACCAGCGCCGCGGCCCTGGTCATGTTGCTGGTGGCCTGGTGGCCTTTATCGCTGATGGCATGGTCGCCAGCGGCGCTGTTGGCTGGCATTGTGCTGCTGGATCTCGGCGGTCAGGCGCTGCATGTCACCAATCAAAGCATGATTTTCCGTACCCGTCCCGAAGCGCACAGCAGGCTGGTCGGTCTGTATATGCTGTTTTATGCGCTTGGCAGCGGTTTGGGGGCGGTAAGTACGACCGCGGTATACGCGCGCGCGGGATGGCAGGGCGTTTGCCTGCTGGGGGCATCGGTCAGTCTGCTGGCGCTGTTGTTCTGGTTGATGACTCGGGGCGTGATGTCGAGCCATGATGGTGGAGAAGTTTAGCGGAGAGCGAGTGGGTGATGTTAATTTTTTGTGTAATATAGCAGCCGTTGTTTTTAATGACGCGCGGGAGCGTAAATCACATGCCACAACAGAAATGTGCGGACTGGGTCCGGCTGGCCCAGTCGCCCGCGCATATTGAGCGTATCGAAGCCTTCTTCGGCGGACACGGTTATGAGCCTCACCGGCATGATACTTATGCCATTGGCCAGACGCTCTCCGGCGTACAACGTTTTCACTATCGCGGCGGCCTCCAGCACAGCCTCCCCGGTGGGACGATGGTTTTGCATCCCGATGAGGTCCATGACGGCGAGGCAGGGACCGAGGAGGGGTTTCGCTACCGGATGGTATACATTGAGCCCGCGCTGATTCAAAAGATCCTTGGCGGCAGGCCGTTGCCCTTTATCCCTGGAGGAATTTCTAGCGATCCGCGCTTGCTGCGCGCCGCGCTGCCGTTGCTGAAGGACGTCAGTGCCCACTTTGCGCCTCTGGAAGAGGAGGACGCGCTGTACGATCTGGCGCAGACCCTGGCCGCCGTCGGCGGCCAGCGCTTTCGACGCCGGGCCTTCGATTATCCTGCCGCGGAAAGGGCCCGGGAATATATCCACGCCTGTTTTGCCCAGAACATCACCCTCGACACCCTGGCGAATGTCAGCGGCAGAGACCGCTGGAGCCTGAGCCGCGATTTCAGAGCGCTGTTTGGCGCCAGCCCCTGGCGTTATGTGATGATGCGGCGCCTCGATTTTTGCCGCCAGCGGATGCTGGCAGGGGATAACCTGGCGGATATCGCAGCCCACGCAGGCTTTGCCGATCAAAGCCATATGACGCGCCAGTTCATCAGCCGTTTTGGTCTCTCTCCGGGCCGCTGGCTGAAGTTTGTCCGCCCCTGACCCGCCGCAAGTTGCACAATCGTTCAATCTCTGCGGAGAGGGGGGATCTATGCTGACAGCCTTTATCACAAGGAGTCAGCTGATGTATCAATCGATTAATATCGCGCAGAAATTCACCCTTTTCACCGAGCAGTGGCAGCCGAAGGTGGTGGCCGAAATGAATAATTATCAGTTCAAAGTGGTCAGGATCCTCGGCGACTTTATCTGGCATAGCCATCCGGAAACCGATGAAACCCTGATCGTACTGGAGGGTGTGCTACGTCTGGATTTTCGCGATAAGCATCTGCTGCTCCAGGCCGGCGAGATGATCGTGGTGCCTCGGGGCGTTGAGCATAAAACCTCGGCGGAAACCGAAACCAAACTTATGCTGATCGAGCCGCGCGGCGTCCTGAATACCGGGCATGAGGGTGGAGAGCGGACCGCGGTGAACGACGTCTGGATTTAACGAACGCGGGGGCAGGGAAACCCTCTTTCCTGAGCGGAAAGAGGGTTGAAAGGTTTACTTCAGTTCGTCAACCATGGTGGTCGCGCGGCCGATATAGTTGGCCGGCGTCATCGCTTTCAGGCGAACTTTTTCTGCTTCCGGCAGCGCCAGGCTGTCGATGAACTGCTGCATGCCTTCGGCGTCCACGCGCTTGCCGCGGGTCAGCTCCTTCAGCTTCTCGTACGGCTTCTCGATGCCGTAGCGGCGCATGACGGTCTGAATCGGCTCGGCCAGTACTTCCCAGTTGTGGTCCAGTTCATCCAGCAGACGGTCCTGATTCAGCTCCAGCTTGCTCACGCCTTTCAGGGTGGATTGATACGCGATCAGCGCATAGCCGATGCCGACGCCGAGGTTACGCAGGACGGTGGAGTCGGTCAGGTCACGCTGCCAGCGGGAAACCGGCAGTTTGCTCGCCAGATGCTGCATCACCGCGTTGGCCAGACCGAGGTTGCCTTCGGAGTTCTCGAAGTCGATCGGGTTCACTTTATGCGGCATGGTGGAAGAGCCGATTTCGCCGGCAATCGTCTTCTGCTTGAAATGGTTGAGCGCGATATAGCCCCAGACGTCACGATCGAAATCAATCAGGATAGTGTTGAAGCGGGCGACGCAGTCGAACAGTTCGGCGATATAGTCGTGCGGTTCAATCTGGGTGGTGTACGGGTTCCACTGGATACCCAGCGAGGTGACGAACTCTTCGCTGAACTGGTGCCAGTCGACTTCCGGGTAGGCGGCGATGTGGGCGTTATAGTTACCCACCGCGCCGTTGATTTTGCCAAGGATTTCAATCTGATTCAGCTGACGATACTGGCGCTCCATACGGTAAGCGACGTTCGCCATCTCTTTCCCCATGGTGGACGGCGTAGCCGGCTGGCCGTGAGTACGGGAAAGCAGCGGGATATCGCGGTACTGTACCGCCAGGTCTTTCACCGCGTCGATCAGCTTGCGCCAGTAGGGCAGGATCACTTCGTCGCGAGCGGTTTTCAGCATCAGCGCGTGGGACAGATTGTTGATGTCCTCGGAGGTGCAGGCAAAGTGGATAAACTCGGAGACCGCGTGCAGTTCAGCGACATCGGCGACTTTTTCCTTGAGGAAATACTCAACCGCTTTGACGTCGTGGTTGGTGGTGCGCTCGATGGTTTTGATGCGCTCTGCATCTTCTACGCTGAAATCAGCGACGATTTTATCAAGGTAACCGTTTGCGTCGGCAGCAAAAGCAGGAACTTCCTTGATCGCTGCGTGCGCGGCCAGTTTTTGCAACCAACGCACTTCTACCTGAACGCGGAATTTCAGCAAACCGAATTCGCTGAAGATACCGCGCAGCGCGCTGACTTTGTCGCCGTAGCGGCCGTCGACTGGGGAAACGGCGGTCAGTGAGGATAATTCCATAGATCACAACTCCGGGGTTAAATGAGCAAGAATTTGTTTTGCCTGGTTAACCAGACGATTACGAGAAAACATCAGCTGCAGACGCCCGCCGCCGACCTGGTGCCAGAGCACCGCGGAGCGAATACCGGCCAGCAGGGCAGAGCGAACCTTCGCCTGAACCTGAGGGCTTTGCAGCACGGCGGGAGAGCCGGTCACCTGAATCCGCGGGCCCAGCGGGCTAATGACATCAACATAGATGCCGGCCATCGCGCTGAGCAGCGTCTCGGATTGCAGATCGAAATGTTCAAGCTGACGGCGCAGGCCACCGATACGGTTGCCGAGGGTATCCATGGCCCCCTTGCTGGCGGCAAGCTTACGCTCCAGCACCATCAGGCTTAAAGTATAGCGGGTAAGTTCGGCGTTCAGCCCCTGGCGGCTGCTGGTATTCAGCACGCCAATAAGGGTCTCCAGCCCGAGGCGAAGATTGGCTTCGCTACCACCGAACACCGCCAGCGTTGAATCCGGATCGAGGTCGATGATGCTGTTCAGCGACACATGCAGAGCATCACTATCGCAGTGCCCCTGGTGCGCCAGTTCCTGAACCAGACGCGCGGCCTGGCAAACGCCGGCCAGCGCCAGCGTAATGTCATAATAATTCTTCGCCACACATTCTCCTTATAAACCGTCGAATGCCCGAGCGGCGCATTCAGCGGCTAAAATGTCTGTCAAGCCGGCAGCGGCAAGCGCTGTTCGATAATCCCGCCGCCGAGGCATACTTCGCCGCTGTAGAAGACCGCAGACTGGCCCGGCGTCACGGCGGCAACCGGCTCATCAAAGATGACTTCAATGCGGTCGTCATCCAGCGCTTTAACGCTGCAGGGGATATCGGTCTGACGGTAGCGGGTTTTCACCGTGCAGCGCAGCGTGCCCGTAACCGGCTCGCGGTCGACCCAGTGCAGCTGTTGGGCAATCAGCCCAACGGACATCAGACGCGGGTGGTCGTGGCCCTGGGCGACAACCAGAATATTGTTTTCGACGTCTTTATCGACCACGTACCACGGGTCTTCGCCGCCGTCTTTGATGCCGCCGATACCGAGGCCTTTACGCTGCCCAAGGGTGTGGTACATCAGGCCCTGATGCTCGCCAACTTCGTCGCCGTCAACGCTGATAATTTTTCCCGGCTGAGCGGGCAGGTAGCGGCCAAGGAACTCACGGAATTTGCGTTCGCCGATAAAACAGATACCGGTCGAGTCTTTCTTCTTCGCGGTAATGAGATCCAGCGCTTCGGCGATTTTACGCACCTGCGGCTTTTCCAGCTCCCCCACCGGGAACAGGCTTTGCGCGATCTGTTCGTGGCTTAGAGTATAAAGGAAGTAGCTCTGGTCTTTGTTACCGTCGAGGCCGCGCAGCAGCTGGCTCTTGCCGTTAACGTCGGCGCGGCGCACGTAGTGTCCGGTAGCGATGTAGTCGGCGCCGAGGTCTTCTGCGGCAAATTCGAGGAAAGCTTTAAATTTAATTTCTTTGTTACACAGAATATCCGGGTTCGGCGTGCGCCCGGCTTTATATTCTTCCAGGAACAGCTCGAATACGTTGTCCCAGTATTCTGCGGCAAAATTGACGGTGTGAAGTTCAATTCCCAGCTTATCGCAAACGGCTTGGGCGTCGGCAAGATCCGCCGCTGCGGTGCAGTATTCCTCGCCGTCGTCTTCTTCCCAGTTCTTCATGAACAGGCCTTCCACCTTATACCCTTGCTGGAGCAGCAGGTAGGCGGAAACTGAGGAATCAACCCCGCCGGACATGCCGACGATCACTTTTTTCTGGCTTTCTGACATTGGAATACTCACTACATTGAACTTCGAGGCGGCGTATTCTAGCACGCGTCCTCGGTTGAGGCACCCCCTGTAAACGGCCAGTTAAATTCGCCGATGAGCGACAGCGGGTAGCGTGGATCCTGCTGATAGCTGCGAATGCTCTCAGCAACCAGTTGAGAACGCAGGTTTGTCGCGTTAAGAATTTCCTCAGCGCTAAGCCACAGGCAGCGATCGATATCGCTATCATGGGGCTCGGTGGCGCACGTATCGTTAAGCTCGATAGTAAAGAGGAAGCGCAAAAATGGGGTGCGATCCGGGGCTATCCACTGATGCAGGCGAAGGAAGTGCTGCGGCGTCGCGCGAATGCCGGTTTCTTCCCAGAGCTCGCGCTCTGCGGCCTGAATCAGTGTTTCATCGGCCTCGAGGTGGCCCGCAGGCTGGTTCCACAGCGCTTTTCCGTTAATCGTTTCTTCAACAACGAGGAATTTGCCTTTCGCGTGAACCACGCAGGCGACGGTGACGTGCGGCTTAAACATTGATTTTCCTTATGTATGCGGTGAGTCGGTTTTGCGCCATTCGCCGTTGGCCAGGCCATCCAGCGTATAGCCGCCCATCGCGTAGCGAATCAGACGCAGCGTTGGAAAGCCGACGTGGGCGGTCATCCGCCGCACCTGGCGGTTGCGTCCCTCATAGAGGGTGATTTTCAGCCAACTGGTGGGGATGGATTTGCGCTCGCGGATGGGCGGATTCCGCGGCCATAGCCACTCAGGCTCCGCCACCCGATCGATCCCCGCAGGCAGGGTGGGGCCGTCATTAAGCGTGACGCCGTCGCGGAGGGCGGCCAATGCGTCCTCCGTCGGTTCACCTTCCACCTGAACATAATAAATCTTTCCGGTGCGCTTGCCCGGCTGGGTGAGCGCCGCCTGCAGCGCGCCGTCGTTAGTCAGCACCAGCAGCCCTTCGCTATCGCGGTCGAGCCGACCGGCAGCGTAGACGCCGGCAACCGGAATAAAATCTTTTAGCGTGCTGCGCCCGGCTTCATCGGTAAATTGCGGCAATACATCGTATGGTTTATTGAACAAGATCACAGTTTTTGGCTGGCGTTCTTTGCGTTGTCTGGTGACTTGTTGCGTGCTGAATCGCTCAACGCGATGTTTTCTAAATGAAGTTTTTTGCATGGTATTTTCAGACTCAATCAATTGCCGCATTATAGCCTAATTACGAATGCCTTTCATGGACGCAAACATTCAGGTAGTATTGACATGCTCATTACAACTTATTAACAAAAAGGTTGCTCAAACCGATTCGCATTACAGGAAGGCGACACGGACGCGAAATCTCCGGTTAGCGGGATATTCCGATGACGGGAGTGGGCGAATAAAGCCAACGCCCGGCTAGCGTGAAGAGGGAAGAGCAGAACCAGAAGCGCTCGAAGGAGAGGTTAATGGAAAGCAAAGTAGTAGTTCCGGCGGAAGGTCAAAAAATCACCCTGCAAAACGGCAAGCTGAACGTCCCTAATAACCCGATTATCCCGTTCATCGAAGGCGATGGTATCGGTGTTGACGTGACCCCGGCGATGCTGAAAGTGGTTGATGCTGCCGTTGAGAAAGCCTATAAGGGTGAGCGTAAAATTTCCTGGATGGAAGTTTACACCGGCGAAAAATCGACCCAGGTTTATGGCCAGGATGTCTGGCTGCCTGCCGAAACTCTTGATCTGATTCGTGAATATCGTGTTGCTATCAAAGGCCCTCTGACCACGCCAGTCGGCGGCGGCATCCGTTCTCTGAACGTTGCCCTGCGTCAGGAACTGGACCTCTACGTTTGCCTGCGCCCGGTTCGTTATTATCAGGGTACTCCGAGCCCGGTTAAACATCCTGAACTGACCGACATGGTTATCTTCCGCGAAAACTCCGAAGACATCTACGCCGGTATCGAGTGGAAAGCCGATTCTGCCGAAGCGGATAAAGTAATTAAATTCCTGCGCGATGAAATGGGCGTGAAGAAAATTCGCTTCCCGGAACATTGCGGTATCGGCATCAAGCCGTGCTCTGAAGAAGGCACTAAACGCCTGGTTCGCGCCGCCATCGAATACGCTATCACCAACGATCGCGATTCACTGACCCTGGTGCACAAAGGCAACATCATGAAATTCACCGAAGGCGCGTTCAAAGACTGGGGTTACCAGCTGGCACGCGAAGAGTTCGGCGGTGAGCTGATTGACGGCGGCCCGTGGCTGAAGATCAAAAACCCGAACACCGGGAAAGAGATCGTCGTTAAAGACGTGATCGCTGACGCCTTCCTGCAGCAGATCCTGCTACGTCCGGCGGAATACGACGTTATCGCCTGTATGAACCTGAACGGTGACTATATCTCTGACGCCCTGGCGGCGCAGGTTGGCGGTATCGGTATCGCTCCGGGCGCGAACATCGGTGACGAGTGCGCGCTGTTCGAAGCGACGCACGGTACTGCGCCGAAATATGCTGGCCAGGACAAAGTGAACCCGGGTTCCATCATCCTGTCCGCTGAAATGATGCTGCGCCACATGCAGTGGTTCGAAGCCGCAGACCTGATCGTTAAAGGCACCGAAGGCGCTATCGCCGCTAAGACCGTGACCTATGACTTTGAACGTCTGATGGAAGGCGCTAAGCTGCTGAAATGTTCAGAGTTTGGCGACGCGATTATCGCGAATATGTAATCAGCGATCACTGATTGAAGACAGAAGGGAGCCAAGTGGCTCCCTTTTTTACGATCGTTCAAAATCTTTCCCCAAAACTTTCCCCAAAATTCCTCCCCAAAACTGGCTTAAAATCATACTGCTTTTTGACCTACAACGAGCCAGTCTTTACCCCGGTCATCGTTGTATTTATCCGTCATTTTTTTCGATTTGTGGCCCAGTAACTTCTGAGTATCTAGGCCCTGCTCCCGGTATAACCGTTCTGAAAGAGATCTCTGTTCGTGGAAGGTTGGGGCGCTTCCTTCATCCCATGCAAGACAACTTTTGTCCCGAGCTTTTTTAAATGTTGAAGTCAGAGTTTTCGTGGATACTTGATCACCACGGTTAGCCTGAGAGGTGGTATGTCTGAAGTGGACCAGATATTTACTAACCACCGCATCTCTACATTTTGAAACAACATCGCGTAGCGAAATATCTAGTACTTCATTTCTTAGTGAGAGCGGAATGGCAAGACGAGTACCTGTTTTTTCCTGCACAATATGTAACATATCATCCCAAATATCTGTGAATTTCATATTACAAATATCACCTATGCGCTGGCCGGTTACTATTGCGAGTAACATTCCGCACTGCAAATATGGCTGTTGATGCTCAGCGCATTCATAAATAGTCTTCCATTCCTCCAGTGATAAACGTTGTCTAGTAATTTTGTTTCGAGGTTGCTTAGTGGCCTGGGCAGGGTTATAACCTGGCGGAACATGTCCAGCATGCTGTGCCTCTTTAAATACATCAATTAATACCATGCGAACAATTTGAGCCATTCTATTATGACCCTCTGCCTTAACCGCATCTGTTATTTCAGAAATATCTAGTGCTGAAATGTCTTTCAGATATTGCATGCCGCAATGCTCACGAAAAAGCCGGATAGGTTTAGCTTTTTGCCTAAAAGAATTTGGTCGAAGTTCGTTGTGTTTCAACCTTTCCTCCTGCACGGATTCATATTTATCAAGCCATGCTGTCACTGTAATGTCCGCACGGTTTCCTTTCAAACGCGACAGACGCTCGTTAATACTAAGGATCTGCCTAGTTCGCTGCTCTGCGATGATCGTGTTTGCTTCACTTGCCACCTGCTTTGCCTCAGCTTCATCTGTGCCGAGGCTATGAAAACGTCCCGAAATGGGGTGTTTGTATTGCCAGTAAACTTTACCGGTGCGTTTATCAAGCTTGCAATACAGATTTGGAATAGAGATTTTATGAGTGCGCGGTCTAGCTGCCATCGTTAATTATCCGTCTCAATTTTGGGTTTACATTTATTGGAAGTTGAGGTTCAGCAACTACACCTATAAAACGAGCTTCTCTGTCAACCATCCAGCGCCGTCCAACTCGCATCGGTGGTGGTGCTATCATTTGACCTTTAGCGTATTTTTTTAATACTCGCTCGCTAGGGGCTTCACTACCGAATTCATCTTTCGCCCATTCGAGTAAAGAGACCATACGTGACATTTTTTCTCCATACACCGGCTGCACCCGGTTATCGAATATTATAAGCACATGACGAACAACCACTGCGTAGCCCGTCAATACAGGTTTTACATAACGGGTGATCTTTATGTTTACCTGCATTTAGTTGGTGGACAATTTCCACAGGAATAAGCACTGGTAACGGAACATGAAGCGAATGTCTGCGAAGAACTGACAGTTCGTTTGCATGTTCAAGGGCTATGGCTTTCCAGTCATCTGCCTCTGCTTTATACCAGGCTAGATCCTCACGCATACTGCGCCAACGCCGGCGTTTAAGTTTGCTGGGCATCAGTCTTAATCCTCGTTTTCGAAATTCGTCCATTCCATATCATCAGGAATGCCAGGACTAAGCAGCGGATTAGTTGCAGCCAACATTTCACCAGCTGCACCGCGACGCTGAGCCCGGCGCAGAACTTCGTAAATTTCGAAAACTTCTGTGCGCTCGTCACCGATATCAAGCTCACATGCCAGAGTATGAAAATCTGTAGTGAGAGCCTGAAGCCTATGAAATAATTCGGCTTTACTCACCTTTCACCTCCCGCTGGGCGGCTGCGAAGTGATTAATGGCCTTATCCCAGATTTCTTTGATGGTTGTCCAGTCAATCGGCATGGTGCTCGTCCAGGTTCCCTCGCCGCTACAGTCGTCGCACCCTTCACCAAAACACTCATGGCATGTCAGCGTATATTCAAGATTGAATTCCCCGAGAAGCGCTGCTTTCGCACCGTTCTCAGCGGTTAGCCTCATCGGCACCATCATGTAACCATCCGGAATTACCGGAGAGTTGCCAGCCTGGAGCATGTCGGCGCGGCAGGCGTTCCAGCCTTTCACCTCTGCTATAGCCGCTACAGCATCAACGGCGTACATGCTCAGCGGATTAGGCATTGGCTTTTCCTCCGGCACTACCGGCTGCTGCGCGTGGATATAGAGCGGCGCTATGTTTCGCTCTAGGTCGGTAATGACGCTCCATATTGGGACTGACTCGACGCCTTGTTTCGCCATATCACGATAACTGTCGGCATACGCCAGCACAGGGTTGCGGACCGGCTCGCTGCCTATTACGGCCAGCGCGATTCGAGCCAGCTCCTCAGCCTCTTCAGCTGGCAGCATTACGTTGCTTCCGGCACCGTAGGTGTCACGCCATGATTTAATTTTCTCCAGACGTTCTCTGGTTAACTGGTTATTGGTCATTGGCTGATTCCTTACCGCTACTGACAGACATGTTTTTATTCACGATGGCATCCATCAGGCGTGATGCTGCAGCTTTCTGAGATGAGACATTCGCAATTACCGTTGGCCTTGTTTTCTCGCAGCTGGCGCAAATACCATCCCAAGATGAAATGAGGAAAAAATCTTCACGATCGGCAATGCCGGTATTCATTACCAGGTCCTCAATCATCAGCGTGACCCCGCGAACTCCCCGACCTTCGCTTAACCTCTGCACTGCGTAGCCGAAGGCGTTGATCATCACAGCATGGAACTGGATATACTCGCGTTTGTACTCGGCCTGATTCGTACCGCGGCGAATATCATCTAAACCAGTCAGCATCAGCCAGGCATTCCACAACCCCTCCAGATCATCTTGCGAACATGAACCTGAAAATTTTGCAGTGGCATCACTAAGGGCCTTGAGGCTCACCCACTTATCACTTTTCGCTGGAACGACGTTGTGCTCAAAATCTGTGACTTCAGAAAAGACGTCATGTGAACTGATAAAGCTGACCATCTCCTGCGCGTTCTTATCGCGCCCGTTATAGGCCATGTTGATAGCCGCAGAAGGTTTCGAAACATTATTGTTAATGTCGGAGAAGAACTGCTGGCGCGTCTTCAGTGGCAACTGGAGAGTAAGCATCATCGGGACATGGATCGGTTCATCAATGGTGCGGCAATACTCCGCAATACCGGCTGCACGATGCTGACCATCAAACAATTTAATCTCTGCATCCAGCGGGAAACGGGCCACCCCGACATTAGTGTTTCCGAACTCTTCGAATTCAACATACGAGTCGCAGTTACCTACAAGCGGCGGAATAATGAATGGTTCCTTGTTTTCGTATGCTTCAACGAGATACTGATAAAACTTTTTCGCCCTGGCTGGGTTCAGTTCTCGCTGAGATCGATCAAGGGTGTCCCCATAGTTATCGCTGGCGAGGACTCTCGTTAGTGTCCGTGCAGGTACTGTCAGCATCAGGACAATTGAACCACCCTGAGTTCCACGCGACGCCGGAAATTCAAAGAAATGATCGCCTATTTTGCTCATAATGATTCCTCCCCAAGCACCCAACGGAGTGCGCTTGCATACTCACCCTCGGCAGATTCCAGGGCTTTTGTGATTTCTTTGCGGGTTTTCAGGCGCGGCTTTGCATCACCGAGGATCTGACGCTGACGCCGCGCTTTTTCATGGCCGGTTGTGCCAGCAGTTGCCGCTTCGATTTCAGAGACCTTCTCCCGCTGCTCTTCAGGTTTAAGTGATGCCAGCTGACGGGCTTGGGTAACGGTGACAATTCCAGACTCAACTGCATCGCGAACTGCCTGGGTGGCATCCAGTAGCGACAGCGTTGCGCGTACTGTCTGGACACTCACGCCAAACATCAGTGCTAAATCGTCCTCATCGTGCCCGCGCTCAAGCGCATCAGCCATTTTCTTTGCTCGGCCCAGCGGCGTATCTGCTTGGCGGATTTCGTTAGCACTGACCATCGCCTGCGCCATGCGAATGGCGGAACCACGTTTAGCGACTGCCGGTACCAGTAACGGTTCTTTGCCATCTTTCGACAGACGCTTGTTGGCTTCCAGTGTATGGCGCACACGCTGGCGACCATCAACCACACAAGACAGCCCTGTCTCCGGATCTTTCCAGACGATAATCGGCTCAAGAACGCCCTGGTCCATGATGTTCAGCACCATAGCCTCGCTAATAGGCAGGTGGATACGCTCATCGTAAAGCGGGTGAGCCTTGTCAGTGACAATATGCAGATTTTCCGGCTCGAACATCAGAACGTTTGTCTTGCCGCAGGCGCCATAAGCATCGATCGAGTTTTTAGCCATTTCTGTTTTCCTCGCTCAGGTTCGCTATCATCGCGGCCATAGCGGTGTTCTGGTCCATTGCCTCTGTAAGGGCGACAAAGGTCACATCCAGCCTTGACGCTATGTCTTGCATTAATTGTGCTGCTGCTGGTGGTAGGTCAGGTGCTGTAGCGTATGCTGCAGCAACTAATTCTTTCACTTTCACATGTGCCATTAGCGCCGCTCCATCAGTTGGTTAAAGCGGTTCATGAACATGCCGTAAGACTGGCCCGGGCGGACGGGGTTAATCACAAACTGGTCAGTAGGAATGACGCCGTCGAGCATCGGCCAGTGGGTGCCGTCGTCGATCTCAAAGTCGCGACGTTCGCTGGCCAGCATCACCAGGTCGGCATATTTAACGGTCGGGTGCTGCACAGCCGGCAGGCCGAATTTTTGGCGAATAGCTGCATCAACCTGATCTTCAATTGCGCGGTAGTCAGGAAGAAGGCGTTTTAATGGGGCAGGGATATCCTGCAAATATGCCTCGGCGGCGTCATGCAGCAGCGCTTCAAGCGCAAATTCTTGAGGTACCAGTTGGCTTGTTAAAACGCTGTGCTGGCCGGCGCTATAGAACTCAGGCAGGTGACCGGCAAAGCGGCAGATGTTCGAGAGTGCATTAGCAATATCTTCGATCTCGATGGCGTCTTGCTGGATGTCGAGATAGTTAAAATGTTTGCCTGAAAAGGTTTGAATAAAGCTCATTATTTTCTCCATACTTTACGCCTGCACAGCGCTGTTTTTTGGGTGTAGGAATCCCTCGCCAGGTGGCGATTAATTACAGGATTACGCTTTAATAAATCCCCTCAACGACGGGGATTTAATGGAGAGCAATCAGGCCTTGAAGTTGCCGATAAAGGTTTCTACCGGCTTGCCGTCGAACTTGCCAACCAGCAGATCACGGAACTCATTGGCGATCGCTTCTTCCAGGGCTTCCAGCTGGACGATACGCAGGACGAATACTGGATCGCTACTTTTGAGCAGGCTATTGCGAAGACTGAAACGACGTTCGCCCAGGCCTTCATAGGGTACACACTTAAACTCAAACGCGACCGGCATAACATCTTTACTGCTGGCTTCGATACTTTGCATCAGCGATTTTTTGCCGCTGAAATCACCGTCTTCATGATCGGCGGCATTAGTTTGCTGGATAGTGACACGGCGAACCGCCTGCGCTGCCTGTGCAATTTTCATTGTCTGTCCGTCGGAATCGAACGCAGTGAGATAGTCACTCCAGTCTTCGAGCCATTCGGCGATTTGCTTCTGATTAAGGTGATCGCCGTTGATCGCCAGTAACGCGCGGAAGGGCGCTGTCTTCTTAAGCTTGATCGAGGCGACGTTATCAGCGTGGCCTGGGTTGTCCAACGTGCCGATATTGAAGATAGAACGAGCCAGCATGTTATCGGCATCAATAAAGCAACGTGCTTTTTCTTCTTCCTGGGCATAAGCGACAGAATAGCGAACGAAATCATCAATGCTGGTCGTGTCCATAGCACCGCGGAAACGGAAACGCTCAAGAGCAAAACGCTCCAGGCTTTCAACGCTGGTATTCTGCGGTAGCAGGGCGGTCGGACAGGCCAAGCCGTGGATATCGTTCAGGTGATAACCAGAAAGCACCAGATCTTTAACCTGCTGAAAAGTACCGCTGTCTAACTGAGACATAAAAATTCCTTATTAACTGATTAGCGAAGTGGTATCAGTGAATTTGTGCGGGCGGATCACTGAGCCGCTTTAAGCTTTCCGTCCACTGTGCCTGTGATACCGAATAGTTGCCCTTGATCTTCCTGCAGGATGGTGAGCTTGCCGCCTTTGTTAACCCACATTGGTGTTTCGGTGGTGTCCTCTTCCGACGCTTTGCCGCGGGGAGTTGGGGTGCTGTAGTTCAGCTTGTGCTTAATCTTGACGCGCTTCTCTTCAACAGAGTTGCCCATACGCTCAAAATCAAAGGTGAGGACTACCTTGCCCTTGTTGCCGTTGTTCAGAACGCCGAGCGCGGTGGTATTAAGAGCCGCCGCAATCTTGTTCATGAATACGCCGGCGTCCAGTTCGCCCAGGAAATCGGGCACTACTGTCATGCGATCATTACTCATGGTTTTACCCTCTCGAAAGGCGGCTGCCACCGCCGGGAATTTCTCCGTACACAACACAGAAGAGCACCTGCGGTTTGGATGCCGCCCGGGTGGATTGGGTAATGAGCCCGTCGCCCGGTGATGCTCTTGTGTATTGTGTAAAAAGGGCGGTTATCCATCAGAACGTTATCCTCTTCCTCCTTTGGATAGTGGAAAACTGGATAACCGCCAAGACTACACACAGCACAGTTAACTAGGTTGTGGCGGTGGTGCCTCCACCTGCCGGGTTAAGCCATAACCGGCGACGTACACTGCCCGGAAACGCATTCCATGAACGGGTTGGCTCGTCACGTGCGCATAGCCGCAATTACCACAACGAAGAGAGCACTGCCGGTGTCCGAATCGAACGGACCTTTTCCCTGCCCATCACCAGATATAGAACTATCCTGGTGTCTGGAATCGAACCAGACTCTATGCCTTGCTCGTCAATGCTCTCATCGTTGTGTCCCGGACTCTTCCCGGGGGTCACACCTTTTCGCCGCGCTGGTGGGGCGCACGTCGTGCCTGAAACACCTGGCTTGCACATTCCAGTTGTCCGGATAGCGCATGGAACTTCAAGGGAACCATCCGGGCTGCTAACGCTGCATGTGCCATACAACGGTCGTGAATATTGCCGTTCACAACTGGAAGCGCACTCCTTCAGTTACAAACCAGTCCCCACGACGGATGAAGATGGAATGCGCTTTCAGTTGTGTTGTGGTGGCCGGTACTGATCTCCGGCATTCGGTTTGGTTGTGCCAATATCCCGCGCGGATTAAATGTCCGCTGCACATCAGCCTGTGCATTCACCACGGTGATTACGATTCATCTACCCCGGTCCGGCGGCGCCACCTCGCCGGGGCAGATGCAAAGGACCGTTACGCGATCATTCGGCTTGTTGGTCTGGCCGGAAGTATCAAGTCCCGACATCGCGGATTCTGCTTCTCCGCCCCGATTTCACCCCCGCTATTGTTTAGCGCGCAAACCGAGAAAATCGCCTTCAACGCTGTCGGCTTTCGCCATGTTCGATCAGGAATCTTCGGGCGGGGCGCCGGCGACCAACCGGCACAACCCCTACAGTATTAATCCAGGTCTACTGAACCCCCGACGCCGTGGGCTAAACGGCTGCTGTATGTCGGGTGAGTTTCTGTTGCTGGTGGTCAATCCAGCTCCGCAACCCCTCCCGAAGATACCTGCAATTCATCCCGGGAAATTTCTTCACGCCCGGAGCGTGTTATCTTTGTTACTGCTTTTACCCGCAAAGGAGAAAAAATCATGGATAACGACAACTTAGATATCAGGCTGAAAGCAATCGAATATGCGGTAGGCAGAATTTCGGTCGCCATCTGCGATGGTAGATCGCCTGCTGAATTTACTCAGGAGATCAAATCGCTAGTAAGCCTGCTCTCTTCTGGCTCCTTGGATCCTGATAATGAGGCGATTGTTAGACAAACGGTCATGATTCTGGACCCTCTCGGTGGCGATCCCTGGGAACCGCGCTAGCCGTACCACTGCATCTTTAGCGAATCATCCCGGTTTTCATATGCCCCGGGCGGCTACTTCGTGGGCGTCCTGCATGTTCGCTGCTAATGAATTTAATGTAGGTTATCTTACCTTTTAGTGTCAATACAAAAAGTAGGAAGTCTTACATTTAGGGGCATAAAAAAACCGCAGAACGCGGTTTAGGTTGGGTTTAGAAGATTACTAGAGGTCAGTGACTACTTGTTTAACAACCCCAACGATACGGCAGTTCCCGTTAACCTCAAGCACTCTGTAGTTGGGGTTTAACGGAACTAAATATTTCATTGGTCCATCAATAACAAATTTTTTGAGTGTTGCCTCGGTTGAGCCATCTATCTGAGCCACAACTATTTTCCCGTTGACTTCGTAAGGACTTCCAAAGTCGGGATCTACGATCACGATTGAGCCTTCCGGTATGCTTGGCGCACCATTCGGATTTGTCATTGAATCGCCGCGAACGCGTAAAGCAAAACCTTCATCAGAAAGATTTGCAGTTGTAAAAATCCAGTCGGAAATATCGCTACGCGTCATAGGAGAACCTGATTCTGTCCATTCTCCAGCCTGAACCCATGATAAAACTGGAATTTCTTTAATGCCGAATTTTTCAGTTGGGCGAAAGCTCGGTTCCTCAACATCAGGCTCACCAATGCCATCAATAAGCCATTGAGGACTGCATTTTAGTGCAGCGGAAAGCGCCTGAAGGTTTGAACCTCCAGGTGCGTAATCACCCGACTCCCATCCAGTGACGGTAACCCTGTTAACGCCAACAAGCTTACCCAATACGGCTTGGGTAAGTTTAAGTTCTTTGCGTCGTGCGCGGATACGATCATTCATTTTCATGTAGGTAATCCTACCATTTATCAGTGTAGGAGTCCTTGACCTGTTTATGTAAGATATCCTACTATTTATATGTTCCTATTAACTACCGTTGAGGCTTCTATGAATAAAGATGACGTTATTTCTTACTTTGGCGGGGTAAGCAATTTGGCCCGACTCCTGGGCATTTCTCACGCATCAGTTTCCGGTTGGGGTAGCGTGATACCTAAGGGGAGAGCATTTGAAATTCAAACCATCACTGGCGGATCATTGAAGGTTGACCCGGCTCTTTACTCCAAGCATAGCGATACAGCGTCGCGAGTTTAACCACAGAGATAAGGGGTAAGCCGTGGGTAATTCAACAGACAAAAATAATAGCAATAACGAAGTAACTCTGAAGGTGTTTAAAGACAGCCCGCACGTCTGGGCCGGCGGGCTGGATGGGCGTGACTTGGCATGCTGGTTAATGGCAAGAGCAAACGCCATTTTGTTTATGGTTGAAAACCAAGAAAAACGAGACGCTATGTGTGCCGAATTGGTAAGGCTAAATGCACACTCTCTTCTTATTCAGGCTTACGCAGACCTTGGGCTTTCTCGGCTTGAGTGTAATCCCATTCGCTCTCCAAGCAAGGTGGCAATTCAATTCGATATTCAGTCTGGCCATATAGTTCGTACTCATCACTCCAACGAACTGAATCAGGTAGCTCCAATACCTTTTCCGGAATTTTCACATTTGCCAGATCTTTCTGAAGCACAAGGAGAATATCAGCGAATGAAAGTTGCTGCACTCGGTCAGGGCTCCATCCAGTACGAGAAAAAACAAGATGATTAAGCCCTGTTCTTCCGAAAAGAGGCTCCCACTTTGTTCCGAAGGCCTCTCTGTGTTCAGCAAGCAAAATATCAAGCCTCAGAAGATGCTCGGCCCGCAACCAGGCTCTGTAAAAAGGCAAGGAATCACCTTCGGTAAACCATTGATGGATTTTTGCCATGTTCCAGACATGGAATCGGTAAACGCGAGACAAATCCAACGTCATGTCGAACCTCCTTCGGTTCTTACTTGTGGAAAAGAAAGAATATCCGAAGGAAGGTTCGGCACCAATAGAGGTGTTGAATGATGAATGAACCTGAATGGAAAGTTGATAAGCAGCCGGCATGGCTGGTGGCTGCGATCAAAAAAACGATCACTGATTTGGACGGGGGATATGCAGAAGCAGCTGAATGGCTGGGCGTGACTGAAAACGCATTGTTTAACCGCTTACGTGCCGATGGTGATCAAATTTTCCCTCTCGGCTGGGCAATGGTCCTGCAGCGGGCTGGTGGGTCAAATCATATCGCCAATGCGATAGCGCGCCACTCGAATGGGGTCTTTGTACCGCTGGCAGATATTGAGGACGTGGACAATGCCGATATTAACCAGCGCCTGATGGAGTCCATTGAATGGATCGGCAGACATTCACAGTATCTGCGTAAAGCTACAGCTGACGGTGTTATTGACCAGTCCGAACGAGAGCAGATTGAGGAGAACAGTTATCAGGTAATGGCGAAATGGCAGGAGCATTTGACATTGCTTTTCCGTGTCTTTTGCCAGCCAGAAAAGAGTGACGCCCGCGAGTGTGCAGCTCCGGGCGTCGTGGCGAATAAATCTTTGTGTATGGAGAAATAATCCGCATGAGCAATTTAATCGTAAATCTTCAATTACCGCAACTACGGATGCACCCGATCCCGGGCGTTTCGTCGTTTCGGTATGAGCGCATGGTATGCGGTAAATGGGTCGAGTGTAACCACAGTCGGGCGCGCGGAGTTGTGGGGGTCTTTAACCGGAGGGCTAAAGCGTTATGCGAGAAGTTAACCGGAAGTTCAAAGATCACTATGGCAATCCAGTCAGAGTTATACGCTGGGAGCCTGAGACACGTCGAGTCATCTACCTGCGGGAAGGCTATTCCCACGAGTGCTTTAGCCCACTCGATCAGTTTCAACGCAAGTTCAGGGAAGTAGAGGGCAGCTATGAGCAGTAAATTACACGGCCTCGTATGGGAAGCATGCGCTTTCAAAGGGCTGATAATTTCAGAAATAGCGGTCATGGCTCGCCTGGCAGACTTCAGTAATGACGAAGGGGTGTCATGGCCAGCGGTTACCACTATTCAGCGACAGATCGGCGCCAAGAGCGAAAATACTGTCCGCAGCGCTATCAAAAAGCTTCAGGCTAAAGGCTGGTTGAAGAAGCAGGAACGGCGCGTGGGCGGAAAGAATAATTCGAACGTTTATAAACTCAATGTTGACATGCTGGAACGTGCAGCAGCTGAAGCAAAAATCTTCTACGCAACGCCACGTGAACAATCAAAATTTGATGCCTCAGAATTTGATGGTTCAAAATTTGAGGGGTCAAATTATGATGCCTCAAATAATGGGTCTGTACCCCCTCAAATATTGCGGGAGGACCCCTCAATAGTTGAAGGCGATCCGTCATTAGATCCGTCATTAGATCCGTCATCTAAAAAACCTTCTTGTCGGGCTCCTGCGGAACCCGACGATAAGCCGGATCCTGAAGTTGTTATTACCGATAACGCGATCGAAGTTCTGGCACACCTGAATCTGGTCAGCGGTTCCCGTTACCAGAAATCTAAGACCTCGCTGGAGAACATTCGCGCCCGCCTCCGCGAAGGTCATACCGTTAGCGACTTGAAACTGGTAATCGACGTCAAGCATGAGCACTGGCATGGCAACGACGAGCAATACCAGTACATGCGACCCGAGACACTTTTCGGCCCTAAAAAATTCGAGGGATATCTGCAAAGCGCTATCCGTTGGGATGCTAAAGGCCGCCCGCCAAGGGAGTCGTGGGACAAAACCAGACCGCGGGATGTTAATTCAATTAGTCCAGTACAAACCACGATTCCACGGGGGTTCCGGGGATGAACATAGCCAAGTCGATCTTTGAATTTATTGAGAAGAATCCAGGCAAAATGCTGCGCGATATCACTGCGGCATTTCCTGAAACCAAACCGGTAACAGTGAAGAGCGCTGTTCATCGCCTTTACTACGACGGGGAACTTGCCAGCGTTGAAGTTACTGGTGGTTTTATCTACTTCGTAGCGGGATCCATCGATATTGAAGAGTACCTGCCTGGTGGGCTTTCGGGGGAGATTCTTGCCCTTGAAGCGACAGCCAAAAAGCTGGAAGAGAAACGCTATTACCGCCGTGCGGCGACGGTATGGCAGCAACTTTGTGACAGCAACTGTACGGCTAAAGCAAGAGAGCGATACCTGCGTCTTAAGAATGCTTCTGTTCGAAACGCCAGAAACATGAATGATTCTGCCGGGTCATGCTATCTGGCCGGAAATTACTGCGGAGGTGACTTGTGCTCCGATTGAAGAAGATTTTGATAAGTCTCCGGCGCCTTGTGCGTTTGCATCACTGGCGTTACTGGTGGCAGCACGACGTTATTTTTCGCAGAAAATATGCACTCCTCAGAGATGACCTTTTCAGCTTTGATCGCCGTTACTGGTTACTGAGAGCACTTGTTCATGCTGATCAGCGCAGGGGAAAACTATGAGTCAGGAAGTACAAGAAGCTATGACCGCAGCAGAGCAAACTTTAACAAAAACCATCAGCGCTTATTGTCTGGCACTTGAGGAACAGCGCCAGCGTAATGCGCATTATTTGAAAGAGGTTGGCGATCAATGGCGGACACCAGATCTGCTGTTCTGGGGCGTTAACGCTATGTTTGGCCCGCTTGTACTGGACCTGTTTGCAGACGACAGCAATGCAAAATGCCCCGCATGGTATACCGCTGAAGATAACGCATTAACACAGGACTGGTCCGCTCGCCTTGAAGAACTTGGTGGCGCAGGATTTGGTAATCCACCGTATAGCCGTTCTCAGTACCACGAAAAACAGGCAGTCACTGGCATGACTCACATCATGAGTTATGCATCTGAGCAGCGAGAAAAGGGCGGGCGCTATGTTTTCCTGCTGAAGTTAGCGACAAGCGAGACATGGTGGCCAGAAGATGCCGATCATGTGTGTTTTATCCGTGGTCGTATTGGTTTCGATCTCCCGACCTGGTTTGTGCCGGCGGATGATAAACAGAAACCCACCAGAGCCTTCTTTGCTGGTGCAATCGTGATATTTGATAAGACATGGTGCGGAGAGCGCTTTAGCTATATCGATCGTATAGAGCTTGAGGCGAAAGGGCGCGCAAGTATGGCTTTGGCTGAGTTTGCTGCAGGAAAATTCCTGCCACCAGCTTCGCCAGTTCAGTCTCCTGAAGTGATCATCCCCGATGCGGTTGCATCATTAGCTGAGGCTGAATCCCGGATCTGGCCACTGGAAGTTGGTCTCGTCTTCGGACAGGTACAAGGCGCAGAGGATCTGGAATTCTCCCAGCAGAACAAGCTGAAGGCCCACATTAACCAGTTGTGGCTGGAGCGGGTGCCCACCAGCGAAATCATCACCGTTGCTGGTGGGCTGGTCGGCAGCATGAGGGGGACCGCTCATGCGTGAGATTATTGTCGATAATTTCGCTGGCGGCGGTGGAGCCAGTACAGGTATTGAACTGGCAATAGGGCGCAGTGTTGATATTGCTATTAACCACGATGTTAACGCCGTTGCTATGCACCGCACAAACCATCCCGACACGCTTCACTATTGCGAAAGTGTGTTTGATGTATCCCCATTAGCCGCTACCAGTGGCAAGCCTGTCGGCCTGACATGGTTCTCGCCTGACTGTCGTCACTTTTCTAAAGCGAAAGGTGCTAAACCAGTAGAGAAAGCCATTCGAGGGCTGGCATGGATCGTCATTCGTTGGGCGCTGGATGTTGGCCCGCGAGTCATGATGCTGGAAAACGTCGAAGAGTTTAAAACGTGGGGTCCGTTACTCGCGGCAGAAATGCGACCGGATCCGGCACGCATCGGTGAAACTTTCAATGCATTTGTCGGGATGCTTACCACCGGTATTCCAGCAGATAATCCTGCACTGGTGGAGTGTTGCGAGTTTCTGGAGTTTTCACCGGATAGCGAGCAGGCCAAGCGCTTAATTGCCGGGCTGGGTTATGTCGTCGATTTTCGCGAGCTGCGCGCCTGCGATTATGGTGCGCCGACCATCCGTAAGCGGTTCTTCATGGTGATGCGCCGGGACGGGAAACCGATAGTCTGGCCGGAAGCCACGCACGGGGATCCGAAGTCTGCCGCCGTGCTGGCGGGCCAGCTGGAGCCGTGGCGTACAGCTGCGGAATGCATAGACTGGTCAATCCCCGCGCCGAGCATCTTCGGTCGCAAAAAGTCACTGGCAGAGAATACGCTAAAACGGATTGCCCGCGGCATTCAGCGCTTTGTTATCGAAAGCGCTTCGCCGTTCATCGTGAAGTGCAATCACACAACGACACGCGGCAAATACGACTGTTTCCGGGGACAGGCGCTGGACGATCCGCTACAGACGATTACGAAAACCCACGGCTACGCAATTGCGGTACCTCATCTGACAAAATTCCGAACCGGAGCTACCGGTCAGGAAGTCACCGATCCGTTGCCGACGGTGACGGCCGGTACCGCAAAACGCCCGGGCGGGAATGGTCACGCTCTGGGTATTGTTGAAGCAGAGTTGGCGCCGTTCCTGGCTGGCAATGGCGGCAGCGAGTACCAGGCTAAACCACGCCCGCTAGATAAACCCGCTCACACCATCCTGAAAGAATCGCGCGCCTGTGTCGTCGCTCCGGTTATCGCCCGGCAGTTCGGCGCCAGCATCGGACACCGGGCGGATGAGCCTAGCGCAACAATCACCGCGGGCGGTGGCGGTAAATCGCAGCTGGTAGTGCCGACGCTCATTCAAACGGGATACGGGGAACGGCCAGGCCAGGCACCTCGCGTGCCAGGACTGGATAAGCCACTGGGTACCGTTGTGGCTGGTGGCGGGAAACATGCGGTTGTTGGGGCATTTCTGGCAAAACACTATGGCGGGAACTACCAGGGTGCCGGTATTGACCTGGACGAACCTACTCACTCAGTTACTACTGTCGATCATCATGCGCTGGTTACTGCTCAGGTTGTTGGTGTCGGCGGTCGCGCTGGGCAGAGCAGGCCACGTGACGTTAGCGAGCCACTGCAAACCATGACGACAAAGGCTGATGCCGCAATGGTTGCGTCTCATCTGGTCAAGCTCCGCGGTACTTGCCGTGACGGCCAGCCTACTGACGAGCCGATGCCGACTATCACTGCCGGTGGCCAGCATGTAGGGGAGGTTAAAACGACTCTGGCGGCCGAGGACTATGACGAAGAGCGAGCGCAGCAGGTGCTGTCGTTCCTGCAGGAATACTGCGGAGAGGAATGCACCGGGCTGGTGGAAATCGACAGAGTGACTTACCACATCGTTGATATCGGCATGCGCATGCTGCAGCCGCACGAGCTCTACCGGGCGCAGGGCTTTCCGGAGTGGTACATCATTGACCAGGATTACCGCGGCGTGAAATACGCGAAAGATAAGCAGGTCGCGCGCTGTGGCAATGCTGTCCCGCCGCCGTTCGCCGAAGCGCTGGTACGCGCCAACTTACCCGAAATGTGCGTGAACAGAGAGGAGCAGGCAGCATGACTTCCTTGACCTTAAGGCAGCAGGAGGTCCTGGACCTCCTGATCGAATATCAGCGTAAACATGGTTTTCCGCCTACAACTTACGAACTGACCGGCATGCTGGGTTGCCGGTCCCCCAATGCAGCAGCAACACACCTTAAGGCGTTGGAGAAAAAGGGTGTTATCACAATCACCCGCGGGGTTTCTCGCGGTATCAGTATCACCCCTTCGCTGTTGGCCAGAGAAATATCTGTCAATCTCAACAGCATCGTAAAAGTGAAACTTAATGAAGTTTCCCTCAGACATTTGGGAAAACAACACGAGCAGAATCGAATCCAGCACCCGGCGATCTTCGGAGACTTTTCGCCCCCGGTAACAGACGAAAATGGCTATACGTCAATGACCCTGTGGAGCCTCATGTCTGACCTTGGCCCGCTCTGCTATTGCGGAGGAGATATTCCGTTTGAGTTGAAAATAGTGCTGGAGGCAGAATGAAATTTTTACTTCCATTCCCGCCCAGCGTGAACACCTACTGGCGGTCCCCAAATAAGGGGCCCGCAAAAGGTAAACACCTTGTCAGCGCAGCCGGCCGTAAATTCAAACATGCAGTACGGTCAGCGATCATTGAGCAACTGCGTGCAATACCAAAACCATCTACCGCGCCAGCAGCAGTAGAAATTATTCTCTATCCGCCAGACTATCGCCGGCGTGACCTGGACAATTACAACAAGGCACTTCTTGATGCTTTGACTTATGCCGGTATCTGGGAGGACGACAACCAGGTTAAGCGTATGGCTATTGAATGGGGTGAAATCGTCAAAGGAGGCAGGGTAGAAATCACCATAGTCTGCTATCAAAAAGTGGTGGATGTATGTACAGCTGTGGGTTGAAAGATTTGCGAGTTGGCAGTAATGTCGAATGGTGCAAACGAAACGGGCGTGCAGGCCCTTTCGTCACTTCAGAGTGTATGGAGATAAATATGGCTAACCATGTTATGGGCGTAGCTACGCCTGTCGATAATCAATTGCATCAGGTAATTCCGGTAATGCAGGGCACAATCGGCGATCAGAGAGCGTCGTTGGTCAGCGCCAGGCGACTGCATAATTTTCTTGGGGTCGGTCGTGACTTCAGCAACTGGATAAAGTCTCGTATTAGCCAGTACGGTTTTGCTGAAAACATCGATTATACAGTTATCGCCAGTTCTGGCGAAAACCCACTCGGCGGGCGCCCGGCAGTGGATTACATGGTCACCATCGATATGGGTAAAGAGTTAGCGATGGTAGAACGCAATGAAAAAGGTCGTCAGGTAAGGCGTTATTTCATTAGTTGCGAGCAGCAGGCAAAATCAGCGATAAGCCATACGCATCCTGATTTTTCCAACCCGGCGCTAGCTGCCAGGGCGTGGGCTGATGAGTATGAAGCCAGGCAGAGGATTGAGGCTTTAAGTCACCGGCAGGCTCAATATATCGATCATCTTGAAAACCTGTTTACCGACGGCTTATCCCCAGTGCAGTTCTGCAAACGTCTGAATGGTGTCAACGTTAGTAAAGTCAGCGCCTTCCTACAGAGCGCTAACTGGCTTTACGATGACAATCCTAACGGCAATCACGCTCAATGGCGTGTTAGATCTCAGGTCAGGGATAAGTATCTCACCGAGAAGAGCACAAAAGTTTCACCGAGCGCCGCCGCCAGTTTCACAACCTACCAGCCCGTCCTCCTGCGCGATGGGGCTGTTTGGCTTTATCGCAAGTATCTGAAGGGACAACTGCCGATGAAGCAATCCTGGAATGGGGAATATACCCACGATAAAGAGCTTTCTGGGGGCATTCAGTGAGAGCATTACTGACCCCTGAAGTCGTGTCTCGTCTCGGTGTTGTTCTTTTCAAACCCGGTCGTGAATTGATGCCTCTCTTTACCGGCGGCCGTGTCCTGATAGAGCGTCAGCCAGAGAAGATGAAAACACTGCCCACTGGGCGGATCGCCGATGCACGTCAGCCGCTTGCAGAAATGGACATTCTGCGTTTTTTCATGAGGGATGAGAGGGTTATTAACGCAGCTGGTGGAATTAACGCTCTTGAGGCCTGGCTTCTACGACATGTCAGAGAGTGCCAGTACCCGCATTCCCACTATCACCACCATGAATTAGTGACTATGCGGCATCCGCCTGGCGCCATGGTTGTCTGCTGGCATTGTGATAATGAATTACGTGAGCAGACCACCGAAATGTTGTCAGAGCTGGCTTATCAGAATCTGGTTCAGTGGGTGATTGAAAGGGTGCTGATCAGCCTTGGATACAATAAGGAGCGAGAATTATCGATGGCGGAGCTCTGCTGGTGGGCTGTGAAATCCGGCATTGCTGACGCAATAACCGAGACGATGGCGCAACAGGCCTTAAGACTGCCTGAGGAACCTTTCCTGTCCGTTTATAAGGATAGCGATATTGTCCCGTCATTTGCTGCAGGTGAAATCCTTCAGGATCTTGTTGAGGGCATAGACCTGGCGGACGCCAGCGTACTCATTGAGCAACCTCAGATTGAAAGTAAACCCATTCTGAGGCTTAGTGTCGATCCGAACAGCCCCGAATCATTTATGCGCCGCCCAAAGCGCCGGCGCTGGACCTGCGAAGTTTACACTCGTTGGGTTAAAACTCAGCCATGTGAATGCTGTAGGCAACCATCAGACGATCCACACCATATAATAGGGAATGGTCTGGGGGGAACTGGCACCAAGGCCCATGATCTCTTCGTGATACCACTGTGCAGAGTGCATCACGATGAATTACACGCCAATACATCAGAGTTCGAAAAGAAATATGGCACTCAGTTAGAGCTGTGGGCTCGTTTTCTGGATCGGGTAATGGGTATCGGCGTCATTGTAAAAGCTTGAGTGTATGGAGTACTGAGCATGAATATTGAATCAATTCCCAAATTTTTCGCGCCCAAAGGAATGCATATTTCCGATAGCGGTCGTGCAACCGCCAGCGAGCAACTCACTGTGACAGATGTAATGGCCGCACTGGGGATGACACAGGCAGAGGCAGGAATAGGCCTGTCAATGTTTTTGGGTAAAGCTGGAATCAGCGAACATGACAGAAAGGCATCCGTCAGTTGGTTGGCTGAATATGCAAAATCAAAAGCGCCTCGATCGATAAGAAAAGCAGCAGGGAAGAAGTTCCCGCTGTGTATGCTGATAATAGCTCGGTTCGCTTATAACGACTATGCCTCGTCTGCAGCTGACAGCGTAGATTGCAGGAAGTGTTCTGGTTCAGGCTTCATAAAAAAAACCTCAATGGTGGAAAAAAGCCACTACAAAATGAGATTACCGCAATGGGCAAAAGACCTCGGGCAGTCACCTTCGGATTTTGAAGTAAAACGTCAGGTGGAAGAGATTGACCATGTTCTCTGCTTCAAATGCGGCGGCACCGGGAAAATCAGCAAGCGATGCCAGTGTGGCGGTACGGGAAAAACCCTGGACCGTAAAGAGTCAGAGCTGCAGGGAGTGCCTGTCTACAAAGTATGTAAACGTTGTGAAGGCCGCGGTTATAGTCGTCCTAAGTCTTCAAATGCTTACAGAGGTATGCTCTCTGAGCTGCCTGGTCTGCCAGAACGTACCTGGCGATACAGCTGGAAACCTTTCTATGAAAGTCTGGTTACAAAATGCTTTGAGGAAGAGAGTTATACCGACTCACAACTTAAACGTGTGACAAAGGTGTCTGATTTGATAAATATCGCATAATTTAGCGACACGTTACTTGCAAAGTTGCCGCTTTTGTGTAATTTTATCTATAACGATGGGCTTTGTATGTTCAACGTTGATTAACCCGCCAGCGAGCGGGTTTTTTTATGGGCTAAAATCGATAAAATCTTCTTCTCTTTCAATTAGTTCTTGCTGGATACCGTCACCAGAGTTATCTGTATGTCACACCACTTATTTGAGGTAAAAGACATGCTAAATCAGCAAGATATGACGGAAACAGCCAAGGCTGTTTTTGATGAGTTAAGTGACAAACCGGCTACGGCTGGGGAGATTGCTCAGAATACTCACCTGAGCCGCGAACGCTGCCAGCTCATACTTACGCAGCTGGTAATGGCGGGGTTATCTGATTATCAGTTCGGATGTTATAAGCGCCTCCAGTAATGGGGGCTTTTGCTGTGAAAATGGGCGGCTGGTGGGTGTTGTAGCACCCGACCAGCCATCAGCTCATGCATTCAGGTCACAAGCTAACCACGGCCCACTGCTTTAGCGCAAAAGCAAAGTGAGCCTATCAGAGTTACGCTTACTGATCTATGAAAAATACTGTAAAAATATCCAGTATTGAATTAATCAATGCTGATTGCCTGCAATACCTCCCATCGCTACCCGATAACTCCATTGATCTTATTGTTACCGATCCGCCTTATTTTAAGGTGAAGCCAAACGGCTGGGATAACCAATGGAAGGGGGACGAGGACTATTTACGTTGGCTGGATAGCTGTCTGGCACAGTTCTGGCGAGTGTTAAAACCTGCCGGCAGCATGTATCTGTTCTGTGGGCACCGCCTGGCAGCGGATATTGAGCTGTTGGTGAGAGAGCGGTTTAACCTGCTCAACCATATCATCTGGGCTAAGCCATCAGGGCGATGGAACGGCTGCAATAAGGAGAGCTTACGCGCTTATTTCCCGGCCACTGAGCGTATCATTTTTGCCGACCATTATCAGGGGCCATACAGGCCCAAAGACGATGGATATGCCGCAAAGTGTAATGAGTTAAAGCAACACGTCATGACGCCTTTAATTTCTTACTTCCGGGATGCCCGGGAATCTCTTGGCGTGACGTCGGCCCAGATTGCAGAAGCCACGGGTAAAAAAAATATGGTTTCCCACTGGTTTGGCCTTAGCCAGTGGCAACTGCCGAATGAAGCCGATTATTTGAAGTTGCAGGCTCTGTTTCAAAAAATCGCCATGGATAAGCACTCACGCAACGAACTGGGAAAACCTCACCACCAGCTTGTCGCTACCTGGCAATCACTTAACCGGAAGTATTCTGAACTTCAGCAGGAGTATTACCGGTTACGGCGCCCATTTAGCGTGTCGGTCACGGTGCCATATACCGACGTCTGGACACATAAGCCGGTTCAGTTTTATCCAGGTAAGCACCCATGCGAAAAACCTGCCGATATGCTTCAGCAGATCATTACTGCAAGCAGTCGGCCAGGGGATGTCGTAGCTGATTTCTTTGCTGGTTCGGGTTCCACAATAAAGCAAGCTGCTCTGCTCGGGCGGAGTGGAATCGGTGTTGAACTGGAAACCGAGCGGTTTGAACAGACGGTCAGTGAAATGCGCAATTTGCTCGAGCACCGGCCACCACAACCAAATCCCTTTCCTTAGGGCTAAACCGGGCGTAAGCCGCCGGATAAACGTAACCGGAAAATTGAGATCGCAGGAACGACCAACAAACGGTAATCCGTATGGAGAATAACCCGTTGAGGAAGAGGCCTGGCCGGAACCATAACCGGCACTTAAATGGCTGCGGGGCCAGCGTCTGAAGCGAATCCCGATCACGATGCGAAAACTACATGTCCCAGCTGCGCGCAAAGTGACTTAAAGGCAGGGCCACAATTTGAATCTGCGACAACTTAGGTTGGTCGCTCCGTATCAGTAAGCGGATCCACCAGGCTCGCATTCGCGGGCCTTTTTCGTATTTGCGCCACGCTCGGCGTTATTTAACCACAGAGCCTTTCAGGGGTGAGCCATAGGGAATAGTCAGTGTGACTGTCTCTGTGGGCTGATCATTCCTGAGCGCTGGCTCACCCGCTAAAAGGAAAGTCACTATGTTTGGTATTTTTAAAAAGAAAGCCCGTAAAGCCGTTGTTGAAGTAAAAAAAATGGAAAACCGCGATGCCGTAGAAGCCACGGTCTGGGGAGCGTACTCGATTGCATACGCCGATGGTACCTGCGATGCAAAAGAGATTGCAGTGCTGGAGAAGACTATTTCGGCCCTCCCGGCATTCGCGCCATTTGCTGGTGAAATTGCCCAGATGAGTTCGAATATTCGCGCTCGCTATGAAGCATCACCACGTTCAGCCAACGCTCAGGCGTTGCGCGAACTGGCTGACGTTGCCGGGACGGATGACGCTGTCGATGTTCTTTGCCTGTGTCTTGATGTAGCTGATAACGACGGCATCGGGGAAGAAGAAGAGAAACAGCTGAAGAAAATTGCCCAGGCTCTGCAACTTCCTCTGGACCAGTACCTGTGATCGGTAAACTTCGCTGGGCCGCAGCCGGGGTGCTTTTGTTTCTGGTGGTTGCTATCGACTTCACCAGCAAAATGATGTCAATCCTGGCTGATGGCGTGCTGGTAGCCGGGGTAATCGCTTTGCTCTGGCCCCTTATTAGATCCAGTGATTAGCACTGTGCAAAAGGCATCGTAATGGTGCCTTTGACAGAGTTTCAGTTATTGACGCCGCCTATGACTACATCCTAAATTATCCGTGTGGTGAATCCCCCTATGCGGAGGGGCGTAACTGACTAAGTAATTCGTGACGGTAACGTCAGCAGAGTTCGAAGCTAATGAACGCGAGCTATGGTCGGTCATCTAACAGCTCACCGGGAGGCACCCGGCACCACACACATACTGCATAACCCTATCTAAAGGCCTGCCATTCCGGTGGGCCTTTTCTTTGGGCAAAAAAAAGCCCGCATGGTTTCATGCAGGCAAGGCAGTTACATTTAGCTTCTGTCCCGGTATATGTTTTTTTGTCCGGAAGTCGAAAGATACTGTCTTGACTACTTTTTGTAAATAACGGATTCAAATCACAAGGCCATGCATTTGCGTGGCTTTTTTATTTGTGCCACCAGAACATCATTCACTCTGTGCTTTGTCGTTAATCCATCTGGCGGCCATCCTAAAGGACTATCTGCTGAGTTCTTTTTTCAGAGGTTGCATTTTCTTCATTACCTCATCTGAATTAGTGACTGAGAAACCCGTCGGGAAAAATAGCATTCCATCGGATGGATGTTCATCGTGCCAGTGCTTCGTGGTGGCCATCGTATGAGCGTCGAGATAACTGGTGTAAGCATCAAGGAGAGCGTTTTTCCTGCGCCTCGGGGCGTAAGTTAGCAACTGGTTGAAATCAGCATCGCTGATAAGCCTGAATGGATAAGAGCCTCCTTCAATAGCCTCAATTTCGCTTAGCAACTTTCCCCGCAGTGGTGCGGAATGCTTCCTGAACTCTGCCTTACGTGACGAATGGTTACTGATTAGTGACGGAATAAAGAGCCCTAGCAGTGTCAGTATCACTCCGATTACTGAAATAATTTCCATGAGATTTCCCTATGCCTGATTTTATTTATTCAGTATTACCCGTGGTGGGATTCAGTTTTTCTTGTTTTGGTCTTGGATACATCCTTGGCTTCGTACGCGGACGAGACTGAACAAGAAGAATAAATCCGTCTGAGAGGGTGGTGAATCCTGATATTTTTACAGTGATTTTTGGTGGCTGTCACCTGGCGGCCATCCTATTTTCCCCTCGTTCTGAGAGGATCCACAGCAATAGAGGGGGCTAAATGTCCGATCCTGTTTCTGCCACAACGATAGCAGCTGGTGGACTGTTCGGCGCCAGCCTATTCGGCCTGGCAACTGGTATTGATTACGGCGTGGTATTTGGCGCGTTTGCTGGTGCGGTGTTCTATGTCGCAACGGCGGTGAATATTAGCCGCATAAAGCTGGTGGGCTATTTTATCACTTCATTCATATTCGGTGTGATTGGTGCTCCTCTGCTGGGGTCGTACTTCTCAAAGTGGACTGGTTACAACGACAGGCCGCTTGATGCACTCGGAGCGGTAATCGTGGCAGCCATAGCCATTAAGTTGCTGACGTTCGTAAACAGTCAGGACCTGGGTAGCCTGTTTGGGATTCTCTCTCGCTTACGTGGAGGAGGGACAAGCAATGGTAACAAGTGATCCGAGCGCAATCATCAATGCGGTGATATGCGCTGTAATTGTTGTTGCGTTGATGTTCTACCGGCGCGACGGGTCAAGACACCGCCCCATGATATCGCTGATGGCTTACTTCACTGTGCTGGTTTACGCCAGCATCCCTTTCCGTTTCCTGTTTGGCCTGTACGAGTCATCCCACTGGCTGGTGGTGCTGGCTAACATTCTTATCTGCGGCGCGGTTCTCTGGTTCAGGGGGAATGTGGCGCGACTGGTTGATGCACTGAGGCACTGATGAACCAATCACAATTTCAAAAGGCGGCTGGTATAAGCGCCGAGTTAACTGCGCGCTGGTATCCGCACATTACAGCCGCGATGAATGAATTCGGTATTACCACTCCCCTGGCTCAGGCGATGTTTATTGCTCAGTGTGGGCATGAAAGCACTGGGTTCAGACGTCTGGTCGAGAATTTTAACTACAGCATTGCAGGTCTGGCTAATTTTGTTAAAGCCAAACGCCTTACGCAGGATCAGGCCAATTCACTTGGGCGCCGGCAGAGCGAACCTTCACTCCCATTACAGCGTCAGCGTGCAATTGCCAATCTGGTGTACAGCAAGCGGATGGGTAACAACGCCGCCGGTGATGGTTGGCTCTACCGTGGTCGCGGAATTATCCAGGTCACGGGGCTGAACAATTACCGAACCTGTGGTGACGCCTTAAAGGTTGATTTAGTTGCTCAGCCAGAACTACTGGCTCAGGACAATTATGCCGCTCGCAGCGCAGCATGGTTTTTTGTGACGAATGGTTGCCTCAAATGGGGCGGAGACCTTGAGCGAGTGACCCAGATTATCAATGGTGGGCAAAATGGTATTGATGACCGCCGTGCCCGCTTCCTCAAAGCTAAATCTGTCCTGGTGGTGTGATATGCAATTAATCGAAAACTGGCAATCAGCCTGGAAGATGTGGTCTGTACGCATTCTGGCTGTTCTGGCCATCGTCGCTACGTCGTGGGCCGCGGTACCGGATGGCGTGAAAGCGTTAATACCGGATCAGTATTTGGGCTGGGTTGTCGGCTTTGTTTCTGTCTGCGCTGCTATTGCTCGCATCATTAAGCAGTTCAGCCTGACCGACAGTGGCCCCAATACGGATCAGCAGTCATGACCACGATGGAAATCATTGTAGGGGCGATTGCTACGGTGCTGGCTCTGATATTCGGTTCATTTCATCTCGGGAAAAGTCAGGGCAAAGGTATCGCCACCGATGAGAACGAAAAACAGAATGCAGAAAACACCGCCGCCGGTAATGCAGCTGTGGCAGAGCGTCGTGTGGAGGTAACGAAAGGGGCCAGCGATGTACAGCAGACTGTTAACCATATGCCTGATGACGATGTTGATCGGGAGTTGCGCGAAAGCTTTACCCGCAAAACCTGAAGTCATCGACACCGCCTGTGACTGGGTGCGGATCATCTACCTGACCGACCACGATATTGACGTGCTGGACAAGCAGACGAAGCGCGACATTCTGGCGCATAACAAATCAGTGCAGGGGAACTGCCCGCAACAAACCGACAAGGCTACTAATAGCTAATAAAAACTGTTGCATCAACACAGCATGAGCATTATATCAGGGAAGACGACACAGTAAGGAGTGCTGCAAGATGAACTTAATGATGGGTGTATTCGGTTCCAGCAACAGGGGAAAAAGTGAAACGCTAATATTTCTGATAAAACTGTTTGAGCAAAGTGATCGCTATGCATCCTTTATGGCAGCAAAAACCCACCCTGGTGGAGAAAAGGATCTTATAGCTGTATTCGAGCGTGATGGACTTAAGATTGGGATATCCACTTTGGGTGATTTGGGCTCTCAGGTTGAAAAATCCACCAAAGAGTTAGCTGAGATGGGATGCAACGTAATCATCACTGCTACACGAACTCAGAAGAAAACAGTTGTTGCTTTTGAAAAGGTTTCTGAAGAGTTCAGTTTCAAAAAACTGTGGTTTGAAAAAAACAACAATATAAATGATTACTGCAATAATTGGCCGAGTAAGCAGGAAGGGTTTGAGGCAATAAAAAGAAGCCGCTTTAATCAAAGTAATATGATGGATGCCAGTTTTATATTTAGCTACATCGACGGATTACCAGGTTGATTCGTTGGCAATAAATATCAAATACAAGTAAATACGATGCCTCGCAATAGCGGGGCTTTTTATTACCAGAAGAAGAAGGAAATACCATGTTTACAGTTAAGACCATCATCAACGGCGTGACCCACATCTGCGAACAGCCGAGTGTGACAATTGCCCGCGCGGGATGCGAGCGTTTCGACGATATTCTCTTGCAGACCAATGACCACTCAAACCCTGATTTCGCTATCTGGCTGCCAGCGGTCTATTCAGACCTACAGTGCAAAGATGCGCTGCAGGAAGAAGAGTTAATCGTCAGCGAGCGTGATGGCGTTCTGGATGAAGATGCTATCGCCATCTTGGTAGAAGACTTCGAAAGCCCTGAGCATGCAAAGCGCAAGGCATTCGACGGCGTTCGATACCAGTTCATCTACCCCGGCGACCAGGTGTACGTGATGAACTCCCACGGCTCAACAATCGAAACGGTTAAGTAAGGCATTACAGGAGCCATTCTACAGAGTGGCTTCGATAATGCTCCCCACATCGCACAGAGGTACGACATGGTCGAAATCACCGACGCCCAGCAGATTCGCTTGAACCTGCTTTCAACCCTCAACTACGACACAGCAGCAGCAAAAGTCGCTGTAGAATTTGTTCAGGACAGCCCGCTTAAGTACCAGCTATTCATCCAGCAATACAGCCGCGTTACATCAGAAACTGAGGTAGTGGCAAAGACGATGAAAGCAGTACAGGAAGCAACTGAAGCGCTGCCGCTCTTTGATACCGCTGCTGAACAGTCCAGCTAAGGTATTACATAGGCATTCACTATGTGCCTGTGATAATGTAAATGCTAAACAATTAGCAGGAACAAATTATGCATAATGTGATGCTGTTTGGTGAGGGGTGGAATGGAGAAGTCAGGGATGTCGAGGAAGGTGCGCGCAATCTTTTATACATTCCCAATCCTCAGGATCCACGATTGCGTGAAGTAGCATTCACTATTGTTGATTACATCTCCGATAATGGCAATATGTATTTGGTCGGTTTTCACGGTCAGGAACCCCTGATGCCAGATGTTGAAGAAGCAATATTAAGAAACAATCCTCGCCCGGTTTAATCAATAGATTCTTCAAAGAAATCAGCAGCCCCGCTTGTGCGGGGCTTTTTTATTTCCAGTTATATGCGGCTTAAAGTTCTGGATGACGATCCCGGCGAATACATAACACCAAGTAGTGAACGCATCAGGGTTTATCTTAACGGTGTTGAAGTAAAGCATGTTTACTCAGCCGATGATGTCAAAGGCGAGGTAATTACCGCTGTGTTGGATAGCCGATGGCGATTTATGGTAAGAACGATCAAGTAAAGCGGCAAACATTGTATGGACTGGTGAGGATAGAGCGCTCACCTAGGTAACAGGATGAGAGCATGAACAAAGAGCCCCGCATCTACGGCAGCAAGTGGGACCGTGAGCGTCTTATCTTCCTTCGTGCGCACCCCTTGTGCGTCATGTGCCAGGAGCAAAGCAGGGTGACAGCAGCAACGGTGGTTGACCACATCATCCCGCACAAACTGAAAGAGGCTCTGCGCTCTGGTGACAGCCAGGAAATAGCGAAGGCGCAAAAGCTTTTCTGGAGCCGGAAGAACTGGCAAGGGCTGTGCAAGCAGCACCACGACTCAACGAAGCAGCGAATGGAGAAGCGTGGCACCGTGATCGGCTGCGATGAAAATGGGATGCCACTGGACCCGGCTTCTCATTGGTTTAAGTGATAACCATTATCAATACACCTCAAAAGTGATTGTCATTTGAAATCATTAGCATTCAAATGATATCGATTCCCATCTGATGGGGAGGGGCGGGTCAAAAGTTCAGAACCTCGAACCCAAATGACCGCCGCCCATCATTTTTGTGCACAACCGCGAAATGAAAAGTTTTTTTCCGGGAGGTTCCGATGGCAGGAAGACGCCCGAAACCGACCCACCTCAAAGTGGTCTCCGGCAACCCGGGCAAACGTAAACTCAACGATAAAGAACCGACTCCGGCGCGAGAAATTCCAAGCCCGCCGGCGCACCTGACCGACTGGGGAAAGGTTGCCTGGGGAAGGTTGACTGTTCTCCTTGACGGGATGGGGGTGTTGACGGTTGCCGATACCTTAGCCCTTGAACGGCTATGCGATATTTACGCTGATATCCTTCAGTTGCGCGACACCATCGCAGTAGAGGGAAGAACCTATACCGTCCAGACCGAGGGTGGTTTTCTTATCAAAGCTAACCCGGCCGTTTCGATGCTGGCCGATGCCGACCGCCGTTTTAAAAGTTACCTGGTTGAATTCGGTCTGACGCCAGCGGCAAGGACGAAGGTGAAAGTGAATGGCGAAGACCCCGAAGAGGACACGCTCGACAAGTTCTTCGGTTGATCCAGCAACCCAATATGCGATGGATGTAACCTCGGGCAAAGAACTGGCTGGTCCTGACATACGTAACTCATGCCAGCGCCACCTCAACGATCTGCAGTCATGTCATGCCCGTGGTCTGCACTGGGATGTTGAGGCGGCGCAACGCTCGATTGACTATTTTGCTAAAGTTCTGAAGCTCAATGGTGGTGATTTCGAAGGCGAGCCTTTCGTGTTACTGCCATGGCAGTGCTTCATCGTTGGATCTATTTTTGGCTGGAAAAACGCCAGAGGTTTTCGCCGGTTCCGAATGGTTTACGTGGAGTCCGGGAAGGGATCCGGGAAATCCCCTCTGTCTGCGGGTATAGGGCTTTACTGTCTCACTGCGGATAAAGAGGCACGCGCTGAAGTTTATGCCGCTGCCACGAAGAAAGACCAGGCAATGGTCCTTTTCCGTGATGCGGTGGCGATGGTTGATCAATCTCCAGCTCTTTCCGCACGTATTCAGAAATCAGGTGGCGCAGGGAAGGAATGGAACCTGGCTTTTCTTCAGTCTGGTTCCTTCTTTCGTCCAATCAGTTCAGATGACGGGCAGTCCGGCCCGCGACCACATTGCGCTCTTATTGATGAAGTTCACGAGCATAAAAGCAATCAGGTTGTTGAAATGATGCGTGCCGGTACCAAAGGTCGTCGGCAGGCGCTGATTTTCATGATCACCAACAGTGGGCACGATAAAACGAGCGTCTGCTATGACTATCACGAATACGGCCGAAAGGTTTCTGCCGGTTCGATAGAAGATGACAGCTTTTTCGCCTTCATTTGTTCTCTGGATGAAGGAGACGATCCTTTCAAGGATGAGTCCTGCTGGAAGAAAGCTAACCCTTCGCTGGGTCACACCTTTGAAGAAAGCTATCTTCGTGAGCAGGTGACTCAGGCCCGCGGGATGCCATCGAAAGAGAGCATCGTCAGACGTCTTAACTTCTGTCAGTGGGTTGACGCGGCTAATCCGTGGATGAGCAGTGATGTCTGGATGGGTTGTGAGGAGAGCTTTGATCCAGATGAACTGGAAGGTGAGGAATGCTATGGCGGTTTAGACCTGTCCGGATCGCGTGATTTGACGGCACTGGCGTTGTTTTTTCCAAAACAACGTAAGTTGCTGGTGGAGTTCTGGACCCCGAAAGATACGTTACTGGAACGGGCCAAAACGGACCGGGTACCTTATGACGCCTGGGAGCGAGATGGTCACATCCACACCACACCTGGCAAAGCAGTGAAATACGGCTTTGTTGCCCAGCGCATTGCAGATCTGACTCAGAAGTTTGATATCAAGGCCATCGCCTTCGACCAGTATCGCATTAAATATCTTGAGCCGGAGCTTGAGGAAGCATCTGTTTCTGTTCCCTTAATTCCTCATGGGCAAGGGTATTACAAAGCGAAAGATTCCGGGCTATGGATGCCTCACTCCATCGAATTGTTTGAAGAGTTGCTTGATGACAGCGTCATTATCATCAGGACGAACCCTTGTCTTCGCTGGAATGCGGCTTCAGCAGTGACGGAGGCTGATCAGAAAGAAAACCGAATTTTTGCCAAGAAAAAAAGTACCGGGCGTATCGACGGCATTGTAGCGGGCGCTATGGCAATCGGTGCCTCCGAAGGCTATGAGGATGATTCTGGCGATATCGACGACTTTTTCAGTAATCCCATCATTGTGTGAGTCACCATGAATAAAGAGAAGAAGCCAGGCCGGATAAAAAGCGCCGTTCGCCGGTGGCTCGGCGTACCCATCTCACTTACCGACGGTGAATTCTGGGCTGCTTATGCTGGTGGGCAGTCCGCAGCAGGCAAATCCGTTACGGTTGATAAAGCCCTGCAGTTATCGGCAGTGTGGTCATGCGTAAGGCTGTTATCCGAAACCATCGCGACTTTGCCTGTAGGTTTTTACGAAAAAACGGCTGATGGTCGCCAGAGTGCAAATGATCACCCGCTTTATGAGCTCCTCCATAATCAACCGAATGCTGACATGACCGCTGTGGAGTTCTGGGAAATGATCATGGCCAGCCTTCTTTTATGGGGGAATGCTTACACGGAAATCGACCGTACCGGGAAGCGTATTACCTCGCTTGTACCGCTCAGGCCAGAAAGGATGAAGGTTGATTTAAGCAAGAGCGGAGATCCAATTTATACCTACCGTGACTGGCCTTCAGGTACATCCCGAAACATTGATGAACGGGACATCATGCACATCCGTGCGTTCAGCACCAATGGTGTCATGGGCCTGTCACCTGTCAGTTATGCCCGACAGACACTTGGTCTGGCAATGGCAACAGATGAAGCCAGCGCCAAAGTTTTTAAAAACGGTATGCGGCCCAGCGGCGTTCTCTCAATGGATCAGATCCTGAAAAAAGAGCAGCGCAATGAAGTACGTGAAAGCATGGTCGAACAATTTTCTGGATCCATGAATACCGGGAAAATGATGGTTCTTGAAGCCGGAATGAAGTTTCAGCCTGTTGACCTCAACCCGGAAGACGCCCAGATGCTGCAGTCCAGAGCATTCAATATCGAAGAGATTTGTCGGTGGTTCAGAGTATGGCCGGGGTTGATTGGACATAGCGCCCAGGGGCAGACGATGTGGGGAAGTGGCGTCGAACAGATGCTGATTGGCTTTTTAACGTTTTCACTTCGTCCATGGCTGACCCGTATTGAGCAGGCGATTCGTAAAAATCTCCTGGCGCCGGGAGAAAGAAATAAGTACTTCGCGGAGTTTTCCATCGAAGGTCTCTTACGTGCCGACAGCGCCGCCCGTGCCGCTTTTTACTCAACTATGACTCAGAACGGTCTGATGACCCGCAATGAAGCACGGCAAAAAGAAAACCTTCAGCCAAAACCTGGCGCTGACCAACTAACCGTTCAATCCAACCTGCTGCCGATTGATCAGCTTGGTAAGTCCGGCGACAGTGAATCAGCCAAAAACGCATTGCGGGAATGGCTTGGCATTAAATCAGAGGAGACGCCGGAATGTACCGGAAAAACGCAGCCATGAAAGTAAAGGCATTCGACTTTGACATTAAGGCCGTCAACGATGACGGCCTTTTTTCTGGGTACGGTTCTGTCTTCGATGTGGTGGATAGCTACAACGAAGTCGTGGCGCCGGGTGCTTTCCTCGAAAGTATCGAGGAAACACGGGCGAAGGGGAGAACGTTTCCGGTTCTCTGGCAGCATCGCACCGGCGAACCCATCGGGAACTGGGACATCTCGACCCTGAAAGAAGATAAACATGGGCTTTTTGGTGAAGGGGCCCTGTGGCTTGAAGACGCGGCCTACGCGAAAACCGCCTGGCGGGGCATGAAAACCCGTGCCATTACCGGCCTTTCCATTGGCTATTACGTCCGTGAGTCAAATTACGATGAGAAAACCCGGATCCGCACCTTAACGAAGCTCGACCTGGTTGAAATCTCCATTGTTACCGTGCCGGCCAATGATGATGCGCGTATTGACGTCATTAAGTCGAAGCTGTCACACGGTGATCTTCCTTCCTTACCTGAATTTGAGAAGTTCCTGCGAGAGGCAGGTTTCTCGAAAAGTCAGTCCGCCGCGGTCGCCTCCCGCGGACTGTCCTATCTGCTTGACCGGAGTGAGTCCGGGGGCGAAGACGGCGAAACCAAAGCGGCTATTGCGGCGATGCGCCAGCAACTGAGCCAGTTTTCTCTCCCAAAAATTCTCTAAGGGATTTATATGTACCAGAAAAAATCGGCTGAAGATCAGCCACAAAGTATTGGCGAAATCTCCTCCCAGCTCACCATGGTGATTGATCAGGTCAAAAACTTCGGCGAAGACGTGAAGAGAAAAATGGAGGCAGGAGAAACCGTTTCGCTGGAACTGAAACAAAGAACGGACGAAAGCATTAATCAGATGAACGAGCTGAAAGAACGTCTCACTGAGCTGGAGCAAAAAGGTGCACGCCGCCCGAACGATGCACCTGCACAGCGAAAATCGCTCGGTGAGCTGGTGGTCGAAAGTGAAGAGTTCAAAGGCATGGACAGTTCGGCCCGTAAGAGCATCCGCGTCAAGCTGGAACAGAAAGATATTATGAACGTGCCGGCGACTACGGGCACTGGCGTGAGCACAACCAACAGTCTGGTGGTCTCCGATCGTGTTCAGGGCATTATCGCCCCGCCGGAACGCACTCTGACCATCCGTAATCTGCTGATCCCCGGCAATACCGCATCTAACGGTATTGAATTCGTTCAGGAAACGGGGTTTACCAATAATGCTGCAGCTGTGGCGGAAGGTGTCCTGAAGCCAAAATCAGACATTAAGTTTGAGCTGAAAAGTGCGCCGGTACGTACCATTGCGCATTATTTTAAAGCGTCCCGTCAGATCCTGGACGATGCGCCCGGTCTGGCCAGTTATATCGATGGCCGTGCTCAGTATGGTCTTCGCTTTAAAGAGGAGCAGCAGTTGCTGAGCGGCGATGGCACCGGCGCGAATATCCTCGGTATTCTGCCGCAGGCAACAGAATTTGCTCCAGCGCTTACCCTGTCCAACGCCACGCCGATCGACCGTCTACGCCTGGCTGTTCTGCAGGCCGTTCTTGCAGAATATCCGGCGTCTGGTTTTGTACTGAACCCGATTGACTGGGCAGGCATCGAGTTAACCAAAGATAACGAAGGCCGCTACATCATTGCGCAGCCGGTCAATGGTGGTGTTCCACGGATCTGGGGTCTTCCTGTTGTGGAAACTCAGGCTATGGCGCAGAACAACTTCCTGACTGGAGCCTTCAACATGGCTGCGCAAATCTTCGATCGCATGGATATCGAAGTGCTGCTCTCCACTGAGAACGAAGATGACTTTATTAAAAACATGGTCACCATTCGTGCGGAAGAGCGTCTGGCGTTAGCAGTTTATCGTCCGGAAGCATTTGTCACCGGTAATGTAACCGCTTCTGGCGGCTGACAATTTAGGGCTGCTTAGCGGCCCTCTCTTTCTGAGGAGATTGTGATGGCCAGAAAAAATGTGGCTGAACCGTCTGTATCCGACGGTAAAAATGCGGCGCCAGAACCCACTGAGGCCGGGACTATTCAGGTTCAGCCTGTCCGGCGTTTTATGGATGGCGATATTTTCAGGACGCCCGCCGATGATCCTTTTCATGTCTCTCGCTTACGTGCTGCTGAGCTCAAAGGTAACGGGCTGGTGACGATAGTTGGTGAAGTCCCTGATAACAAAATGAACCGCGCCCCCGAAACCAAAGGGTAATGGTTATGACGGTAATCAACACTGAAACAGCCATGGAACATCTCAGGCTGGATGATGAAATCGATAAAACGATGGTGGAGGGGTATCTTGCCGCTGCGGAGGATGCTGCTATGCAGTTTCTTAACCGACGCTTTTTTGCTGACCAGGCTGCTCTGGATAGTGCTGTTGAGAATGAAAGTGCCGGCGATCGTCCTCTTATCATCACGCCCTCCATTCAGAGCGCGGTTCTTCTTATAGTGGGCTGGCTGTATGAAAACCGCGGGGATGATCTGAGTCCTGATATCCCAGGACCCGCACGCTGGTTGCTGAATCCCTGGCGAATTCAAATGGGTGTCTAGCCGGAGGGGATGATGAAAATTGGACCAATGCGGCATCGGATCACCATCCGAAATTTTATTACTACACGAACACCGAGTGGTCAGCCAACAGAAGAGTGGTCTGACGGCGCCACTATCTGGGCAGAGGTAAAGGGAATCAGTGGACGAGAGAACCTGACAGCAGGAGCAGAAAGGGCAGATGCTACAGTTCGTGTCTGGGTTCGATATCGCAAAGATATTTCGGCATCATCGCGGCTTCTTGTCCTGAACGGCCCCTACAAAGGAGTGACATTGAATGTCACCGGGCCTCCGGTGCCAGATAGCAAAGGTACCCGGCTGGAAATTCTCTGCAAACAGGGGACCGAAAAATGATTGATGTGAATCTGGATTTTTCCGGCTTAGAGGATATCGCCCGAGACCTGCAAATCCTCAGCAAAGCCGAAAACAACAAAGTCCTCCGGGACTCTACTCGGGCCGGGGCTGAAGTCCTCCGGCAGGAAGTGATTGATCGGGCTCCTGAGCAAAGTGGAAAACTGAAGAAAAACGTTGTTGTCGTTACCCAGAAAAGCCGTCGCCGTGGGGAAATCGCGTCGGGGGTGCATATTAGTGGCGTTAATCCGCGAACGGGGAACAGCGACAACACCATGAAGGCCAGCAACAAGCGGAATGCTTTCTACTGGCGCTTCGTGGAGCTGGGAACATCTACGGCCCCGGCACATCCTTTTGTTCGCCCCGCTTTTGATACCCGACAGGAAGAGGCTGCAAAGGTAGCGATGGAGAGAATGAACAAGGCGATCGATGAGGTGCTGGCGAAATGACAGAGGATGATATCTATACCCTGCTGTCGTCGCTGGCAGATGGGCGGGTTTATCCGTATGTGGTGCCGCTTGGCAGCGACGATTTACCCGCAGTGGCCGCTCCTTACATCATTTTCTCGATACCGACTGATGTTGCAGGGGATGTGTTCTGTGGGCAGGCCGAATCGACGCTGCACATTCAGGTAGACGTGTGGGCAGAAACTAACGATGAGGCCAGGGCGTTGCGGCTTGAGGCCCTTTCCCGGCTGGAAGTGCTTTCACCTACCGAAGTGACCAAAATCCCTGGTTATGACACTACAACCCACTTGCATCGGGCAACGCTTGAAATAACGGTCATTGCCTGACAGGAACCAATCCAATCTGACCGCCGCTGGCGGTTTTTTCATTTATGGAGGCTGCAATGTCAGCATTGTACGAACGCGCCCAAAAAACGGTAGTAATGATTACATCAGTGCCGGTCACTGCGGAAGAGCTGGCATCGGCGACCTGGCTCAACCTGAGTTGCACCATTAAACAGGCCAGCTTTACCGCTGGTCAGAAAAACGATATTGACGTGACCACTCTATGCTCGGAAGAAACGGAGAATATCAATGGCCTTTCTGCCCCGTCGGAAGTGTCCCTCTCTGGTAACTTCTACCGCAACCCAGCGCAGGATGCGCTTCGCAAAGCGTACGATAACGACGGCATTTATGGATTTAAGGTTATTTTCCCGTCTGGAAATGGGTTCATGTGGCGCGCTGAGGTACGTCAGCACACCTGGGATTCTCAAACCAATGGCGTAGTGGCCGCAACGTTCTCCCTGCGCCTGAAAGGCAAGCCAGGAAATATTGATGCTGCTGCGGCACTGTCTTTTGCCACAGACCTTCCTGCATCGCAGACGGTAGCAGCCGGAAGCGCCCTGACAATGGGTGTGGTGGTTCAGGGCGGCACGGCGCCTTATACCTACGTCTGGAAAAAAGGCTCTTCTACAGTCAGCGGGCAGACCAGCGCAACGTTTAATAAGTCCAGCGCAGTTTCTGGTGATGCCGGTGTTTACTCCTGTGTAGTCACTGACTCTGCCACTCCGGCGAACGTTATCACCTCATCTGACTGCACCGTCACCATCAGTTAATGGAGCGCCGGGAAACCGGCGATAAACTTAATGTCAAAACAGAATCTTAAAGCGCTGGCGCTGGCCCCGATGGCGGGTTTTCGTAAAAAAGAAGTCACCGTTCCGGAATGGGAAAACGCCAAAGTTATCATTCGTGAACCATCGGCTGAGGCCTGGATTCGCTGGCAGGGGATTGCCAGCCCGGAACAACCAAAACTACCGGAAGGGCAGGAAGCGCCAGAGGTGCCAGAACTGACCCCTTCAGAACGCGCGTTCCGTACGATGCGGGCAGATGTCACACTCTTCATTGATATTCTGCTGGATACCAACCTACAGTACGTTTTCACCCTCGATGATACCGAACAGGTTGAAGCAATTTATGGCCCTGTCCATTCCCGGTTGCTGAAACAGGCGCTTGACCTCATTCGTGATGCGGATGATGCCAAAGCAAAGTAAAAATGCCTGGCATGCAGTTCCTGATGGCGCTGGCGCTCCGGATGGGCCGCACGCTGGGCGAACTGCGACAAACTATGACGGTCGGCGAATTCAGGATGTGGGCTGAATTCGACCGTATCAGCCCGATCGGTGATATCCGTGGCGATATTCTCAATGCTCAGTTGGTTTCAGCGATGTACGGGGCGCAGGGCGGTAAAGTCACCATCGAAGATGCTCAACTCAAGTGGAGCACAGAAGAGGATGAGGTAATCGATAGTGGCGATCCATTTGCCGGATTAGAGGCCGCTTTGTTCGCGGCTTCTCAGTGACAATACATGCGTGACGGTTTAGGATATCGCCAAATACATGGGGAGGCGTTATGGAACCGTTATTCGTAGTCTTTGGTGTTTTTGGTTGGCTAATTAATATTATTATTGTTTTTTATTTGATTCGTTTTAGTGTAAGAGCTAATGATCAGGTAGCAGCCTTGCAGGAAATAAATAAAAAGCAAGATGCACAAATTGATTTGTTAATACAAATAGCCCATCAAAATAAAAACACTTAAACTAAAGCCCCGCAAGCGCGGGGTGTTTTATTAGGTGATGTATGGCTACTCTCCGTGAGTTAATTATAAAAATATCTGCTAATTCTCAATCGTTTCAGACTGAAATATCTCGCGCCTCTAGAATGGGCAATGATTATTATAAGGTAATGCAATCAGGTGGTCGCCAAGCAGCAGCGGCCTCAAGAGAAACAAAAAGAGCTATTTCTGAGTTAACAAATCAAATGAACTCGGCAAAATCATCTGCCATTGGAATGGCTGGGGCTTTTGCGGGCGCATTTGCTACCGGGCATTTGATAAACCTCGCCGATGAATGGAGTTCTGTTAATGCAAGGCTGAAACAAGCCTCGCAATCTACTGATGACTTCAAAACGTCTCAAAATGCTTTAATGGAAATTAGTCAGAGGACAGGTACAGCTTTCTCTGATAACGCAGCTTTATTTTCGCGCTCAGCTGCATCTATGAGAGAATATGGGTATAGTTCGCAGGAAGTACTGAAAGTTACAGAAGCAATATCAACTGGATTAAAGCTATCTGGAGCAAGCTCATCCGAAGCAAGTTCAGTGATTACTCAATTTAGCCAAGCGCTAGCTCAAGGAGTTCTTCGTGGTGAGGAATTCAATTCTGTAAACGAAAATGGAGATCGAGTCATCCGTGCCTTGGCTTCCGGAATGGGAGTTGCAAGAAAAGACCTAAAGGCGATGGCTGATCAAGGGCTTTTAACTTCAGATAAGGTTGTTCCTGCGTTAGTTAGTCAATTAGGTACGCTCAGGAAAGAATATGAAGCAATGCCTCAAACAGTTTCGGCTGCTACGACTAAAATCGAGAATGCATTCTTGGCTTGGGTTGGCGGAGCTAATGAAGCTACCGGAGCTACAACCACTCTTGTGGGCGTTCTCAATTCTGTGGCGAATAACATTGACACGGTTGCAACAGCAGCTGGAGCATTGGCGGCAATTGGCGGGGCTAAGTATTTTGGGGGGATTGTAGGAAATATTGGCACACAAACAGGGAATATTCTTGATGCTAGGAAGAATGAAATAGCTTTGGCTGCTGCGCGGTCACAATCGGCTACTCAATCTCAGAGAAAAGCGGTTGCTGATGCTATTGCAACTGAAAGGGCTTATCAATTAGCACAAAGTGAATTAGAATTAGCCAAAAATACTAATGCCGAAGCTACAGCAACTCAGAATGTAATTTCAAAGCGCCGTGCGATGATAACGGCTAATGCTGCTTTAGTACAATCAAATATAACCGTTAGGGCTTCTCAAGAGGCGCTTAATAAAACCACCTCTGCTTTAGGATTAGTAAAAAACGGGGCGGCCGGACTACTTTCTTTAGTCGGCGGTATCCCCGGTGTTTTGATGTTAGGTGCTGGAGCATGGTATACGATTTACCAACGTCAAGAGCAAGCTCGCGCATCGGCTGTGCAATATGCTGATACTTTGGATCAAGTAAGAGACAGTCTTAAATCTATGTCTCAGACACAAATATCAGCTAATTTGGGGCAAGCAAATCTCTCCATTGATGCTCAAGATTATAATATTGATAAACAGAAACAGAAGGTAGCGGAGCTTTCTAATCAACTTTATAACGCCAGACAGGCCGCTAAGGCAGCTACTGAAGGAACCTGGCTATATAACGATGCAACTGAAAAAGCAGGAATTTTTGCTTCTGAATTAGCCGTTGAAGAAGGCAAACTTGAATTAATGCTCAAAAAACGCCAGCAGACGCAAGATTTAATTACTGATATTACAAATGCAGCAATTAGTAAAACAGTTGAAATGACAGGCGCTGTTAGTTCTCTGGCAGATATGTACGACAGGCTTAATAAAGTTACTCGGCAAGCTGTCTTAGCAACCCAGGCTTATCAAGGCCCTGTCCTGCCCGGACTTGATTCTAAGCAACAATCCGCAATGGATAGAGCAAAGCAGCAGGCAGAACTTGCTGGTTTGAGCGGAGTTGAGCGAGCAAGGCGACAGGCCCAATTTGAAGCTTCAGACTTAAATCTTCCGGCAGGGCAATACGAGAAATATATAAATTATGCTGTTGATAGTGAGAGGAAGCTTCAGGAATTACGTGACTCCAATAAGAAAAGCCGAGGTAAAAGCCAGGAAGAAAAAACGGAAGATACATATACCCGCATTGTTAAACAACAAGAAGAACAGATTGCACTCGCCGGACAAAGCAATGAACTGGCAAAAATAAAATATCAGATAGTTCAGGGGGAGTTATCCTCACTCGATCAAGCTAAAAAAGAAACCCTTCTGCACAATGCTGCGCTTATCGATCAGAAAAACA